>VOFH01002027.1_pt1 | contig 12218 bp, 11 predicted proteins | sample 5384091 | NCBI WGS metagenome assembly VOFH01 (sample SAMN12384727, study PRJNA508395) | human gut metagenome | isolation source: healthy gut G | host: Homo sapiens
CACCCGTAGGTCGTCATATTGTTGGAAGAGAACACCGCCGTGGGCGGCTCCTGCATGGCGCACAGCGCCAGCGTCTGCTCATAGGCACAGTCGACCATAAAGTCGCCCTTGCGGATATAAGCCGGTGTGACGGGCAGGCCATGCTCGCGCAGCGCGCGGTAGTAGCCGCGCAGGCGCTCGCGGCCGGGGCGCGAGGCCTCGGGGCCGGTGATGATGGCGATGCGGCGGTGACCGACGCGGATCAGCTCACTGACGGCCGCATACACGCCGCGCTCGTCGTCCGTGACGACACGGTCGAAGAACTGGCTGTCGACCTCACGGTCGAGCAGGACCACGGGGATGCCGAGTGTCTCAAAATTGTGGAGCCGCTTCATCGTATCGGGGTCCTGCTCGGAGACCGGCGTGATGATGATGCCGCGCAGGCGGTGCTCGCGCATGGTCTGCAGGACCTGATGCTCGCGGTCCGTATTTTCTGCGGTGTTGAACAGCAGAACGTGATAGCCCCGCTCATCGGCCACCCGGGTGATGCCCTCGAGCAGCAGGGAGAAGAACGGGTTGTTGATATCCGGGATGACGACGCCGATGGACGTCGAGGTCGAGGTGCTGAGCGAACGGGCCGTGCTGTTGGGAACGTAGTTGAACTTGCGGACGGCATCCATCACGCGGCGGTAGCTCTTCTCGCTGACCGCGTTGCTGTGATTGATGACGCGCGAGACCGTTGCGATGGAGACACCGGCCTCTCTGGCGATCTCGTAGATATTGGCTTCCTGCTTTCCCATTCCCCTCACCGTCCTGTGCCGCTTTTCCGCTCCCAAGCTCCGGAATTCCCGGAATTTTGGGAGTTGTAAGGGCTTACAGACATCCGCTCAAAAAAAGCAGCGCATCGCTGTCCCGCTTCCGGGAGGTCGCTGCCGGTCAGGCATCCGCTGTGCCTGACTGAAAATATAAGCGCTTACTTCAATTTCTGGTGCTAGAATACCGCTGTTTTGCCCCATTGTCAAGGGGTTCTGTATAACTTTGTCGAAGGTCACAATTTCTGTTTTTCGAATTTGTGCAAAATCACAGAGGAATATTCTGTAAAATTACTATGTAAGGGCTTTCAAAAAGGCTCCCCGCCAGTTTCCCGGCAGGGAGCCTCAGAAGTGCTGTGAATATTATTCCAATTGATCGAGATTTTTTCCAAAGCTGTCCAGACAGTGCTCCAGAAACCAGTCCAGCTCCGGCAGGTGCATGTCCGTCAGGGCCTGCCTTGTCTGCTCGGCTGCCGAGGCAAATTCCTGATTTCCCGCGCGCAGCTCCTCGATGCACTTGATGTGCGCCGAGAGCTTGTCCGCCGCCTTGACGATGTCGTGCACCGTGGGGTCGGACTCCCGCACGAGCGGAGCATAGCTCGGGCGCAGGGCCTCGGGCAGCAGCTCGAGCAGCTTATCCGCACTCACGCGCTCCACCTGCTTATAGGCCGCGCGAATGTCGGGGTTATAATACTTCACCGGCGTCGGCAGGTCGCCGGTCAGAATTTCGGAGGCATCGTGGAACAGCGCCGCCGTGGCGCAGCGCTCCGGATCGGCCGGAAGGCCGAGGATGTCGCGCCGGATGAGCGCCAGCCCGTGGGCCAGCACGGCGACCATGTGGCTGTGCTCCTGCACGTTTTCGGAAAAGGTGTTGCGCATCAGGCCCCAGCGCGTGATATAGCGCATGCGGGATACGAGCGCGTAAAAGCGGTATTCCTCAGACTTCATCCGGATCATACTCCTCTCTGCGGTGCGGGCGCATCGGCGGCCGCTGCGGCTCCGGCGCGGCAAACGGCGGCGTGCGGCGCTGCGGCGCAGGACGGGAGGCCGTACGGGCTGCGGGCCGCGGAGCCGGGCGGCGCGGAACGGCAGACGCTCTGCCGTCCTCTCCGCGCAGACGGGCGCAGACGGCGGCATACCGGGCGAAGAAGTCCCCGGCGCGGCGCGGGGCCGCGCCCTCCAGCCAGAGGCAGGGCTCCAGCTCCAGACCGGCCGCGCAGCGGACGAAGCGCCCGCCGACGCCCATCTCCTCCGCGAACGGGAGCATCCGGTAGAAATACTGTGGATCCTGCAGCGTCAGGCGATGCAGCGAGGCACTGTCTGCCCGGCGCAGATAGCGCCGCAGACCGAGCAGGCGGCGCAGGCGCTCCTCGCCTGCGGAAGTCCGGCGGCCGCCGAACAGCGTTGTCCCCGCGCAGAAGACCTGCAGCAGCAGGCTCAGGAGCTGATAGGGCAGAGAGCCCGCCAGCACGCCGAAGATCACAAGTGCGATCGCACTGAGGCCGCCCAGCGCCAAGGCCAGCGCACGGCGGCGGCGGAACAGGGAACCCACGCCCCGCTGCACGAGCACGCAGGCCGCCGTACCCAGCGCCGTCAGCACCGGCAGCCAGACCCAGCGTGAGCCCGTCGCAGGCAGAAGGCGGTCAAACGTCAGAAGCGAGGCAAACAGGCCTGCCGCTGCGCCGAGCAGGCGCAGCACGAGCGGGTTTCCGCCCGTGAACATCCGCCGCCGCCAGCCCGTCAGGATCGGAGCCTGCATCTCGCGTACAGCAGCCTGGTAGCGCAGGCCGCCCGCCTCACACGAAGCGCCCGCGCGAAACAGCGCGGCAAAGAAGCGCCGCTCCGAGGGCTTGCGCTCGTTGCCCATCTCCATGCGCTTATAGAGGATCACCCGTCCGCGCGACATCCGCACGGTCAGATAGCCGAGGTTGCCCCAATGAACGATCATGCCCGCAGCGTCCGGCGCTTCGCTGAGGAGCTGGCAGGGGATCTCACCCGCCGTGGATTCCATGCCGATGGTCTGCTGCGCGCGCGGGAGGATCAGCCCGCTGCGCAGGCGCAGGAACCAGAACGCCACGGCCGCCGCCAGCAGCACCAGAAAGGCGATGCGGTCGAACCCGGCCGTCTTGCCGGGCTGGTCGCGCAGATTGAACGTATCCGCCGGGAACTGCACCGCAACGGTCAGCGTCTCATGATCGCGCATGGCGGCCGTGGACTTCGCCGTCACGGTATTTTCCTGCGTGCGGATGTCGAGATAGTTGTCCACCACGTCGCCGTAGTAGCCGCTCGTCCACTCCGGCGCGTTCGTGACCTGTGCCGGAAACGTCATGGTCAGGGAATAGCTGTCAATGGCATAGTCCCAGCCCGTCTCGGGCAGGCTCAGGCGGAACTGCTGGCCGTCTGCGGCCTCGGCCGCACGGCACGGCAGCGTATAGCTGCAGGTGAACTGCTGCTTGCCGCTGAAGCCGGCAGGAATTGCTCAGCTTCAGGCAGGTCACGCCATCCTGCAGGACCGTTTCATAGCTCCACCCGGCCAGCGTGATGTCGCGCGCGTCCGTCCCGAGCGGGATGAGCAGGCTGTCCTGCGCGGCGGAAAAATCCACCTCCGCCGTCATCGTGACCTCGCACACGCCGTCCTCCCGGACGTTGACCGCCGCCTCGAGCGACGGCAGCGCCGCGTCCGCCGCCAGCGCACTCAGGCTCAACGCCAGCGCGCAGAAAACGGCAAGAAAAAATCGCCGCAAGGCAATCTCCCCCATTCTTTTTTCTTTCATTTGCATAACGATAACACAAAACCGCGAAAAATGCAACTTCCGCGCAAAAATTGGCGGCTTGCCGCTCATATCAGAATATGGTATAATCAGCTTGTCAAAAAAGTCCCTTTGGACTTTTTCGCCAAGCTGCTTCCAGAATTGCAAAATAGAATTTTGTATTATTATTTTGCAATTCTGCCGCTGCGGCGGGTTATGGAACGCGAAAGGACACCCTGACGGTTTCCTTTCACACTATCCTTCCCTCCGAAACTTTTGGCTTGGCAGTTTTTTTGACAGTCTGGTATAATGATAAAGCACTTCAAAATTACATCAGATTACATCAGATTACATCGTTTACGGAGGAACAGCATGGGTAGATTTTCCAACGTCCTGCTTGCCAGTGACTTTGACCATACGCTGACGGATATGTCCGGGCAGATCCCCGCCCGCAATCTTGAGGCCATCGCCGCCTTTCAGGCCGAGGGCGGCATTTTCACCGTGGCCAGCGGCCGGAGCATTCCGATGTTCCGCAAGAAGGCCGCACTCGTGCCGGTGAATGCGCCGTGCATTCTCTATAACGGCGGCGCGTGCTACGATTACCGCACGGACGAGCTGCTGTTTGCCTTCCCGCTCGCGGACGACGCCCCGCAGCTGCTGCAGGCTCTGCGCGACCACTGTCCGAACGAGCGTACCGAGGTGCAGACGCTCGACTGCCACTATGCCTACGGCGACGATCCCCGCCGGGATGCCGCGCTGGCTGCCAACGGCGTGCCGGTACAGCACGAAGCTGTCCTGCCGCCGCAGCCGTGGATCAAGCTGGCCGTCTATGGCACGTCGAAGCAGGTGGGCTATGACGACCCGGCCAACACCCCGCCGGAGGAGATCGCCTATTTTGACGAGCTGCAGCGCTACACGGCCGGACTCGTCGGAAATCGCTATGCCATCACCCGCGCGCTGCCGCGCAATATGGAGATCAGCGCAGGCGGCTGCGACAAGGGCACTGCCGCCCGCCGTCTGGCCGACACGCTCGGCCGCAGCATTCTTGTCTGCGTCGGCGACGCGCCGAACGACCTTGCCATGCTGCAGGCCGCGGACTACGGCTTCCGCACGGGCGACTGCGACCCAGCCATGCGCCGCTATGACTTCCGCGATGCCGCGCCGAGCGCCGAGGGCAGCGTAGCCTCCGTCATCGACGCGCTGCGCGCCCTGCTGTGAGCGCCATGCGGGAGGTCTGGAACCGCGCGCAGGGCGCGCTGACGCAGGAGCCGGAGGTCGGCGCGGGCGCCATGCACTTTGTCTACGGCACGGCGTTCGGCCGCCTGCTCGCCCGCGGCATTCTCTGCCGCCGCTTTGTCTCGCAGCTCTATGCCGCATGGCAGAAAAGCCCGTTTTCCCGTGGGAAGGTGCGCCGGTTTCTGGCGCAGTATGACATCGACGTCTCGGACTGCACGCAGCAGACGTTCCGGTGCTTCAACGATTTCTTCACCCGGCAGCGCGTCCGTACGAACGACCGCGCCGCCCCGGACGAGCTGCCCGCCATCGCGGACTCCAAGCTGACGGCCCTGCCCATCGGCGAGGACAGCGTCTTTACCGTGAAGGATGTCTCCTACCGCCTCGGCGAGCTGCTGGCGGATGACGCTCTTGCGGAGCGATTCCTCGGCGGCTGGTGCCTGATCTTCCGCCTGTCGCCGGATGATTACCATCGTTATGCCTATCCGGACACCGGCACGCAGGAGCCGACGGTCCGCATCCCCGGCGTGCTGCACAGCGTCAACCCGATCGCAGGCTCGCTCGGCGTCTACCGCCGCAACGCCCGCGCCCGCACGCTGCTGCACACGGAGCGCTTCGGCGATATCGTGCAGATGGAGGTCGGAGCCATGCTCGTTGGCCGCATCTGCAACCACGAGACCGGCGCTGCCGCCTGCGCGCGCCTGCAGGAAAAGGGCTACTTTGAATACGGCGGCTCGACCGTCATCCTGCTGCTGGAGCATGGGAAGTTCGAACCCGCCGCGGATATCGCCAAATGGTCGGCCAGCGGCATCGAAAGCAAGGTAAAGACCGGGGACCCGGTCGGGAGGAGACCATGAGCGAGCACTATAAATTCTTTCAGAACCGGGAATGCGAATATTTTCCGTGCCACAAGACGAACGATCCGGAGCACTTCAACTGTCTGTTCTGCTTCTGCCCGCTCTACGCCCTCGGCGAGCGCTGCGGCGGCGGCCTGCAGTACACGGAAAGCGGCATCAAGGACTGCTCCGCCTGCCTGTTCCCCCACCGCCCGGAGAACTACGACCGCATCTGCGCCCGCTTTGCCGAGCTTGCCGCCCTGTGCCGCAGGCCGCCGGAAGAAGAAGCGGGTACGCCGTTGTAAGCGGCCGCGCGGCAGGTTGAAAATGGAAAGTGGACAATATCGTGGGGCAGCCTCGGCGGATTCACGGGATGCTGCATGAGATTGCCACGTCGCTTCGCTCCTCGCAATGACACATCAGGATGCGCGGCGAGTATCAATGCCCTTTTACCGTTGAAGCGTCCTCCGCAAGGCGTTCCCTGCGCGCCCCATTCGCACAGGCTGCCGTTAAAATCACAAACAACGAATGATATTTTCGTAGCGTCGCTCAGTGAGCGACGCTACATTTTTTCACCTTTTCACCGTATTTTTACCGTAGCCGGAACTGCGTATGCAGCAGCAGGCAAAGGGCCGGATCCGGGGCGCGGAGCGCCAGAGCCGCGACGCCCGCCTGCTCCAGCGCGCGCAGGCGCTCCATCCAGCTGCGCAGGCCCGCAAAGCGCACCGTGTGCGGCGCGCCCGTCTCATCGCGGTAGGAAAAGCACGTCAGGTGCTTCGCAGCGTCATAGTGCAGGCAGGCTCCGGTCCGCCGGGCCAGGGCCAGCGCTTCGCCCCGGCTGAGCCGCTCCGTCCGAAGGCCGCAGCGGTCGCACGCCGCATCGTCATAGTCCGCCAGTAATTTTTCCGGCGGCAGCCCCGGAAGACCGGGCGCAGCGCGCACCCGTCCGGCAGCGGCAGCCAGCCGAGCCAGCATCGGGGCCTCCCAGCCGAGCGCGCCGGGCCGCGGCAGGGCCAGCGTCAGTCCTCCGCCCCGCTCCGCCAGAAGCGCCTGCAGCCGGGAGACCAGCGGAGCCGGATCGCAGTCCGGCAGCAGATCACGGACCGCCAGCTCGACCTGCGCCGTGCCATGCGCGCGGCAGAGTGCAGCCGTCTCGAGCAGAAGGCGCTCCTGCGCGGCCCGGCTGCGGAGCAGGGTTTCCAGCTTTGCTCCGCTTCCTGTGAGGCGCAGGCAGGCCGCGCGACCGCGCAGCGGCAGGCGATGCAGCGCACCGTCGCCGTCAAGCTCCGCAGCGTCCGCCGCCAGCTCACATGTATAGGAAAGCCCCAGATCGTTCCATTCCGGCCCCATCGTGCCGCACAGCGTTCTTGCCATGCTTGCGCGGCTCCCGCGTGCCGCCGCCCCAGCGGAGCGGCCCGGGATTATCCAGACCCTTGGCGGCGCTGATGGTCAGGTAGCCGTTTTTCAGCTCAATGTGGATCTCATCCTTCTTGAAGCCCGGCAGATCAATCGCCAGTTCATAGTTGGTATCGGTCTCGCGGATATCGGTCTTCATCAGGTTGCGTGCATGCTTGCCGTACAGCGGGCTGCGTGCGTTCATCATACCAAAGGAATCGTCAAAGAAATCATCAAAAAGATTTTCACCAAAAACAGTCGGCAACATAAGTCATAACCTCACTTTGTAAAAATCTGGAATTTTATTTGGTGCCTCTCCGGGAAGTCTGACGCTTCCCGAGCCTTGCGGCTCCTTGGCGGTGTTTCCCGGAACGCTCTTGCGTTTGCGCGGGCGATGGCGATCTTCTGCGCCTCGCCGCCGGAGATCACCACGCCATGCGGGTCAAAATCGCGGTAAAGCATCGTGTCGAGGCCGTCCGGCATGCGCAAAAGGCGTTCGCCGAGCCCGGCCTCCCGCAGGCAGACCTCCGCCCGCGCGCGGTCAACATCCGCTCCGGCCGTCACATTCTGCCCGAGGGAGAAAGCGAACAGGCGGAAGTCCTGAAACACAACGGAGAACAGCGCCTGATACTCCGCATAGTCATATTTTCGGATATCAACGCCGTTGAGCAGGATCTCGCCCTCCGTCGGGTCATAGAGCCTGCACAGCAGCTTGATGAACGTCGTCTTACCGCTGCCGTTGCGGCCGACGACGGCCAGCTTTTCGCCGATGCGGAACTTCATGCTCACATGGCGCAGCGCATAGGCCTCCATGTTGGGATAGCGAAAGGACACATCGCGGAATTCCACCTCATAGCGATCGTCATCGCGCTTTTCCACACTGAGCGAGCCCTGATACATGGGGTTTGGGATATCGAAGTAGTCGAGATAGCGCTTCATGTATTCCTCGTTCGTGACGGAAATCCGAATCGTGCGCGCCAGCCCGGAGACGCCCGCCAGCAGCAGCATGATGGAAGAGACATACCGCGCGATGGAGCCGACGGACAGGCCGCCCCGCAGCGCCGCCGCGATCAGGAGCAGATAGACACCGAACTGGAGCGCATACGTCACAAAATTGGAGAGGAGCCCCATCCACGCAACACCGAAATTCATGGTTCTCTCCCGCCTGCAGAAGTTTTCGTTAAAGTCCCGCTCCTTCTGCAGCAGCGCGGCCCGCATACCGTACAGGCGAATATCCATGCCGGAGGAATCGTTGCTGGTGTAATCATACAGCTTTTCGCCGCAGATGTTGTCGTCCACACATCCGGCAAAGAACTCGCTGCGCAGTCTGCCGTACCGGCGGCCGGTCAGAACGCTGACCACGGCCGTCAGCACGATGCCCGCCAGCAGCGCCAGTTTTGCCCCGGCGGAGAGCAGGCCGGGCCGGAACAGGGAGAATGTCAGCAGGACGGCGGCCGCGATCTGCACCGCATAGCGGACAAGGCCGCCCGCCGTCACGGCATAGTAATACACATTATAGCCTGTCTGCGTCTCCATCTCGATCCGTTCCCGGAGCAGGGCCGTCTTGCGGTCCTCGATCAGGGCATAGGGCAGATCCATGGCTTTTTCCGCATGCTGCCAGTCAACCAGCCGGTCCAGCTCGGCCTCGCCGACGTCCGCATGCATTTTCAGCAGGGCGCCTGCCAGCCCGATAAGGGCCGTCAGGCCGACGGTGAGCGCAGCATACAGGGCAAGCGTCTTTCCGCCCGCACCGGCCGTCAGGGCATCGATGATCTTAGCCGAAAAATAGATCGGGATATAGGGCGCGATCGCAGTCGTCAGGCTGGAAAACAGGGTACAGAGGAAGAGGAAGTACTTCCGATCCAGATGACACAGCAGCCGGACCGCGCGGCGGTTCAGGTCCCAACGTTCTTTCATGCCTGCTTCCCTCCCTGATAGCCGGGCTGATACCAGCAGCTCTGAATTTCATACAGCCTTGCATATTCTCCGCCCGCCGCAAAGGAGCGTTTCGTGCGTGCCCTCCTCGGCGATGCCGCCGTCGCGCAGCAGCACGATCCGGTCGCAGAAGCGGGTCGAGGCCAGCCGGTGCGAGATGAACAGGGATGTCTTCCCTGCCGCCATGCGCCGGTACTGCTCATAGACCTCATTCTCCGCAATGGGGTCAAGCGCCGCCGTCGGCTCGTCGAGCACGAGCACCGGTGCGTCCTTATACAGGGCGCGGGCCATCATGAGCTTCTGCGCCTCGCCGCCGGACAGCTCAATGCCGTCCGGATTCACCTGTTTATCCAGGTGCGTATCCATGCCGTGCGGCAGGGCATCCAGCTTTTCTCCCAGCCCGGCCGCGCGCAGGCACCGCTCCGCCCGCTCCCGGTCCACCTCAGGGCCGAAGGCGCAGGCGGCCGTCTCGGCCAGTGAAAAGCAGGCCGTGCGGACCTCCTGAAACACCGGAGCGAACAGCGCCGCATAGTCGTCCCGGCGGAACTCCGCCGCGGGGACGCCGTCGATCCGGATCGTGCCGGATGTCGGCGCATACAGCCCGCACAGGAGCTTGACGAGCGTCGTTTTGCCCGCGCCGTTCAGGCCAACAAGCGCCACATGCTCCCCGGCACGGAGCGTAAGACTGATATCGTGCAGCGTGTCATGCGCCGCCCCGTCATAGCGGAATGATACATGGTCGAACGTGATCTCCGGTGCATGCTCCCGGTGGTCCGCCGCATGCGCCGTTCCCGTTCCGTCCGTGTCCGGCAGCTCCATAAACTGCCGGTAATCGCTGACCTTCAGGCTGGCGGTCTGCATTTCGTTCCAGGCGGAGATCATGTTGCCGATAAACGTGGCAAAGCCGGAGATGGCGGAAAAATACAGCACGAATTCATCCGGCCGCAGCTCGCCCCGCACCGCCATGACGAGCAGCAGGGCATAGGCCCCGCCGTCGCGCAGCAGGATCACCAGCAGGTCGACGAGCCGCCCCAGAAGCAGACGGCGGTTCAGCCGTGCGGACCACGCGGTATCCTGCCGGAACAGGTCTGAAAACGTCTCGCGCAGCCATGTCGCCATGCCGTAGATGCGGATATCCTTGGCCGCCGCAAAATCGGCAGCATTTTTAGACACATACCGCAGCCTCCGGCCAATGTCCGTCCGCTCCCCGCGGGAGGCGTATTCATAGCGGTTATAGGCCCGGACGCACAGCAGGTTGACCAGTGCCGCAAGCGTCAGCAGCACCAACAGCAGTGGACTGATGCGCGAGAGGATCGTGCCGAACAGGGCATAGCACAGGGCATTCCGGATCAGCTCCGTCATCAGGTTAGGGACCTGACACAGCGGCACCTTGCCGTTCATCATATAGCTTGCTTCCTCGGCCCGCTTGCGCAGGTCTCGCGTCTGCTTTTTCTCATAGGTCTGATAGAACATCGCCATGCTCTTCTCCTCCAGGCAGCTGGTCAGATAAAAGCGATAGCGGCTCTCCTGCGCCTCCAAAATGGTCTTGCAGAAGTCCCGCAGGCCGACTGCCAGAAATGTGAGCGCGAGCAGGCCGCCGGCGGCCAGTGCGGCATGGAGGAACGTCTGTCCTCCCGTCACCTCCGACACGACGAGTGCGGGCAGGCGAAGCTCCGCCCAAGCCAGAAGCACGCCCAGCGGGACGCCGGCCGCCATGACAAAGAATGACGCAGGCGTTCCGCGGAGCATCTGCCGATAGCTCCACACAGCGTTGCTCATAAGACCCCGATAGGGCTTTTTGGTTGATTCCTTCAAGGCATATCGCCCCCTTCTGCTTCCACTGTAGCACACAAGGCCCCAAAAAAGAGAGATCGTGCACCAACTGCTTCCAGCGGTGCACGAATCGCATTCAGCACGCGGCGGGGACGAGGAATTCCGACGTGAACGCGCCGTCCTCGCTGTTGTATTTCACCCAGCCGCCATGCTGCTTCACAATGGCCTCTGCCCGGTGCAGGCCGAAGCCGTGTGCGCCGGTCTTCCCCGTCCGGAAGAGGGAGCCAACCTTCTTCTGCTTCTTCCCGGCGCTGTTGAGAAGATAGAAATAGAGCATATCGCCCTTCATCCGCAGAGAAAGGCGGAGGAATTTTTCGCCAGCCGCGCTCCGGCAGCCCTCGATGGCATTGTCCAGCAGATTCCCGATGACAATGCTCAGCTCCAGATCGGTGAGCGACAGCTCCGGCGGCAGATTGGCCTCCGCCGTCACGGCGATCCCGGCGGCGCGGGCCTGCGCGAGCTTGGCCGAAAGAATGGCATCAACGGTCACATTGCCGGTCTTGAGCAGGGTGTCGACCGTCTGCAGGCTCCGGTCCAGCTGCTCGAGGTAGGCGATGGCCCGGTCGACCTGCCCGGCCTCCAGCTGGCCCTTGAGCGCCTGCAGATGGTGGTGGAAGTCGTGCTTATAGCCGCGCATCTCGTTATGGATGCTCCGGACCTCCTCCAGATGCTGCCGCGCCTGCTCCTCCTGCATTTCGACCAGCCTGAGATAGGTTCTCTTCAACATGGCATTTCCTCTGTTTCTGCGGTCCTCAGTTTCTGTCAATGAACGCCCGGTTGATGGCGTCATACTTTCCCCGCGCCAGCGGGACCTCCGCCCCGCCGCGCAGCAGGACGGACGTGCGCCCGATGCGCACCACGGCCTTCAGATTGACGAGGTACGACCGGTGGGTGCGGAAGAAGTCCGCGCTCAGCCGCCCGGCAAAGGCCGAGATGCTCTCGCGGATGCGGTAGTCCGGCCCGGTCGTGTGGAGAACGAGATCATGCAGGAAGGACTCCGCATACAGAAGCTCGCTCTCATAGAGCTTCACGTTTCCCTCCTCGCACGCGATCACGACGGACGGCGGCTCGACGGCCAGCCGCGCGGCGGCGCGGTCCAGCACGGTGCGGAGCTTTTCCGCCGGCACGGGCTTGACCAGGTAGTGCAGGGCATCGACCTCATAGCCCTCAGCCATGCACTCAAAATGCGACGTGATAAAGATGATCTCCGCCCGGCAGCCCGCGCCGCGCAGGCGCTTGGCAAGGTCGATGCCGCTCATGCCGGGCATTTCAACATCCAGCAGCAGGATATCCCAGTCGGTATCTCCGGCGAAGCGGAACGCCTCCGCGCTCGGGAAGCAGGTCACGGCGCAGGCGCCGTGCGCCCAGTCCGTCACGTCCGCCTGCAGCCGTGCGGCCTGTCCGGCGTCGTCGTCACAGATCGCGATCTTCCAGCCCATGGCTAT
>VOFH01003492.1_pt1 | contig 12213 bp, 11 predicted proteins | sample 5384091 | NCBI WGS metagenome assembly VOFH01 (sample SAMN12384727, study PRJNA508395) | human gut metagenome | isolation source: healthy gut G | host: Homo sapiens
GGGCGACCTGAGCGCCTCGCTCTGGCTGGGCGCGGTGCATCTCTCGGACCCCTTCGCGGCGTTGGAGCGCCTCGCCGCCGGGATGATCCCGACGGCGGCGGTTCTCTCGGGCGCGGGACTGGCGTTGCTCTTCTACGCGCTCGTCGGCTCGCGCGCCTTCTGCGGGTGGGTGTGTCCGATGAACGCCGTCACCGAAACGGCGACGTGGTTCCGGAAGCGCCTCGGGCTTACCGCCGACCTTCGGATTCCGAACGGCGTGCGCTACGCGCTCTGCGCGGGCGTCCTGTTGGCGAGCGCCGTCACGGGTTCGGCCGCGTTCGAGCCCGTGAGCCCGCAGGGGCTTCTCTGGCGCGACGTCGTCTGGGGGACGGGCCTCTCGGGCCTTTCCGCCGCGCTGGGGTTGGCCGCCTTGGAGATCGCCCTCGGCCCCAACCTCTGGTGCTCGAAACTCTGCCCCTTGGGCGCCTTCTGGGCCGTGGTCGGGCGCCTCAACCCCAAACCCCTCGTGCGGATCCGCTTCGTCGACGCGCGCTGCACGCGCTGCGGCGACTGCCTGCGGGTCTGTCCCGAGCAGCAGATTCTGAAATTCAAAACGATGGCGCAAAAGGGCGCCGTCCCCACGGGCGAATGTCTTCTCTGCGGCCGCTGCACGGCCGTCTGCCCCGAAGACGCGCTCCGCTGGTCGACGCCCCTTCACCGCCGCCCCGACAACAAGGAGACCCCATCATGATCCGTACGCGCCTTCTTGCCGCCGCCACGGCGGCCCTCGTCCTCACGGGTACGGCCGCCTTCGCCGCGGACGCCCCGCTCGTCGGCGCTCCCGGCGTCGTGCCGCACCCGGTCGAGAGCTACCTCCCGATCACGAAGGACAACAACGCCTGCATCATGTGCCACCGCGCGCAGAAGGGCGAGACCCGCCAAAAGGGCGAGATCCCCAAGTCGCACTACGACGCGAAGGGCGGTTTGGACGGCCTTCGTTGGGAGTGCATGCTCTGCCACGGGCAGTCCTCCGCCGCGCCCGCCTACCCGGCCTCGGACCCGAACGACAGCGTCCGCTGAAGCGCATGAGGTCTCTCTGTGGGCCTGACGATCCTCGGGATCGTCAGGCCTACGGACGGCCGAAAACTTTGTCAGCCCGACCCATTGAAAACGCCCGGACTCTCCTGGAGAATTCGGGCGTTTCGGCGTTCCGGCGGTGAAATTTTTGCGTCGTGACGACGCGGCGGTCAGTGCTCCTGCGCGGAGGCCCACACGGCCGCTTCGACGCGGCTCTTGACGCCGAGCTTCTTCAGAAGATGCTTGACGTGGCCCTTGACGGTGCCGTCCGAGATCGCGAGTTCGCGGGCGATCTGCTTGTTGGTGAGCCCGCGCACGATGAGATCCAAAACCTCGCGCTCACGCTCCGTGAAGCGGATGGGCGCCACTTCCGGTGCGGCCTGCGCCTTCGTGCGGAGCATTTCGGTGAGCATCCCCACCATCGACGGGTCGACGATGGTGCCGCCTTCCAACGTGTGTTTGATGTTTTCGAGGAAGAGCTCGGGCTCCATGTCCTTGAGGAAGTACCCGTCCGCGCCCGCGCGGATGCAGGCGGACAAGTCCGCCGCCGCGTCGCTCACCGTCAGGATGACGACGCGTCGCGAAGGATCTTCGTCTTTCAAGGCCGTAAGGATTTCGACGCCCGAAGACCCCTTGATGTTGAGGTCGAGCACGATCAGGTCGGGCTCGAACTTGCGGGCGAGCTCCAGGGCGTCGTCGCGCCCGCCCGCTTCACCCACGACCTCGATCGAGGATTCCAGGCTGAGGAGCTCCCGCACGCCGCGGCGAAAGAGCGGATGGTCGTCGACGACGAGTACGGTGTGTCGATCGGCGGTTCGGATCGTTGAGGTCATGGCGGGTCTCAAGGAAATATGGGCAGTGAATTCAGTATAAGGCCGGACGGATCAATTCGACTTTGGTTCCGCCTTCGGGCCTGCGCGAGCAGGTTAGCGTCCCGTGGAGCGCCTGGGCGCGCTCGGCCATGATCCCGAGCCCGAAGTGCGAGGCCTTCTCGGCCTTCTCCGGAAGGCCGATCCCGTCGTCTTCGACCGCCAACCGGAAGCCGCCGCCTTCCAACCCCTCCACCGTCACCGCAACGCTCTTCGCGCGGGCGTGCTTTTCGACGTTGGACAAGGCTTCGCGCAGGATGTGGGTGAGATGCACCAACTCGTTCGCGGTGAGCTCCGCCCCGAGGTAGCGGTTCTGAAGCCGCACGGGAACCCCGGTGCGGTTTTCGAACGCGCGCACCGTCTCGTCGACGGCGCCCGCCAACCCCGAAGCGTTCACCTGGAGGCGGAAGGCCGTCAACACTTCACGGAGCTGCCGGTAGGCGCTTGAAATCCCTTCGCGGAGTTCCGCCGTGATGGACGACACTTCGTCCCTTGCGGCGCCCCCGTCGACCGCGCGCTGCAGGCGCAGAAGCTGAATGCGCGAGAAGGAGAGCGACTGCGCGATCGAGTCGTGGAGCTCGCGCGCGATGGTGGAGCGCTCCTCCAGCACGGCGAGGCGCCGCTCGTCCTGCTTTTTCACGGCGCGCTCCAAGGCGCGCCCCATGATGCCGGCCAGGGTTTCGAGCGCGTTGACGCTCCCGTCGTCGTCGGGGAGCCCCAGGGCGCGCATTTCCCCCATCACGTCGCCCGAGGCGCCGCGCATCTCGGCGCGGCGAGCCTCGGCGTCGGTCCAGTCGTCCGTCGCCGCAAAGCGGATGAGTTCGGTCCCGTCCGCAGGGCGCACGTAGACCGCGAGCCCCGTGCACTTCAGAAAGCCTTCCGCTTCCCGGAGCACGTCCCGCACGGCGGCCTCAAAGCCCGCACCTTCGCTCTGGAGCGCCTCCGCGGCGCGGTTCAAGAGCCCGAGGAGTTCGTTTCTCTGATGCAGGTCCGCGGTCTTCGCGGCCACTTCCGCTTCCAAGGACCCGTAGAGCCTTCCCAACTCCTCGGTCATGAAGTTGAAGTCGCGGCGAAGGAGACCGATTTCGTTGCGTTCGCCCTCTTCGACGCGCACGTCGAACCCGCCTTCCCGCACGCTTCCCAAGGCGCGGCCCAATTCCAGAATCGGGTCGAAGATCCGGCGCCGCATGATCCAGAGCATCAGGAAGGTGACGCCGAGCGCGCCCGACAGAGTGACGGTCAGCACGATTTTGAGCAGCCGCAGGCGGGCGTTCAGGTCCGCTTCCAGGGCAAAGACGAAGCCGTCCACCCGGTCGACGAAGGTGGGGATGTTGTCGAGGAACCGGCGCCGGTCCTCTTCGCTCGTGATCGACCCGATCGCGCTCGGCTGGATCACGTTGGTGAAGGTCTTTTCCAGTTCGTCGTAGCGGATCCTCACCGGGTGCTCGCGCCCGGCGGGAAGGCCGTTCAGGAGGCCCTGGCTTCGGAGCCTTCTGCCGAACTCCTCCACGGCTTCGCGCGTGCGCACGCCGCGGACCTCCGCCGTGGTGTAGGGCGAGGCGATCGCCAGCGCCATCTTGTAGCTCTGCATGCGCAGACTCCCCGCCACGTTGATCGCGCCCCCCGAACCCGTCGAGAGTTCGGTGAGCCACACGGCGGGGCCCGCGGCCCCCACGACGAAGACGGCGATCATGATGAAGACCGTCTTGAACTGCTTGTAAAGACTGGTGTGCCGGATCATCCGAAAAGGGGTTCCGCTCAAAGGAAAAACGAAAGGCCCGCGGGCCGTGCGAACAATCGTACGGGCCGCGGGCCTCAGAGGGCAAGGGGCGCGGGAAGCGTCAGATGTCTTCGCCCACCATGTCGATCGCACCGCAGGGGCATTCCTGCGCGCAGATGCCGCAGCCCTTGCAGTAGTCGTAGTTGAAGCGGAACTTCTTGCCCGGACCCAACTTGATGACGGCGTTGTCGGGACAGACGCCGTAGCAGTTGTCGCACTCGAAGCAGTTGCCGCAGCTCATGCAGCGGCGCGCTTCAAAGAGGGCGTTCTCTTCGGTCAGGCCCTGGAGGACTTCGTCGAACGTGCTCTGGCGGCGAACGGCGTCCAGCTGCGGGCGGACCTGCTTCGGGGCGTCGGCGTAGTACCAGGTGTTCAAGCGCGCGACCGTCGCCGGCGCGGCGGGCGCGGGCGCTTCGTAGACGCGGCCCTCGAGGTACGCGTTGATCGCGCGCGCCGCACGCTTCCCGTGGCCGATCGCCACGGTGACGTTGCGGTCGCCCTTGACCATGTCGCCGCCGGCGAAGACGCCGGGGCAGCCCGTCATCATGTTCGCATCGACGTCGACCACGCCCTTTTCGTGCACGAGCCCTTCGACGTTCGAGAGGAACCCGAGGTCGGTTTCCTGACCGAGCGCGAGCACGACGCTGTCGGCTTCGAGCGTTTCGTATTCACCGGTGGGCTGCGGATAGCCGTCGGCGTCCAAGGCCATCTTTTCGATGCGGATCTCGCCTTCTTCGGCGGACGCGATCGTCGAGAGCCACTTCATCGAAACGCCTTCCTCGATCGCCTCTTCGATTTCAAAGCTGTGCGCCGGGGCGCGCTCGCGCGTGCGGCGGTAGACGACGATCGATTCGGACCCCAAGCGCCGCGCCGTACGCGCGACGTCGATCGCGGTGTTGCCGCCGCCGTAGACGACGACCTTGCGCCCGAGCAGGGGCTTTTCTTCCCCTTCCATCGAGCGCAGAACGCTCACGGCGTCGAGGATGTGGGTCGAGTCGCCCGCCGGGATGTAGGCGCGGCGGGCGAGCGTCGCACCGGTCCCGAGGAAGACGGCGTCGTAGCCGCCCGCGGTCATTTCGGCCTGGAGGTCCTCCACCTTGTGGTTCATCCGGATCGTGACGCCGAGCGCCTCGATGCGGGCGATTTCCTTGTCGAGGATCTCGCGCGGCAGACGGTACTTCGGGATGCCGTAGCGCATCATGCCGCCCGGCGCCTCGGCGCCGTCGACGACGTCGACCGCATGGCCCATGCGTGCGAGGTGGTACGCGGCGGAGAGGCCCGCCGGGCCCGCGCCTACGACCAGGACGCGCTTCCCGGTCGGGGCGGCCTTCGTGAAGGCCCAGCCCTTTTCGAGCGCATGGTCCCCGAGGAAGCGTTCGACCGCATTGATGCCGACCGATTCGTCGACCTCACCGCGGTTGCAGGCGCCTTCGCACGTGTGGTAGCACACGCGCCCCATCGTCGCCGGGAAGGGGTTGTCTTCGGTGATCTTCTTCCAGGCGCTCTCGTAGTCGCCGCTCTCGGCGTGGAAGAGCCAGGCCTGGCACTGCTCGCCCGCGGGGCACTTCGCGTTGCAGGGCGGCAGGCGGTTCACGTAGACGGGTTTGACCGTACGCCACGAACCGGTTCGGTTGGCAAGCGAAGAACCGACGTCGAGCGTGATGGCGAAAGGTTTGTTCACGGCGGTCTCCTTAAATCTGGTGCGAGCGTTCCTCGGCCTGTTCGGGCACGGGATGATCTGCTCGGGTTCGTCCGCAAGCAGGCCGAACTTCCAGAATGTTGTGGTCGGCCATGCGCTGGATGCGGGCGATGACTTCCGGATTCCCGCGCTTGCCGAAGAGGTGCGCGAAGCGCTTCTGCAGCTTCAGGTACGCCTCGACGGGCTCCTTGCGGCGGATGTGGCGCACGCCGGTCAATTCGCCGAATTCGGCTTCAAAGACCGGGAAGATGCCGGTTTCGGCCGCGAGGCGCGCGAGGTGGATCGTCTGACCCGAGGCGGCGCCCCAACCGAGCGGGCACGGCACGAAGATGTGGATGTAGCGGGCGCCGCGCACGCTCATCGCCTTTTCAACCTTGCGTTCGAGGTCGCGCAGGTCCGCGACCGTCGCGGTCGCGACGTAGGGGATGCCGTGCGCCATGGCGATCAAGGGCACGTTCTTCCCCTGCCCCCACGGATTCCCGGGTTCGTCCCCGGCGATCTGCGTCGTGGCGGTGCGGGCGGCCGGCGGCGTCGCCGACGAGCGCTGCACGCCCGTATTCATGTACGCCTCGTTGTCGAAGCAGATGTAGAGCACGTCGTCGTTTCGCTCGAACATGCCCGAGAGGCACCCGAAGCCGATGTCGGTCGTGCCGCCGTCGCCGCCCATGGCGACGACGCGCACCGGGTCTTTGCCCGCCTTCTTCGCGCGCATGCGGAAGCCCGCGGCCATGCCGGTCGCGACGGCCGCGGTGTTCCCGAAGAGCGAGTGGAACCACGGGAGCTGCCAGCTCGTTTCCGGGTACGGGGTCGAGAAGACCTCAAGGCACCCCGTCGCGTTCGTGACGGCGAGGCGCCCCTGGACGGCCCGCATCGCCGCGTCGATCGCGTAGCGGGCGCCCAAGGCTTCCCCGCAGCCCTGGCAGGCGCGGTGGCCGGAATTGAGCGAGTTCGCACGTTCCATCGAGGCCTGGTTCGAGCGGGCCTCGGGTTCGAGGAGTCGGTTGCCGACGGTGAAGGTGCCGGTCTGATAGAAGTGGATGGGCGTTTCCATTTAGATCTCCTCCCCGCGGGCGAGCTTGCGCTCCGCGACGTCGCGGTTCAACGCCTCAGGAATGGGGCCGGTGTGGCGCGCGGCGCCTTCGCGTTCCAGCTGCCGCGCGATGAGCGACGCGTCGAGGTCGAGGAAATGCGGTTCTTCCGTGATTTCGCCCGCCATCGCCTTCTTGAAGACGTCTTCCAACGAAGCGCGCGTGACGGCGCGCCCGCCCAGACCCGCGACGACGGTGTTCTGTTCGACGGCGAGACCGCGCAGCGCACGCATGACGTCGAGCGAGAGCACCGCACCGGTGCCCGCGCTCACGGTGCGCTCGATGATGACGACGCGCTTGACGTTCTTCAGCGCTTCGCGCACGGCCGCATCCGGGAACGGGCGGTAGCACTTGAGGCCCACGACGCCGATCTTGACGCCCGCGTCGCGCATCGCGTCGACGGTGTCCTTGATCGTACCGAGGATGGAACCCATCGCGAAGACCGCGACTTCGGCGTCTTCCATGCGGTAGGAGGAGACGAGCCCCCCGGAGGCGCGGCCGAACTTCTCGGCGAACTCCTTTCCGACCCGCTCGACCACGGGGATCGCGTCCATCATGCGGCGGTGCGCGAGGTAGCGCACTTCGGTGAAGGCTTCGGGGCCCACCATCGCGCCGATCGAATAGGGCTGCGCGGGATCGAGAACCTGACGCGGTTCATAGGGCGGAAGGAACGCGTCGACTTCTTCCTGCGTCGGGATGTCCATGCGCTCGAAGGCGTGCGTCAGCACGAACCCGTCCATGCAGACCATGACCGGAATCGAGATTTCTTCGGCGATGCGGAAGGCCTGGATGTGCAGGTCCACCGCTTCCTGGTTCGTTTCGCAGAAGAGTTGGATCCAGCCGCTGTCGCGCTGGCTCATCGAGTCGGAATGGTCGTTCCAGATGTTGATCGGGGCGCCGATCGCGCGGTTGGCGACCGTCATGACGACGGGCAGCCCCAGCCCCGAGCAGTTGTAGACCGCCTCCACCATGTAGAGGAGCCCCCTGGGACGCGGTCGCCGTGTAGGCGCGCGCACCCGCGACCGAGGCGCCGATCGCGACCGACATCGCGGCGAATTCGCTCTCGACGTTGATGTACTCGCAGTCCTGGAGCTCGCCCTTGCGGCAGAGCAGCCCCAAGTTTTCGACGATGTGCGTCTGCGGGGAAATCGGATAGGCGCAGACCACTTCCGGGCGGCAGAGCGCCACGGCCTGGGCGACGCCCTGGCTGCCTTCGAGTTGCTTAAGCATGCTCACCTCCCAGCGCGCGCTTCACCGCCTCGAAGGCCATCGAGGCGACTTCGGCGTTGGCGGCCGCAACGGCGCCCTTGAATTTTTCGTTGTAGGCCGCCTGAACGCTCTCCAACTTCATCGTGCCCGTCATGGCGGCCATGCCGGCGAGCATCGCGGCGCCGGGAAGCGGACGGCCGATCTTTTCCATCGCGAAGCGCGTGGCGGGAACCGTGAGGACGTGCCCCGCGGGAGCTTGGCGATCAGGTCGCCGAGACCGAGCTCTTCGGCGCTGCGGCTCGAATTGATGAGGACGTAGCCTTGGGGCGAAGGCCCGCAGAACACGTTCACGCTGTCCAGGGAGCGTGCGGTCCTGCACGAGCACGACGTCGGGCTCGAGCACGGGCTCGCGAAGGCGGATCTCATTGGGGGCGAGACGGGCGAAGGCCGTCACGGGCGCGCCGGTGCGCTCCGAGCCGAAGCTCGGGAAGGCCTGCGCGTGGTGGCCTTCCATGAAGCCCGCAAGCGCGAGCATCTCGGCGGCGGTGACGACGCCCTGGCCTCCGCGGCCATGAATGCGGATTTGGAACACTGCTGTTTCCCTCGAGAATGCCAAAAAAAAGGCGCATGACGACAGCCGGTCGACCCGAGGGGTCCGGGACGGCCGCGGTCTGCTTGGCGGATGGCTTAACTCTACCAACAAGAGCGCCCCGATAGAAGCCTTTCCAAACGAAATCACCGCCCGAAGTACCCCATCGAGACTAGACTTAAAGACTGATATTCCTCCACCGACCCGCAATCCCATGCTTCGCCGACCGTCCGTTTTCGCCGTCGTTTTGTCCAGCGCGCTGCTCCTTGCAGGGTGCGCGGGGCTCGGTCCCACCGAGGTTCCGCCGAAGGACGCCGTCGCCGTGCAGAGTTGGTTCGCCGAGGGCGACATGCGTTTTCGCTGCGAATACGATGAAGAAGGTTTCTATTGGGCCTTTCAGGGTCCGGACGCGAGGCTCTGGAACGATGCGGTCAAACCCCGGCGCCTCGAAGCGCGCCTGACCGACGGCTTCACCGTGCGCCACCGCGACGGCTCGGTTCTGACCGCCAAAATCATCGAAAACCGCGGGAGGGCCTCGGAAGAGAATCTGCGCGACGCGGTCTTCGAGACGATGCCCCCGGAAACCGGGGCGCTTCGGGGCGTGCGCTGGATGGAGCGGCGCCGCGCCGAGGGCGGAATGCCCGTGACGCGCTGCTCGCCTTCGCAGCGCGGCATGACCCTGCGCGTGCCCTTCACGGCGCGCTGGATTCTCTACCGGTGAGTGGCGGGGGATTCGGACAAGTTGGTCGAAAACGCAGAGACGATCTTCATTTTTTGGTAAAATTGAAGGTCTTTACCGACCGCGCCGGAGCGGTCTGATCGTCTTTTTTCCGGGAGTTGTTCGACATGGTTCCTACCGCCACCACGGTTGGGGGTTACCTCCAAAGCCTTCCCAACGAGCGCCGCGTCTCGATGGCGCGCGTCTGCAGCATGATCCGCCGCTCGGCACGCGGCGTGCGCGAAAGCATGCGCTTCGGTTTGGCGTTTTATGAACTCGACGGCCCCGTCTTCGCCGTGGAATCCCGCGAACGCTCGCTCGTCTTCTACTTCGCCGAAGAGGCCGCCGCCGAAGGCTTGGGTCCGAAGGCGAAGGGGCTCGACGCCGAGCACCGCAAGATCGAATTCCCGGACCTCAACTGCCTGCCGCTCGACGTCGTCGAAACGGTCGTGCGCAACACGCTGAAGCTTCGCCGTGCGCGCGAGGGCGCGCTCCCGACGCAGGCGGAACTCCTTGAAGTTTGGGAAATCCGCGAAGAGGACGCCGCCGTGGCGCCTCCGATCGTGCGCATCGTCGTGCATCCGGAAGCGAGCCAAGCCTGATTCCTTCGGGAGTCTCCCTTCGAAAGACCGCCCGTCCGCGAGGACCGGGCGGTTTTTGTTCGTCGGCCCGGGTCAGCCGGGGAACGTCCGCCCGAGCCATGCGGCCATCGCGCCGCTCACTTTCGTCGGGGCACTCGGTCAGGGGCCAGTGCACGCAGGGCACCGTCTCATAGGCGCCGCCCGGCATCCCTTCGACCCAGCGCGCCATCCTCACGGGGTCCGTGAAGCTCCCGCTGCGGCTCCCGAAGACGAGGACCGGAATCCCGAGGCCCCGGATGTCCGGAGAGGGGCGCCCCGTTTCCAAGAGATCTCGCATGTAGTGCTCGAGATGGATGTGCCCGAGGTCGCGCCAGGGGGACGAATACTCCCTTGATGAAGGCCTCCAGGGCGTCGCCCCCGGCTTTGAGCATCTCGCGGGCGCGCTGATCGTGCTCGCGAAGGCTGTAGTGCGGCAGCCGGCGGCGCCAGCCCACGGCGTGCAGAAACCGTCCCCAACCTTCGAGCGCCCGCACGAGCGGGCGGCGCGCCGCCATCTTCTCGGCCTTGGGCGTCAGGGCTTCGTCAACGAGGGGGTCCAGAAGCACGAGCCCGGCGGTGCGCTCGGGGTAGAGCGTCGCCGTCATCATCGCGATCTGGGCGCCGAGACTGTGCCCGACCCAGACGGCCCGGCGGATCTCCAGCGCGTCGAGGAGCGCAACCAGGTCTTCGGCGTGCTTTTCCAGGGTCGCCGGCACGGTCGTGACGCTCGCCGCATGGCCGCGAAGGTCGAGCCGCACGACGTTCCAATCGCGCCGCAGGGGCGTCCTCTCCGTGAACTCCTCCCAGCGGCTCGCGTTCGAGGCGACGCCGTGGATGAGAACAAGCGTTCCTCTCGCGGCTTCACGCCCGAGCGGCGCGGGCGCGAAGGACGCCGAGAGCGCTCCATCCGGGCGGACGACTTCGACGCGGGTTTCGCCCGGGGTGAGCGCGAAGGCGAGTTCCCGGCGGGGTAGGATGGGCATGGTCAGCAACTCCGTACACAAAGGACTGAAAGCGGTTCCCGCGAGCCTAGCACGAGGAATACGGAGCGTTTCCGCGGATACAAAAAAGGGCGCTCCGGGAAAACACTTTTCAGATAAAAACGTTTAATATCTATTAGTTCGTCAATAGACGTTATCAATACCGGAGTTAGCCCAGATGACGAAACCGACCCGCTCAGTCCGAGAGCCGCGCCTGATCGTTGAGATCGCCGTGGTGATCGCCTGCAAGCTCGCCGTGATCTTCGCCCTTTGGTACCTGTTCTTCAGTCCGGAACACCGGACGCAGGTGACCCCGGAGCGCGTCGAGAAAGCGATTTTCTCGTCGGAGCACCCCGCTTCGCACGCGCCCTGATGGCGTTGACCCAACGGACGACCCCTCACAACCACAAAACAACGGCAACGACGCTCATTCCTTTAGGGAGCACCTATGATCTCCACGGATTTGGTCGACCTTTCGCGGCTGCAGTTCGCGCTCACCGCGATGTACCACTTCATCTTCGTCCCGCTCACGCTCGGGCTTTCCTTCATGCTCGTCGCGATGGAAGTCGCCTACGTGACGACCGGCAAGGAGATGTACAAGGACATGACCCGCTTCTGGGGCAAGCTCTTCGGCATCAACTTCGCCCTCGGCGTGGCCACCGGCATCACGATGGAATTCCAGTTCGGGACGAACTGGGCCTACTACTCGCACTACGTCGGCGACATCTTCGGCGCGCCGCTCGCGATCGAAGGTCTGATGGCCTTCTTCCTTGAATCCACCTTCATCGGTCTCTTCTTCTTCGGTTGGGACCGCCTCTCGAAGGGCAAGCACCTCCTCGCGACCTTCCTCATGGCGTTGGGTTCGAACCTCTCCGCCCTTTGGATTCTGGTCGCCAACGCCTGGATGATGAATCCGGTCGGCTCCGAATTCAATTTCGAAACGATGCGCATGGAAATGACGAACTTCTGGGCGGTCGTTTCGAGCGAATGGGCCCAGGCGAAGTTCGTCCACACCGTGGCGGGCGGCTACATGACCGGCGCCTTCTTCGTGATGGCGATCTCGGCCTACTACCTCATCCGCCGTCAGGACGTGCCCTTTGCGCGCTCCTCCTTCCGCATGGCCGCCGTGTTCGGTCTCATCGCCTCCGTGATGACGATCCACATGGGCGACGAATCCGGCTTCCTCGTCACGCGCGACCAGCCGACGAAGATCGCCGCGATGGAAGCCATCTGGGACACGCACGAAGCGCCCGCGCCGCTCACGCTCTTCGCGCTCCCCGACGAAGCCAACCGCACGAACCACTTCCAGATCGACTTCCCGTACCTCTTCGGTCTGATGGGTACGCGCTCGCTCTCCACTGAGATCCCCGGCATCAACCAGCTTGAAGCCGCCGCGGAAGAGCGCATCAAGAACGGTCAGAAGGCCGTCGCGACGCTGGAGCAGCTCCGCGCCGACCCGAAGAACGAAGCGCTCCGTGAAGAATTCATGGGCCTCAAGGACGACCTCGGCTTCGGTCTCCTCTTGAAGCGCTACACGAACGACATCGCCGCCGCCACGCCCGAACAGATCAAGCAGGCCGCCGCCAACACGATCCCCGGCGTCGC
>VOFH01002829.1_pt1 | contig 12191 bp, 12 predicted proteins | sample 5384091 | NCBI WGS metagenome assembly VOFH01 (sample SAMN12384727, study PRJNA508395) | human gut metagenome | isolation source: healthy gut G | host: Homo sapiens
TTTCTTGCGCAGGTTGTCGTCGAGCGCCGCGAGGAACTCTTCGGTGTTGAGGTAATCTTCGCGGGAAACTTTCGATCCCTTGACCAGCAGCGCCAGGTCTTTGGTCATCTTGCCCGATTCGACCGTCTCGACGCAAACCTCTTCGAGCGCGCGGGAAAAATGCGCCAGGGCTTCGTTGCCGTCGAGTGCGGCACGGTGCGCCAGACCGCGCGTCCAGGCGAATATCGACGCGATCGGGTTGGTCGAGGTCTCCTCGCCCCGCTGGTGCATCCGGTAGTGGCGGGTCACGGTGCCGTGCGCCGCTTCGGCTTCCATCGTCTTGCCGTCCGGAGTGACCAGCACCGAGGTCATCAGCCCCAGCGAGCCGAAGCCCTGCGCGACAGTGTCCGACTGCACGTCGCCGTCGTAGTTCTTGCAGGCCCATACGAAGCCGCCGTTCCATTTCAGCGCCGAAGCGACCATGTCGTCGATCAGCCGGTGTTCGTAGACCAGTCCCAGCTCGTCCATCCGCTGCTTGTAGTCGCTGCGGTAGATCTCTTCGAAAATGTCTTTGAAACGGCCGTCGTATTTTTTCAGAATCGTATTTTTCGTGCTCAGGTACAGCGGCCATTTCTTGCTGAGGGCCATGTTGAAACAGGCGTGAGCGAAACCGCGGATCGACGCGTCGGTGTTGTACATGCACAGCGCCACGCCGTCGCCCTTGAAATCGTACACTTCCCACGACCGGCTCTCTCCGTTCTCGCCGGTGAAGGTCATGGTCAGTTTGCCGGGACCTTTCGTAACGACGTCCGTCGCGCGGTATTGGTCGCCGAAAGCGTGACGCCCGATGCAGATCGGACGGGTCCATCCGGGCACCAGGCGCGGCACGTTGCGGCAGATGATCGGTTCGCGGAAGACCGTTCCGTCGAGGATGTTGCGGATCGTGCCGTTCGGCGACTTCCACATCTTTTTCAAACCGAACTCCCGGACGCGCGCTTCGTCCGGCGTAATGGTGGCGCACTTGATGCCGACGTTGTATTTTTTGATCGCCTCGGCGGCTTCTACGGTAACCCGGTCGTCGGTGGCATCGCGGTTTTGGATGCTTAGATCGTAATATTTGATATCCAGATCGAGGTAGGGAAGGATCAGCTTGTCTTTGATGAATTTCCAGATGACGCGGGTCATTTCGTCGCCATCGAGCTCCACAACGGGATGATTGACTTTGATTTTTGATTTCATGCCGGATTCGGTTGAATTGAATTGTACTCTGTATGCTTCCGCAAATTTAGCTCAAAATATTGTTTTTTGCAACGAAGCCCGCCGGAGGGCGGGGCGGTCGTCCGGTAAGGTTTGGCAGCGTTTATGTTATAATCATAATACATGGTTATTCACTCGGATGATGCGCGCACTGCTTTTTTCGGTTGTTTTCCTGGCGGGATGTACCGGTTGGACGGAGGAAGATCCGCCGGTGCCGGAGCTGGCTGTCGAAGTGTCGGGGGGAGTTCGCCCGGCGGCCCCGGCATCTAAAACCAGCGCAGTGGCAGCGCCGTTTCGTTCGTTTCCGGCGACCGGATCGGCATCAGCGAGACCCTGACAGGCCGCAGTAACGTGCTTTTTTCTTATAACGGCAGCGCGTGGAGTACGACGACCCCGATGTACTGGTACAACCGTACCGCCACGCACACCTTCTATGCTTACTATCCGTACAATGCGTCGAATCAGTCCAACGTAGTGCCGATGCCGGTGCTGGCGAACCAGCAGGTATCGACGGCGGTCGACGTTGCCTGCGACATGCTCGTGACGGGGCCGAAGCAACAGGCCTATCCGGCGGGTTCCTCGGTAGCGTTCGTTTTTTCACATGCGTTTTCGGTGTTGCAGTTCAACATTACGATGGGAGTCATCAATACCTATACGCTGAAGAGCCTGACGCTGCGGGGCGGAAATACGGCGAGCGGATCGTCCGGTTACGGCATCGTCAATACCGTGAATACGGTCGCCCAGATCGGTTACAACCTCGTAACCGGCGCCGTGCAGGCGGCGGCGAACAACAGCTCCGTCTACGCGCAGACCCTGACCAAAAGCATCCCTTCGACCGGGCTGATCGGCAGCATTCCCGTGACGGTCTATGTGCTGGCGCTTCCGGGACAATACCTCAATCCCGTGCCGGCTGTCAAGTTCACCGTTGCCCCGCTGATAGGCAGCAATCAGGATACGGATTACGCGAACCTGTCGAACAACACCTTCTCGGCCGGAACCAAATATGTTTACAATGTCAAAATCGGCGGGATCATCACGAAAGTTCCGCAGCCGTGCGGCGCTGCGGGGAAATTGCCCGTAACGATCGAGCGGGACACGGTGATAAATTTATCGAATAAAAGTTTTATCCATTAAAATTAATCGGTTATGAAAAAGATGTTATTCCTGACGGCGGTTGCCGCGGCGTGGATCGCCTGCGACCGCGACGACGAATGCCGGCCCACGGCCGGCGACGGGCAACAAATTACGATCCTGGCCGGAATCGCCGACTCGAAGCCGGTCTCCGACGTTATCCCCGAATCCAAAACGACGATTACCGGCAGCACGGCGGCGTGGAAAAGCGGCGACCAAAGCTCGGGCTGTTTTGCACGCAGTCGGTTCCCGCTGCCGTGAACGTTTCCTTTTCCGCGACCGGGAACGGCGCGAGCGCGACTTGGAGCGCCGACAGTCCGATTTACTGGGGGGCTCCGGCCACCACTCCTCATACTTTTCTCGCTTATTCGCCTTATGCCTCGGGCAACAGTTCGGCTTCGGCGGTGAAGGTGCCTGCGCTGAATGTGCAGACGGGAACCGTCAACCCGGCGCTCGACCTGTTGATCTCGAACAACCTGGCTTCCTCCGGGGTGCTTCGCTCGGCCGGAGCGGTCGGTCTTGTTTTTACCCATGCGCTCTCGCTGCTCGAGTTCGATATCACCATCAACAGCAGTATCGCGGCGAATACGACGCTGACCTCTTTTACGGTCGCTGCGGGAAGTTCGGATAAGGTCTATACGACCGACGGCAATTCGACCATCGCGCTTTCCACCGGTGCGATCACGCCGGGCAGCGGCGTGACCAATACGGCTACGATGACGCCGGGCGCGACCGTGACGCTCAGCGCGACGTCTGCTTCGGTTTACGTGCTGGTGCTCCCCGGCACTTACAGCCAGGCGCCGACTCTGGCGATCAATCTCAACGAAGGAGGAACTTCGGCCATTGCGGTTCCGGCGGCGTCGCTGACGACGACGACATTTGCGGCCGGCTCCAAATACACTTATGCGGTCAGCATTGCCCGTACCGCCATTACGATCTCCAATCCGACGATTACCGACTGGACGAACGTCAACGGTTCCGCGATCAATCCCGGCCTGTAAGTCGTTCGATAAAAAGCAAATATCCCGCGTCGTCGGATCGGCGACGCGGGATATTTGCGCGCGGACTGCTAATTGGTAAGCATGATGTAGCCGTTCAGGTAGGTGGCGAACAGTACCCACAGCGCATAAGGAGCGAACAGGACGGATGCGGTTTTGCTGACCGGATAACTTTTGATCAGGTAGTAAATGACGAATATGTCGAGCGTCAGAATATCGATCATACCGAGCAGCGGATTTCGCAGGTAGAAGAACAGGTAGCTCCAGATGAAATTCGAGAACAGTTGAACGCAGAAAAGACGGATCAGAAAGTCTCTCTGCGGAGCGTTGGAAAGGTAAATCAGTCCGGCGGATATGCCCATGCACAGGTAAAGGATTCCCCACGCGATGGGAAATACGATATTCGGCGGCGTCAGCGGCGGTTTGCGCAGGGTCGGATACCATTCGCGGATGGAATCCGCCTGGATCAGTCCGGCGAGGTAGCCCAGCAGCAGGCAAACCAGTATCGGAACGGCGAATGCGAGAATTTTTTTCATAAGTCTCCGGTTGAGACCGGAAGGCGCTGCAATTATCGTGCAACGGCGGTGGCGGCATCCGGACAAAAAAGAGCGAACGGCGAACCGCTGCCGGCAACGGCCGGTTTTGCGAAACGCCTGTTCGCCCGACTCATGAAAAAAGCCGCCCGGAATCACTCGGGGCGGCTTTTAAATTCTCCGGATAAACAGGGTATTCCCGGAATTACTGGGGGAGAATCCCGGATTTTTTACCCGAAGAGAAAACGAAAACTACTGTCCATTAATTTACTTCACTTACCCTGTTGGTTGTCCGATTTACTCGGCATATTGATAGGAACTCATCCAGGTTCTCCGCTCGATCTGCTTATCCCGTACTGATAGGTAAGCAGGTGTACTGCCGGAAGTGACGTGTCCCTGGTCATTGCCTACGACCCGCGGATATTTCAGGCGGACGCGGGTATTGTCGGTGACGATGCCGATCTGTTCCCATCCGGTGATGCCGTCCGTCGATTGCCATATGGCCAGGTAGGTGTTCACTTCGTTGACATTTACTCCATGAATGGCCTGGAAGCAGTTCAACTCGTCAACGTATTTGACGTCGCAACCGCTCACGGAATTTGCCGCGAATTTATTGCGGTCGATGACTTTCCCTTTGTCGGAGAGTGCCGCGGGCCAGTTCGGATCGCTGGCGTCGGCCGTGGCGAGGTGGATGTCGTAGACGTCGATAGCCTGATCGTTGTAAGTGTAATACAGGTATATCTGTCCGTCTTTGACGATCAGGCTGGCTTCTCCCACGCCGAAGAAGGTCTCTTCGGCCGTCAGGTTAGCGCTTACGATCGCCGCGGGATCGCCTCCCCAACCTGTTCCGTTCCATTTCTCCCAGTTTTTCCCGTCCGGGGTCGCGCTGCGAGCAACGAACAGTTCGTTGTCGGTGGTTTCCACGACGGTCGTCGAGCCCGTGTAGACCATATAATAGTAATCTCCGGCTTTAACTACTGCGGGATCTTTTGCATAATAGCTGTCGGCTTTTTTGTCGGTGGGCGCTACGGCCACGATATTGTCTTCCGACCAGGTGAGATCATTCGTTACCGACGATGCGGTGTAATACCTGATCTGGGCCGAATAACCTACGTCGGCAGGGGAAGTGTACTGGGCTTTCGTCCTGAATGCCTGCGTTCCGCTCAACTCCGTGCCGTTGTGCCATACGGTCATGTTTTCCCCGATGCCGGCACCCCAGCAACCAGGGGTTCCGGAGATGCGTTCCATATACAGCAGGTAGGTGCCGGCAGGGAATTTGACGTTCCCGGTCTCGTCGGCGTAACCGCTGTTGTCCGTATTGATCTCCAGCGAGCTGTTGTCTGCGTAATTCATGTGGTCGTATTGGGCGATCGGAGTTCCGCTTACCGTTGAAATGTAGTCGTTATTCCATTGGTAAAGCTCCCAGTGGAAGCAGGCCGTATTCGTGCTCCATCCCGGACAGTCCACGATCCATCCGTAGAACGATTGGTTGAATGTGTACTTGATCGCCCCGCTGTTGCCGTTGCTGTGCATGGGGTACGGACGCCTCCGTCGCCGGAACCGTTCAGACTGGTAGCGGCGGGAAGCGAGCCGGTCGTCCCTCCCGGAGAAGAGAACCAGGCGCTCATCGTGCCGTTCGAATTGGCGATCATCGCTGCGGCATAGCGGAAATCGCGCGAAGAGGTGGGCTGGTAGATCGATTTTCCATCGCCTTTGACTACCGGAACTCCCGGTACGATGACCTCTTCGGGTCGGGCGTATTGCTCCGAGATCGGTTCCGGTCGGGAAACCCTCGCAGGCTGTTCAACTGTACGGCCAGCAGTGTGACGATGAATACTTGAATCGAAAAAGACTAATTTTTTCATAATTAAACAAGTTAAAAGAAATATTTAGACAAGTGTATGTGTAGTTTCTTTGTTTACGGTACGTAAAGAATATAAAAAGACACCTATATTCTCCACCTTTGACGCATCATTCTTCCCTTAATCGCTTCGGTTTATCGTTTCTTTGTTTAAAATACGGCAAATTTTACTCCTTGAAAGTTAATTATTCGCCATGTGCCCGCTTCCTTTTCATTAGTTTCCGATACTGTTTTTAGTCGTGTGGCATGTAAGTAGTTTTTGTATCTCTGTTTTAATGTCCTTGTTTTTAGATTGTTAATAGCAATCAAGCAGATTCAAACGTTGATCTTTAACCACTAAGATACAAATTTTTTAATTAAAAAATAGGTTTCTTATAAAAAATACAGATCAGTGTGTTGAAAACCTTCCGATGCGAGTATAAATATCTATCTGATAATTAAAAACGACCAGTTAAAAATGAACGTCTTTTTCTCCGTATTTCGATCTTTTTGTAATGTATATACGCCGTTTTTTGCTATATTTAAACCGGCTTTCCCCGTTGGGTATGTGGAAATAAATTTATTGGAATAAAAACTTATGGTGGTTGGATATTTGAGAGTCAGTACGGAGAAGCAACACCTGTCAAATCAACAAGATGAGATTCTTCGATTCGCCCAGACCCGGAATATGGAAATCGATCGTTGGGTGACGGAGGTGGTCAGCGGCAAGAAAGATCAAAAGCGACCGCAAGCTGGGAAGTATTCTGCGGCGTTTGAAAAACGGCGATACGTTGATCGTTACCGAAATTTCGCGGTTGAGCAGAACGCTTACGGAAATTATGACGATCATGGGACATTGTTTGGATAAAGGGATTACCCTTTATTCGACTAAGGACGGTTATGCCTTTGACGATACGATCAACAGTAAAGTCCTGTGCTTCGCTTTCGGTCTCGTGGCGGAGATCGAACGGAACCTGATCTCGATGCGTACGAAGGAGGCGCTCGCCCTACGCAAGGCCGAAGGCGTGCAGGCTCGGCCGAAGGAAAGGTTTTTGCCCGAAGTTCCGGATTCTGTCCGAGAATTGCGCCGAAATCGTCGAGATGTTGCGTAACGGCGCGACGATCGTGTCGGTTTGCAGGAAATACCAGGTATCGGTCGATACGTTCAAAAGCTTTTCGGAAACGCCATGCGCAAGTAAACGATATCATCGAGCATCGGAATAAAATACGGGGAATCCGGCAGGAGTGGTACGAGGCCCGTAGAAAATCGAAACAAGAGTAAATAAATGAAAACCTTTCGAAATTTACGTTCGAAAGGTTTTTATTTTTGTTAAAAAAAGCCCCGGAAGGGAATCACAGGCTTTGCGACCTGCACCACCAGTGAATAAGAAAACATAACAAAATCATATGCACGAAACATACCAAGATAGAATGATAGCTATCCGATTCTCTCCCGGGGCCGTAACCGGGAAAAGAGCAAGTTCCGTGCCGGAATAAGGGCTTCAGCGGGCGGTGCGGTCGAGGTAATCGGTCGCAAAGACGAAGGTGCCTGCCGTCCAGCCGACCATGGTCGGCATCTCGTATTCGTTGCTGACGTTGATGTTGCCTTCCACGACGTTGTACTTCTCCCACAGGTTGCGGGTCTTCTGGAAATTACGGATTACCGTAGCGGCGTATTTCGACGCGATGCGGCGGGCGTCCTCGCGGAAACCGTAATTGTCCAGGCCTTTGATCGCCAGGAAATGCAGCGGAGCCCAGCCGTTCGGGTACGACCATTGGTAGGCGTACGGGTAGTCTTTGTTCTCGCAGGCGGCGATACCGTGCGGGAATTCGAGCGCGTCGAGCGCGCGGACGATCCCCGGAGCGTCCTTTATGGGGACGGCTCCGGCATACAGCAGGCTGAACACTGCCGCCGAAACGACGTCGGAACGCTTGCCGTTCACGTAGTCGTAATCGTAGTACATGCCGTTTCGGGGGTCTCGGCAGCAGTACTTGCGGATTAGTTTTTACGGTCTTTCGCTTTGCGCGCCCACCGTTTTGCGGCGGCTTTGTCGCCGAGTTCATCCGCGAAAAATTCGAAATTCTTTTCGTACAGATACAGGTTCGCGTTCAGATCGACGGGGCAGAAGTCCATGCAGCGCGTCTGGAACCGGGGATTGAAATCCCAACCCGATTCGGCTTCGGCGATGTAGTGCGAGCCGACGTCCAGCAGTTCTTGGTGCGAGAGCCCGTCCGTCTTGAAACGACTGCCTAAGCGCACTTTCAGCATGTCGACGAAATCCATCTTATCCCGGTCGGTGCCTTCGTTCCCGTACCGGTTCAGACCGGTCGGCGCGATCCGTTCGCTCATCCAGAATCGGTACTCTTTTTTCGAGCGTCGGCAGCACTTTGCGCAGCCACTCCTTGTCGCCGGTGCTGCGGTAGACGCTGGCGATCATCATGCTCAGGAACGGGGCTGGGAACGGTTTTGGAATACGGTCAGGTTGCCGTTGTACATTTTACCGAAACGGTCTACCATGTAGAGCATGTTCTCGGCGTTGCTCCGGGCCAGGTCGACATGCCCGTCGAGGATCAGCCCCTCGCCGGTGAAATAGGTGTCCCAGTAGTACATCTCCTGGAATGCGCCGCTGATGCTCGGCACGGTGTAGCGGTACGGGAGACCGATGCGGGTGCCTTCGTCTTCGGTGTTGAACCGGACGGTCTTGTCCCACGAGTTCCGGATGAAGCGGTGCACTTCGTCCCGGTCGGCGGCGGAGGGCGTTTCTCCCTGCGAGAATGAAAGCAGGGCCGGAGCGATCAACAGCAGCCCCCACAGTTTCGTTATTTTTTCATGTGTCTTTAGACGTTTGTTTTTTTTTTTAATCGGTCGGTTCTGTGCCGAATGCAAAAACCGCATTTATGCATAAATGCGGTTTTGTGATTTTCCGGATACGAAGTGCCGGTCAGACCGTCATGATCTCCTTCTCTTTGGCGGAGAACAGGTCGTCCACTTTCTTCGCGTATTTGTCGGTCAATTTCTGGGCCGACTCTTCGCCGTCTTTCGCCGCGTCCTCGGGCATACCGTCTTTTTGCGCTTTCTTGAACGCGTCGACCAGATCGCGGCGGATGCCGCGCAGGCTTACGCGGGCCGTTTCGGTTTCCGCCTTGATCTGTTTTACCAGTTCTTTACGGCGCTCCTCGGTCAGCGGCGGAATGTTCAGCCGGATGTGCTCGCCGTTGTTCGACGGCGTCAGGCCGATGTTGGCGACCAGGATGGCTTTTTCGATCACCGGGATCATTTTTTTTCCCACGGCTGCACCAGTACGGTGCGGGCGTCGGGCACCGTAATGCTGGCTACCTGCGAGATGTCCGTCGGCGTGCCGTAGTATTCGACCAGGATGCCGTTGAGTACGTTGACGCTCGCCTTGCCGGCTCTGACCGATGCGAGTTCTTCGGTCAGGTGGGCGATGACTTTGTCCATTTTCACCTGGGCCGCGTCGAGAAGTTCTTTCGATTCTATCATGTCCGTGTATGTTTTAAGTCAAAAACGTGTTTTCGTTATCATGCCGCCGCTGGGATTTCCCGGCAGGGACCGTCGAGACGTCAGTCGTTTTTCACGACCGTTCCGATCGGTTCGCCGGCAATCACTTTTTGTAGGTTGCCCGGCGTGTCCATGTCGAATACCACGATCGGCAGGTCGTTCTCCTTGCACATCGTGAATGCCGTGAGATCCATCACTTTCAGCCGCCGACGGTACACTTCGTCGAACGTGATCTCCGCGAATTTGGTCGCCGTCGGATCTTTTTCCGGGTCGGCCGTATAGACGCCGTCCACGCGCGTGCCTTTCAGCAGTACCTCCGCTTCGATCTCTACGCCGCGCAGCGCCGAAGCCGTGTCGGTCGTGAAGTACGGATTGCCCGTGCCGCCGGCGATGATGACGATCCAGCCGGCTTCCATCAGTTCCAGCGCTTTGGCCTTCGTATAGAGTTCCCCGACCGGTTCCATCCGGATCGACGTCAGTACCCGGGCTTTCGCTCCGGCGCTTTCGAGCGCGCCCTGTAACGCCAGCGAGTTGATAACGGTCGCCAGTATCCCCATCTGGTCGCCCTTGACGCGGTCGAATCCGCGGCTTACTCCGCTCAGCCCGCGGAAGATATTGCCTCCTCCGATTACGATGCCGACCTGCACGCCCGTGGCGGCTACTGTTCGGATCTGTTCGGCATATTGGTTCAACACCTCGGTAGAAAGACCGTATTTCTGAGCTCCCATCAGCGATTCGCCGCTGAGTTTTAACAGGACGCGTTTATAAATCGACATGTTTTCGTTTTTATTGTTTTTCCATCAGTTGCATCAGCTCGTCGAGCTTCGGCGTCAGGATGATTTCGGTGCGACGGTTTTTGGCGCGCGCTTCGGACGTTTTGGCCGGATCGACGGGCAGCGATTCGCCGCGTCCGGCGGCGATGATGCGGTTCGGGTCGATCCCTTTGTTTTCGAGCAGCAGCCGCACGACGGTCGTGGCGCGTTTCGCGCTCAGGTCGAGGTTGTCCTTCAACTGGCCGTTCGGACGGTAGGGCACGTCGTCCGTATGTCCCTCGACCATCACGTTGATATCGGCGTTCTGCGCCAGCACTTCGGCCAGGTCGCGGACGGCGCGCGCGCCGTTCGGGTCAATTTCGAAACTGCCCGAACGGAACAGCAGTTTGTCGTCCATCGAGACGTATACGTTGCCGTTGCGGATCGAGATCGACAATCCCTTGCCTTCGAAGCCGGTCAGCGCGTCGGTCACTTTGCGGCGGATGGCGTCGATCGCCTCCTCGCGGCTTTTAAGCATCCCTTCGAGTTCGGCCACGCGGCGGACGCGGTCGTTCAGCGCCATCTCCTTGTCCTCGAGTTCGCGCAACATCCGCGCCGATTCGGCGGAACCGTCGGCCAACAGTTGCTTATAACGTTTCTTACACTCCTTCAGGTCGTTCGACAGGCGCGTGGTGTCGGCAATCAACTGCATTTTCTCGGCCGTCAGTTTGTCGTTCAAGGCCCCATATCTTCGAGGCGGCTTTTCGAAGCGGTCAGTTCCCCTTCCAAGCGCAGCGCTTCGGCTTTCATCGAATTGAATTTTTTGGTTGAGACGCATGAAAACGCAGTCAGGGCAACCAAACCGAGGACAATCAGTTTTTTCATAGATCCAAAGTTTTTGGGCGGCCGGCTTCGCCGTCCGTGGCGGAACCGGGAACGATCCGCCGCCGGCATATCTGCCACGAAGATACAAAACAATTTAGAATGTACAAAAACTATCCGCGGGCCGATATTTGCCGGTAATTTATTACCTTTGCGTCTAAATTGTTTTTTAGGGTCCCCAATGACCGAATCATCCTACAAATACCTCTACCGGATCGATTCTCCGGCCGATCTGCGGAAACTTTCGCAGCAGGAACTGGTCGGCTACTGCGACGAGCTGCGTCGGTTCATCATCGAGCAGCTCGCGCTGAATCCCGGCCATCTGGGATCGAGTCTCGGCGTCGTCGAGCTGACCGCCGCGTTGCATTACGTATTCGATACGCCGTACGACAAGCTGATCTGGGACGTGGGCCATCAGGCCTATGCCCACAAGATCATCACCGGCCGCCGCGACAGTTTCCGGATGAACCGCAAGCTGAACGGGCTGAGCGGATTCCCGAAGATGGAGGAGAGCGCCTACGACGCGTTCGGGGGAGGGCATGCCTCGACCTCCATTTCGGCGGCGTTGGGCATCGCGACGGCGACGGCCTTGCGCGGCGAGCGGCGGCATGCGGTGGCTGTGATCGGCGACGGAGCATTGACCGGGGGGCTGGCTTTCGAAGGATTGAACAACGCCGGGGCGGCCAATACCGATCTGCTGGTGATCTTGAACGACAACCGGATGGCGATCGACCCGAACGTAGGCGCGTTGAAAGAATACCTGCTGAGCATTTCGACTTCGAAACGGTACAATGCCGTAAAAAACCGCGCGTGGGCGCATATGGAGCGGACTCCGCGGCTGAGACGGCTGATCCAAAAAGTGGGTAATGCGCTGAAACAGGGCTTCCTGCAGCAGAGCAACCTGTTCGAGAGTTTGCGCTTCCGCTATTTCGGGCCGGTGGACGGACACGACGTAGGGCAACTGACCCGTGTGCTGCAGGATCTGAAGGAGATAAAAGGTCCCAAATTACTGCACGTGCTGACCGTCAAAGGAAAAGGATACAGTCCGGCGGAACGGGATCAGAAAATATGGCATGCGCCGGGAGTTTTCAATCCGGAAACCGGGGAACGTGCGACCCACGGCGGCAACGGCGACGAGCCGCCTCTTTATCAAAAGGTGTTCGGGGAGACGATCCTCGAATTGGCCCGGACGAACGACCGGATCGTGGGGATCACCCCCGCGATGCCGACCGGCTGCGGGTTGAATATCCTGATGCGCGAGATGCCGGAGCGCTGTTTCGACGTCGGGATCGCCGAAGG
>VOFH01002813.1_pt1 | contig 12186 bp, 13 predicted proteins | sample 5384091 | NCBI WGS metagenome assembly VOFH01 (sample SAMN12384727, study PRJNA508395) | human gut metagenome | isolation source: healthy gut G | host: Homo sapiens
GAATTTAGTGGTGACTCTACATTTGTGTACATCATGACAGATTCAGTGCCCGAACAAAAGTTCCAGCGTACACAGGTGACTGCCGGTATGAGTGACGGGATCAAGATAGAAATCAAGAAAGGGGTAACCATTCAGGACAAAATACGTGGTGCAGAGAAAAAAGACAAATAATTGAATTCAATGAAAATAATTCGTAAAACCATATCAGCCCTTCTGCTTGCCGGGATCGGAATCACTTCTATCCAAGCGCAGAACAACCCTCCGCAAGCATGGACATTGCGGCAATGTATCGACTATGCCATTGAGCATAATATAGAAATCCGTCAATCGGCCAATAGTGTTGAAGCTAATAAAGTGAGTGTAAACACTAGCAAATGGACACGTCTTCCGAATTTGAGCGGTAGTGCCAGCCAAAACTGGAGTTGGGGGCGTACCGCTTCTCCGATAGACAACTCGTATAGTGACATCAACAGCGCCAATACCAGTTTCAGCTTGGGAACAAACATACCTATATTTACCGGTTTGCAATTGTCCAACCAATATTCACTTGCCAAGTTGGATTTAAAAGCCGCTATAGAAGATTTGAATAAAGCCAAAGAAGACATTGCAATCAATGTCACTTCCGCTTATTTGCAGGTTTTATTCAACCAAGAATTAAGTAAGGTTGCTCATAATCAGGTAGATTTAAGCAAAGACCAGCTAAAGCGCATCCAAGGGCTCCACGGAGTAGGTAAGGCGTCCCCTTCTGAAGTGGCCGAAGCGCAAGCCCGTGTTGCACAGGATGAAATGACTGCTGTACAATCAGACAATACATACAAGTTGTCATTATTAGACCTCACCCAACTTTTGGAATTACCTACGCCTGAAGGATTCGTGCTCGAAAGTCCTAAGGAAGAACTAGAGTTCGAATCTCTCACTCCACCGGATGATATATATACACAGGCTATTGCTTACAAACCAAGTATTAAGGCTGCAGAATACCGTTTACAAGGTAGCCTTAACAGCATTCGTATTGCTCAAAGTGCATTCTATCCACAATTATCTTTCAGCGCCGGTCTGGGAAGTAATTATTATACGGTGAGCGGAAGATCAGAAAACAGCTTCGGCAGCCAGATAAAGAACAACTTGAATAAGTATGTAGGATTCAATTTGAGCGTTCCGATCTTTAATCGTTTTTCTACACGAAACCGAGTACGCACCGCTCGTTTACAACAAATAGACTTATCTTTGAGATTGGATAACGCAAAGAAAGTACTCTACAAAGAGATTCAGCAGGCTTGGTATAATGCTCTAGCTGCTGAAAGCAAGTACAACTCCAGTGAAGTGGCAGTGAAAGCTAACGAGGAGTCTTTCCGCTTGATGAGTGAGAAATTCAATAACGGCAAAGCTACCTTTGTAGAATATAATGAAGCCAAACTTAATCTGACGAAAGCTCTTTCGGATAAGTTGCAAGCAAAATACGACTATCTATTCCGGACTAAAATTCTGGATTTCTACAAAGGACAGGTCATTGAATAAAAAAAAATAAATTTGAGTTTAGTATAGTAGTTCCTTCAAACATATCCGTTGGTTCATTCGTTATTATAGAAAGAACTAACGGATATGAAGTATTTAATCGTCCTAGTGATTGTAATGATTAGTAATACATTTTTAGGAGTTGCTAAACCAATGAAAAATCAAGCAGAAATCTATTTTGCGGGAGGATGTTTCTGGGGGACAGAACATTTCCTGAAACAAATTCGAGGAGTAGAAAGTACTCAAGTAGGGTATGCCAACAGTAATGTTGCCAATCCAAGTTATGAACAGGTCTGTTCAGGAAAAACCAATGCTGCCGGAAACGGTAAAGGTGGTTTATGATCCGAAAACGGTAGATTTGAATTTACTGCTCGATCTATATTTCAAGACAATCGACCCTACCAGCCTCAACCAGCAAGGTAATGACCGGGGAACACAGTATAGAACCGGAATTTATTATATAGATAAAGAAGATCTCCCTGTCATCAAGCAGGCGATTCAACTATTATCCGCGCAATATAAAACTCCTATCGTCCTAGAAGTAAAGCCATTGACAAATTTCTATCCGGCAGAGACTTACCACCAGGACTATCTGGATAAAAATCCGGGTGGATACTGCCATATCAATCCCGCTTTATTCGAAATGGCACGCAAAGCGAATGCGCCGAAAGCTAAAGCGTATCAAAAAGCGGATGATGCAACCCTTCGTAAGGAATTGTCGGCGGAACAATATGCCGTAACCCAAAAGAATGCCACTGAACCTGCTTTCCACAATGAATACTGGAATGAGCACCGTCCCGGCATTTATGTGGATATTACCACCGGAGAGCCTTTGTTTGTTTCTACCGACAAGTTTGATTCAGGTTGCGGGTGGCCTAGCTTTTCCCAGCCGATTCAAAAAGATATCATCACAGAGAAGAAAGATACTTCGCACGGCATGATACGTACGGAAGTACGCAGTAAAACCGGAGATGCTCATCTGGGACACGTATTCACAGATGGTCCGAAAGAGAAAGGTGGATTACGCTATTGCATCAATAGCGCTTCCCTTCGTTTTATCCCGAAAGAGAAAATGAAAGAGGAAGGTTATGGAGAATATCTACCACTCGTTAAATAGGCAGCACCGGAAAGTAAACAGCAAATCAATATAAGACTGTTTATTGATAAACAAACGGTGGATTTCCTCATGGGCAATCCACCGTTTTTAATGCAGTTAAATTAAAGAGAGAGAGAAGGAGTTTCACAACTCCGATTATTTTTATCTGCTGGCAGTCAGCAGAGTTGCTTCATTCGTTGCCGGAGTAGCCACGTTCATAGCCCAGCTAGCAGCGGATTCTTCAATCCATTTATCATTCCACTTGTAGTTCATATAAGCTATCGGCATATTAGCATCATTCAATTCGTACACACTCTTTTCAACAGCCGCGTCGTAAGCTCTGTGAGAGTCATTCCAGCGTGCGTATACCAGAGTGATTTCATTAGATGAATAAGTATACTCAATTTTGAAGTACGGCAGCCATTTGTCAGTGGAAGCATCCCACTTGAAAGCCTCTTTGGTAGACATTCTCTTCTGATCGTCATAAGTAAAATCATATTTCATGTGGCGATAGAGAGAGCCATCGAGTCTGTAAATCACTTTCGATACAACAAGATCATCTACTTTCTCTTCATTAGTAATGAAGTTATTGTCCTGTGCCTTCACTGTTGCATTAGCGATTCCGGCAACTACCATTGCCACTAAAACCATCATTCTGAATAATACTGTAGTCTTCATAATTGTATATTTTTTATTAGTTCAACTTTCTTTTTTTGTTCTTCTGTTTATTAGACGGATCAAGTCCGTCTCAAACGGTTGCAACATTCTGAATTTTTTTCATTTTTCTTCGTTGTCCGCTTGCGACTATAGATATGCAACGAGCGTGCCAAAAAGATAACTAGCTAATAATCAAGGGAATCATTGCAAAACAGAGTGGTGTACGAAAATGAACAGTTGTACGCTTAAAAGAATCGAACATTTTTTCGCACCAATTAAAAAACTAACAGTTTATATACTACGCTTGAAACAGAATATTGCCGACCTTTGCATCCGATAAATTATCAAAAAAAAAAAGATGAAACGTCCAGTAAAAAATATTCTTCATTCTATCGGCCAGTGGGGGTCTACTCATCTGTCTCATCAGTCTTTATTTAATTCCGCAACGTCTCTTTTATGCCATAGTTGACAAACGACCTCCCATATGCCGAACAAACATACGGTCTACAAATTCATTACGATAATCTGAAAATGAATGGATTGAATGAAATCATCCTCGAAGGACTTTCTATTGTTCCCAACCAACGGATACCCTCCTGACATTACAATCCGTCAATGTAAAACTAAGTTTTTGGGAATTGCTAAAGGAAAATAAAAGTACGGAATACGTTATGAATGGCCGCAGACAATCTTGCATTCATCAAGCATGATAGCATAGCTAACTACGATTTCCTGTTCTTTTAAAAGCAAACCAGAATATCTCACTCGAACGTCATACAAACGGCCCCCAAAACTATGCCAACCGTATTGACCGGATATTAAACCTCATTTTACGGTTTCTGCCTGAAAACGGACAACTCAGGCAAATAGTAAACGGACTTGATATATTCCATAAAGTACTGTCTCCCGAAGTGATTCATCTCGACCGCGGACATTTAGGATATCAAATGAACATTAGCGACCATTCTTTTGAATTGGATAGCACCACTACGGTTATATTCAATAAAATTCAGGTTCATCCTTATCTACGAGCCGAGAAAAGAAAAAAATTTATGGCATTTCACTGCAGCCGTTGACAAATCATGGTTTCCGGCAGACGAGCTGTTCAGTTCTCTGCCCAAAGGCCTGTTCAACAACCTGGAAAGTATCAAAACAAGTGGTGAGTTAGCTTATCATTTTCCTGTTGGATATTGATTTTGCACAATTGGATAGTCTCAAATTAGAATCAGAGTTGAAAGAGAGGAATTTCGAGATTGTAGAATATGGCGATACCCAACTGTCCAAGATGTCAGGCGAGTTTGTCTACACAGCATATGAAAATGGAATGCCAGTACGCACTTTTCCCGTCGGCCCTTCCTGGGAACATTTCACCCCACTTGACAGCATTTCACCGATCCTGCAAATGTCTGTGATGCAAAGTGAAGACGGGGCGTTTTATTATCATCATGGTTTCCTGCCCGATGCACTCCGCGAAGCGTTGATTTACGATTTGCAAGTCAAACGCTTTGCACGTGGAGGAAGCACGATCACCATGCAACTCGTAAAGAATGTATTCCTGAACCGTAATAAGAACTTTGCACGTAAATTGGAAGAGGCATTGATTGTATGGATCATAGAAACAAAGAGACTGACTTCGAAAGAACGGATGTATGAGGTATATCTGAATATTGCGGAATGGGGCCCGCTAATCTACGGCATCCAGGAGGCTTCCGCCTACTACTTCAACAAACGCCCTTCGCAACTGACGACGGAAGAAAGTATTTTTCTGGCTTCTATTATCCCGAAGCCTAAGCACTTCCGCAGTTCCTTCGCGGAAAACGGAAAACTGAAAGAGAGCATGGAAGGCTATTATAAATTGATTGCCGGACGCCTCGCCAAGAAAGGGTTAATAAGTGAAATCGAGGCGGATAGTATCCGCCCCGATATCCAAGTTACGGGCGACGCCCGGAATAGTCTAGTCGGTGAAAACCCGGAGTCTAGTTCTCCTTCCGCTGAGGAGCAATGAGATTGATATAAATAATAAAGGAATAGGTTATCTTCTTGAATTGGTGTCTCGCTCTGAAGAACGGGAAGAAGAACTTCGACTGCTGCTTCTCGTACTTTCGGAAGAGGAACGTCTTTCCGTTTTTCCACCGGAAACATTGCTCCGGTTAGAACTACTGCTACGGCTCGGACCGGAAGTACTGCTACTGCGACCGGAACTGCTGCCCCGGCTAGTGGAAGTGTTACTTCTATCGGAACGATTATTTCTACCGGACGAAGAGCTACTGCCGCTACCGGACGGACGACTATCATTTCTTCTACTTGTACTCGAGCTACTACTCTCACGATTAGGACGGCTTGCTGTCGTACTGCTACCTCCCGTCGGTCTACGATCTGATTCAGGACGAACTGATGTTGAGGGCCGTGAAGAACTGCCAGGCCGCGTTGTCGTTCCAGGTCGCGTTGCCGTTCCGGGACGAGTTGATGTTCCCGGTCGTGAATTATGACTCGGACGCTGTGATGGACTTGGACGTCCCGTTACCCCCGGACGAGTCGGTGCATTGTGCGGACGGACGGAAGAATTCGGGCGGAAATGAACCGAACCAAAATCCGAACGACGATAAGAATGGAAAGATCTCTGCTCTCTTACCCGATACGGAGTAGGATAATGTCTGAAATTATATCTGTCCCGATAGAAACTTACGTGATGAAGGTGCGGGCGATAATGTGCTCCACAGTAAGTCCGATAATGATAAGGCACACCGAAATAGAACAAACTACGATTCGGATAATTGATATAAACCCGGAAACTCCATCTTCCTCCGGTGACATAAATCGGGCGGTAGAAATAATCAGTTCCCAGAAACCGACGATACTGTGCGTCACTCAATACCCAGCGAAGATCATCATTACGGATATCCAACGCTTCATAATAATCATCCAATGCCCATTCGTAACCACGTGCTACGTAATCCATGATATTACGGACCGAATAAATAAAGTCGTAATTAATCTCATACGCATCATTATATTGTTGAGTGGTCAAATTCAGTTCATACGCCATCTTATCTGTAAGAAAGCGTGTTTCCTTACGTACCTTGCTAGTGCTCATTCCAGCCATCGCTGTCGTACCGACAGTCAGCCCGATAGCAAAGAGTAAAAATAATATTCGCTTCATAATTCAATCTCCTATCATTTATTTGTTTGATGATATTCTTTGATAAACTTGTACATTTCATCTTTATACACAGTGGAAAACAAGCTATCAATCACCTTATTAAAATTTCTTTTATCCCTTACATAAGGATACAGCTTCTTCATCATCTCCACCTGATCGGGAGTATAAGAAATCTCTTTTACAATTTTCACACATTGGCTTGAAGTGACATCATGCTTGTCCAACATCTGTCCGATCAACCTCTTCTGGTCATCACTCATAATTGTGAATTTCAACTTTTCGATGAAGTTATTAAACTCAGTATCCGTCATCAGACGAATTTCTTCCGGCTGGTGACCGGGAACAACTTCAACAGTAGTGACAGTAGGAGGAGGTACTACGACCGGATGCGGCGAAGGTCTGCCATAGCCTTTGAATGTATCCATACTGATCACCTTTTTATTGGCAAACTGAACAATGATTGTCATGGGCTCCGAAGTCAAAACAGGCGTCCCGTTATCACGATGAAATTCCCATTCTTCCATATCACCGTCGAAACGTCGGTAATCTGGTTTTCCCAAAATACTTTCAACATCTCTTTGAGTCATCCCTTGCTGTACACCCATAACCTGCTTGTTAGAAATATAGCTGGTAAAACAGCTGCTGACTCCCAGTCCCAATGCCAACAGTAGGATGATATGTATCTTTTTCATAGCCATATAGTTTTAATAGTTAGTATCAGCGTCTGCCATAGTTCTGCACAAACTTATTCATTTCATCCTTATTGGAAGAAAACGTCAGTGTAGCAATCACCGTAAAGAAAGCCTCCTTGTCAACAATCCGGGGATACATCTTTTTCATGATTGCCATTCGGTCATCATCAAAAGTATAGAGCTTTGTCACTTGGAGACATTGGGCAGACGTAAAATCTGAATTTGCCAATGCAGTATTAAGCAATGCCATGCGATCATCCTCAAACGGTTCTTTTTTCAGATTATTATAGAACGTTTTAAAAAGCTGATCGTTCATCACCCTGTCGTGACGGTCATAATTCGGACGGTGTTCTCCTTGTCCCGGTCTGCCCGGACGGACATTGGCATGACGGTCATCTACAAAATATCTTTCACACCTCTTCCGTCGAAGTAAATACGTTCGTTGTACAACCTCTCCCCTTTCCAAACACGCTCTCCCGGACGGGTGAAACGGGTAGCATAAACCTCAACCGTGTAATATCCCCGATCCAGGTTAGCTACAAAGCAAGTGGTAGTCGGCAAGCACATCTGGTTTCCACCAAAGTAAACAAGAATAGGGGTATTACCACCGTCAATACGGATTCCGCTGACGGACTGCGCTTGTAAAGAGAGAGCGGATAACAGGATGCAGAAACTTATTATAATCTTACGCATAACTTATCTCGTTTTTATTACTTCTATCTTTAATCTGATAGCACAAAAATAGGGTGAGAAAACTCCCCACCCCAATGATTCCCTCTATTCGTGCATAGGGATTTCCCTATTCTAATTAGGATTCCACCAAAGCGATGCCATCTTCGTGCAAGGTATCAGATGTTTCTTATACAAATCACCCACTCCTTTCTTAAAGGTCTTCTTGCTCACACCGAACGTAGCGTAAATATCTTCCGCAGGACTTTTATCATTCAGTCTGATCCTTCCGTCATTCTCCCTGATATAATTCAGCAAGGTTTTCGAGAAATCGTCAATCTTCTCAAAACCGGGTTTCTGAAGAATCAAATCGACCTTTCCGTCCTCGCGCACCTGTTTCACAAAAGCTTTCATCTCCATTCCGGTCTCCACTACCCAGAATATCTCGTTCTCGTAAAGTAAGCCGCTATACATATTATCTATAATTGCCTTGAAGCCTAAGTCTGTCTTCTGCCAGATAAGAATATTCACCTCTGCCTCCCGGAGCATACTCCGGCTTGTCTTTCGACAGATAGCGTTCCACTTTTGCTGAAGCTACAATACGGTAACTCTCTTCATCCACATGTGCATGAACCACATATTTCCGTCCAACCTGCATTTTCATCTTCTGCTCACGGAACGGAACGAACAGGTCTTTCATCAATCCCCAGTTCAGGAAAGCTCCGTATTGATTTACCCAGGCCACTTCCAGACAAGCAAACTGTCCGACCTGCACTAACGGGGTCAGTGTAGTAGCAATCAGCCTCTCATCCATATCCAGGTAAAGAAAGACATTCAAAAAGTCTCCTATCTTACAATCTTCGGGCACATAGCGGGTAGGCAACAAAATCTCCCCCTCCTCTCCACCATCGAGATACACGCCGAAATCGACTTCCTTCACGACTTCAAGCTGGTTGAACTTTCCTAATTCGATGCTCATATCTTATCTATTATATAATATAGGATACAAAGATAATCTATTTTAGACAGATCCCTCAATCAGTCAGCTATAACTTTTCGTTATCGAGCAAAACTATTTGCAATGAACAATCAGCCTTTAATATGTTAACTTTGTAGCGACAAAAAGAAAGAGTAACAGATTATTCACCTTTAAATATATAAAATTATGGAATTTCTAACCAACGAGAAACTTACAATTGTAGGAGCTGCCGGAATGATCGGCTCCAATATGGCACAAACTGCCATGATGATGAAACTCACTCCGAATATTTGTCTCTATGATCCATTCGCTCCCGCTTTGGAAGGAGTAGCTGAAGAACTGTACCATTGCGGTTTCGAAGGTGTCAACCTTACCTATACTTCCGACATCAAAGAAGCACTGACCGGAGCTTCTTACATTGTTTCTTCCGGTGGAGCAGCCCGTAAGGCAGGTATGACCCGCGAGATCTTGCTGAAAGGAAATGCAGAGATTGCCGCTCAATTCGGAAAAGACGTCCGCCAATATTGCCCGAACGTAAAACATATTGTTGTCATCTTCAATCCTGCAGACATTACCGGCTTGATTAACTTACTGTATGCCGGACTGAAACCTTCACAAGTTTCTACATTGGCTGCACTGGATAGCACCCGCCTGCAAAACGAACTGGTGAAATACTTCCATATCCCCGCTTCTGAAATTCAGAATTGTCGTACGTATGGCGGTCATGGAGAACAAATGGCCGTATTTGCTTCTACCACTAAAGTGAAAGGAGAACCCCTGACTGATTTCATTGGCACTACCCGCCTTCCGTTGACGGAATGGGAAGCACTGAAAGTACGTGTCATCCAAGGTGGAAAACATATCATCGACCTGCGCGGCCGTTCTTCTTTCCAAAGCCCCGCCTATCTGTCTATCGAAATGATTGCTGCTGCTATGGGCGGACAGCCATTCCGCTGGCCTGCCGGAACGTATGTCTCCAATGGCAAGTTCGATCATATCATGATGGCGATGGAAACTTCAATTACCAAAGACGGCGTTACTTATAAAGAAATAGCCGGAACTCCTGCCGAACAGGAAGAATTAGAAAAGAGCTACGAACACTTATGTAAGCTTCGTGACGAAGTGATTGAAATGGGAATCATACCAGCCATCAAGGACTGGCATGCATTGAATCCAAACATCGATTAAACAAGCATATTGATAAAAAGCCGGAACTCTACCGATATTTCTATTGGTCTGAGTTCCGGCTTTTTCTATTTATTCATTCTTTGAATGAGAAGTACATTCCGGACAAATCCCCTTGAGGACATAATTAATGCTATGCAAAGTAAATCCTTTAGGCAAATCAATCACCGGGATATGTGTACCTTCCAGGCAAGAATGTCCGATGACATTTCTCACAATAGAAATGCGAGTGTAAATCCTGTACCACGCAATTACAGGAGTTGTCGCAAACGGCATACTTCAACGAGCCGCTTCCATCATCTATGCTATGTATAAGGTGATGAGACAGAAGAGAGCTATAGTACTGGATATGGTCGATTTGTCTACCGTATCCAGGAGAGTTTCCAGATCCAGTAACGATACGGCCCGTCCAACTTCCAACATATTTTTCAATATGAGAAGCCTTATTGCTGTCGGTTTGATATCCCGTCTTTCCAGCTTATCCAAATAAATATCTCTTCCATCTCTTCCTATTTTATCATCTTCTGTATTCTGACGGCGTTCATAATGGCAAGCAGCGCAACACCTACATCCGCGAAGACAGCTTCCCAAAGAGTAGCGATTCCACCGGCTCCCAAAATCAACACAAGCAATTTCACTCCAAATGCCAGTGATACATTCTGCCAAATGATTCTTCGTGTCAGTTTTCCAACTTTGATAGCTTCGGCTACCTTCGACGGCTGGTCTGTCTGTATCACGACATCGGCTGTTTCAATGGCTGCATCACTGCCCAATCCTCCCATAGCAATACCGACGTGACTTAACGCGAGCACAGGTGCGTCATTCATCCCGTCGCCGACAAATGCAATCTGTTTGCCTCATCCTGACGCAATTCCTCCAGGTGTTTCACTTTCCCTTCAGGAAGCAAGTCGCCATAGGCTTTCGATATGCCGAGCTTCTCCGCAAAGTTAGTAACAATACTCTGTTTATCACCGGATAATATCTGTATGTTTTCAATGTTTAAAGCTTTTAAGCGATCAATAGCTACCTTTGCGTCTTCCTTCAAGGCATCAGCCAACAAGAGATAACCCGCATAACTGCCTCCAATAGCACAGACTACAATCGTATCGGTAACCTCTGCAATTCTGCCGGATATTTTATGCTAAACTTAGACAGTAACCGACATTTCCAACGAGCACCGAAGTCCCGTCTATTATTGCCTCCAAACCGAGACCTGCAAATTCTTTAGTACCGACAACGGTTAAGTTCTATATCCTGTTCTTTCGCATAATTCACAATCGCCTTAGCGATCGGATGTGTGCTATCACTTTCTACCGAAGCAACCAGTTTCACTAATTCTTCTTCCGAAATATCGCCTGCACTTTTACAGGCCTGCACGTCAAAGGTTCCTTTTGTCAGGGTTCCCGTTTTATCGAATACCACCGTATTGATCTTAGTGACTGCATCCAGATAATTACCGCCCTTGAATAGAATACCCAATCGGGAAGCTGCTCCGATACCACCGAAATAACCTAATGGAATACTTACTACCAATGCGCATGGACACGAAATTACCAAGAAAAACCAAAGCCCTGTATAGCCAATCATTAAATGTGAACACGAATGCAGGGTCTATCAAGTGAATAGCCAACGGGAGATAGCACAATTAATACGGCCAGTGCTATGACAATAGGAGTATAGATGCGCGCAAACTTACGGATAAACAATTCAGCCGGGGCTTTGCGTTCCGAAGCATTCTGAACGAGCTCCAATATCCGGGCGAGCGCGCTCTTGTCAAAAGGTCTCGTCACCTCGAGTCGGATTACCTTGTCGGTTACAATCATTCCGGCAAGCACTTCCTCCCCTTTCCGAATATTACGAGGCACGCTTTCACCTGTTAATGCAGCTGTATTGAAAGCGGCCACCTCATTCTGCATAGTTCCATCGAGTGGCACCCGTTCGCCTGCCTTTATTTCTATGATTTCACCGACTTTTATCTTTTTAGGGCTTTCAATAACAAGATTACCCTCTCTAAGTACCAGTGCTTTTTCGGGTCTTACGTCTAATAAGGCTCCTATATTACGTTTGGCTTTATCTACAGCTTTATCCTGAAACAGTTCTCCTACCGTATAAAATAACATCACGGCTACGCCTTCCGGATATTCGCCAATATAGAAAGCCCCCAGAGTAGCAATAGTCATTAGAGTAAACTCACTGAAATAGTCTTTTTCCCTGATGCTTTCCCAGGCTTCTT
>VOFH01003523.1_pt1 | contig 12175 bp, 22 predicted proteins | sample 5384091 | NCBI WGS metagenome assembly VOFH01 (sample SAMN12384727, study PRJNA508395) | human gut metagenome | isolation source: healthy gut G | host: Homo sapiens
TTTCGCCGTGTATTGCTGAGAGAATTTCACCACCAATGCATGAGATGGCGCACCCCTGACTGGAGAACCTGAGCATCTGAACCGGGAAAAAGGCGTGATTTTCGAGACAAGCACATAAAGAGGAACTGGTTGCTGAACTCACCTCGCTACCGTCGGCAAGCTCGGGAATATCCAACACTCATATCTGGGAAGAAAATGCCATGTATCTGGAAAAACTGGCTGGGAGCCTGGAAAGAAGATCCCAATTCATCTACAACATCCTTGCCGATGTAGGAAAAGCCAGCAATATGATTCAGAACATACCGCACGGATGGAACAGTACCACACCGGAGGAACGGTTCACGCAGGCCGTCCTGCAAGACAACCGGTATTGAGCAGATGAAAACGGTAAGGTTTTACCCCTTCATCACGGTTATTGGTGCGTTGCGCAAACCACCCCACAAAGCCGACAACCTTGAAACGCTACACACAGCACTTCTTCGGTATTTTGCCGCCTTCCATGTAGCGGAGCCAGCCATGAAAAATATGAATGAGCCATAGCCTGATTATAAACTTTTAAAACCATCATTATGTTTACAGGACAAATTATCGGTTATGTCGGTGCGGGATGCCTCGGCAGAACAAGAACGGAAAAGGATTCAACTTCCATGTAATCCGCCATGTACGATTTTTGGCGCTATCTCAGGCGCAGGACCGGCAGCCATTGTGGCAATCGGTTTAACTTTATCCGGCGCTCTGCAAAGACGGATATGACCCTGATTCCGCCATTGGATGCATTACACAAGCAGTACGCTGGCAATGCTGGTTCCGCCTGGGATTGCAATGATCCTTTATGGCGTCTCGGCAGGCGCTTCGGTGGGAAAGCTGTTCATGTCAGGGCTTTCTGTGGGCGTGCTGATTGCCGTTGTTTTTTCAGCGTTTATGTCTGTATTGATGCAATCCCGTAACAAAATGTACCGCGGCAAAAAGCCAGCTACCTTCAAAGGAGGTCTTACAGGCAACCGGCAAAGCATTCTGCATTGGGACTTCCGGTCATCATCCTGGTGGGAATCTATGCAGGGGTCATGACGCTTACGAAGCGGGCTGCTGTATGGCGTTGCATATGTGCTGGTAGTGGAGTTATTCATCTACCGGTCCATTTCATTTAAGGATGTATTGAAATCCGGCATCACATCCGGGCGCATGGTTGCCATGATATTCATCCTGATTGGCGCTGGATCCCTTTTGTCCTGGATACTGACCGGCCCAGGTGCCCCCAGAAAATCGTGGCATTGACCTCAGGCACATCCAGTTATGTGGTCCCTTCTTATCATTAACCTTTTGTTCCTTGGCGGGTATGTTCATGGATCCCCAATTCCATTGTCATTGTACTGACCCTGGTTCTTCCCATGGGCAGGTCATTGGGCTTGATACGCTTCACCTGGGCATGATTATTGTGCTGAACTATTGTAATCGGTATGCTGACGCCGCCTTTCGGATTGAATATTTTCGTGTCGGTGGAACCTTTAACCGTCCCTTGAGCGGTGGTAAGACCGCTGTGGCCGTATATTTTCATGATGCTTTTTCATATTGGTGCTGGTCAATCTGGTTCCGGCAATCAGCTTGTGGCTGCCGGCCGGATGGCCTGACTGGGAGGAGGGGGATTTTCTGAAGCCATTGATTGACAAAATCAAAGGTCAGATGTTAGGATGGATGCAAAGATAAGGATGGTGGGCTATTTGGATATCAAACAACTCCGGTATTTTGTAGGTATTGTAGAGGCGAACGGGTTTTCCGAGCAGCGAAAAACTGTATGTTTCCCAGCCTACTCTCAGTAAGGCCATGAAGCACTTTATGAAGAAAACCTGGGAGTGCAGCTGATTTACATGTCAGGGAAAAAAAGGTAGATTACGGACTGCAGCGAACAGCTTTTATGCCATGGCAAAGGGCGTGATAGAGCAGCATGATTCTATTTTCCGGGCCATGCATGACCTGACAAGCCTGCAAAGGGTAATCCGTGTGGGTATCCTGCCTATTATTGGAACCTGCGTATTTCCAAGCCTGATAGCAGGATTCATAGGGATTGTATCCGGGCATAGAGTTCAAGATTGACCAGCATGGTGCAAAACATATCCAGTTATTGGTGGACCAAGGGAGAACTGGATGGGCTTTACCATCTGTCCGGGTCATCACCGGCGCATTTGACGTGGTGCCGGTTGTGGAAGATAAGAATGTGCTGGGTGGTTAGCACACAGCACCAGCTGGCCGTGGATGCGGCCGGGGTCAGATACGAGCAGCTGCGCACGAAAGTTTGTGCTGCTGGGCGAGGAATATATGCTGAACAGCAACATTGTTAACGGATGCAGGGAGGCGGGATTCGAGCCCCGCGTCCTGGTAGAGTATCATCAGTGGGGACTTCATTGTCCAGCTGGTTAAGATTGCTATGGGCATCTCCATCATACCGAGGCGTATCCTTGATATGTGCGGAGCCAAAGTATAGCGCAGGTGGATATTGAACACCCATCCTCCCTGGGTGGAGGGTTGTGGATGGTTACTAAGAAGAACCAGTACCTGTCTTTTTGCAGTACAGACATTCGTTACATATATGAAGGAGCAGGCAACCAATATTCCATCCGGACTTTTGACTGTGAGATGCGTCAGAACCCATAAATAACCAGGAAGGCCGGTGGTAATTTGTATCTGCCGGCCGCCTGGTTATCTTTTATCCTGAAATGGTTTATCTTTTATCCTGATGGTATATTTTATTCCTTTACAAACTGCTTGTCAAACTCAGCGTTAAAAATAATAGAAGTTCTTTTCGTCCAGTTTGGATTTAATCTTTTCCAGCGCCTCCCCGAAACGCTGGAAATGAACCCACTTTCCCGGCGCGCAGGAATTTAAGGGGTTCACGTACTTCCGGGTTTTCGATGACACGGATCAGGTTATCATAGGTGGTCCCTGGCCTTCTGCTCCGCAGCCAGGTCCTCATGCAGATCCGTGATGGCATCTGATGGTCGAATAGGCGTCAAAGCCTGCTGTCTTGGCCTGTTCCGGGGTCAGATTCTTGGTCAGCTGATAGATAATGGCGCAGATCATTTCCAGATGGGCAAGCTCTTCTGTGCCAATATCTGTCAGCAGTCCGCCTACCTCCTTGCATGGCATGGTGTAGCGCTGGGAAAGATAACGCATGGAAGCGGCTAACTCTCCGTCAGGACCGCCGAACTGGCTGATAATCAGGGACGCTGTCTTGGGACAGGTCTGGGTAATTTTTACAGGAAATTGTAACCGTTTTTCATAAGTCCACATGGTTAGACACCTCCTTATTTTAATGTTCCGGGCAGTCCCATGGCAGAGGTCCGTCTGACCAGGTAAAATGTTTCTGGCCGGGATATTTGGTATGGGATTCGGACTTGTTGTTGGTTTCAGGACAGACGCAGTTTAAGGTAAGGGGTTCATATTCCTTTGCAAACGCGTCCAAAAGCTGCCTTCTCTGTGCCATTGCCTGGCTGAATTCCTCCAGTGCCTGGTCGTCTGTTGGATGGGTATCCAGATACAGGTTCAGGTCATTGACAACAAAACTGATCTCATTAATCTGCTGAAGCAGTGGCAGCGGTCAGGCATTTTTTTCACCTCCTACTAAGAAAATGGCAGATCCAGGCATGGGAAAATGGTTCCCTGTTTCAGGGCTTTTGCATGGCTCATACGGTGTTTCCCAGGGCTGCATGGGTACGGTGGCGATGGCCAACTGGACGCCGGGGCCTGGAGCAGGAAGTTCTTTGCCGCATCCGCATTTGGATGCAGGAACGTTTGATTCACAGCTGCATAAATTCATATATTCACTCCTTTCTGTTGATTGTTAGGACATGGTTGTACAGGCTTCATGATTAGTATGGGCGTGAAACGGATTTTCAAAGTACCCCATTTACCTTTTGGAAATTTGGTGTTATGCTCACCATTGGATGGGCGAAAATTCATGGGTGTTCCGGACGCCTGTCAATACAAGGCGGGAAAAGGTATCATATGGTTACCAGAAGGAATCCGATTCCATCGGAACAATGGAGGTGCCGGAAAAAGGCGTATTACGGGGTTCAGACACTGCTGCGGGAAACAATTTCCACATTACGGGAGACCGCTGCACGGGAATTTATCAAAAACCTGGCGCAGGATCAAAAAGGCGGCGGCGCTGACCAACATGTCGGCCCATGTGCTGGACGAGCGCGTGGGGAATGCCATCGTTCAGGCATGTGATGAAATTTAGGGAAAACTGCATCAGGCAGTTCATCGTGGATGCGATTCAGGGCGGGCCGGGACCTCGGCCAATATGAACGCGAACGAGGTGATCGCCAACCGGGCCATCGAAATTTTGGGAGGGAGGAAGGGACTATTCCGGTGGTCCACCCCAACGACCATGTGAACATGGCCCAGTCCACCAACGACGTGATACCCTGCGCCGGAAAGGACCATCATGGGCCTGCTGCGCCGGCTCATCTGATGAACTGGAACGTCTGCAGAAAGCCCTCCGGCAGAAGTCCATGGAGTTCGACGATGTGGTAAAGATGGGCAGAACCCAGCTTCAGGACGCGGTGCCGATCCGCCTGGGGCAGTCCTTTGAGGCGTATGCTGCTGTGGATTGGAAGGGACATCAGCCGCAAAGGAACAGATGGATGAACTGAAGTATCTAAATATTGGGAGGCCACTGCTGTGGGGAACGGCCATAAATGTGAATCCGGTTTACCTGTTCCACATCATCCGCAATATCAACCTTGATGTGCAGACAGACTGCGTCCAGGCAGACGACCTGTTTGACGCCACCCAGAATCTGGACTGCTTTGTACATACCTCATCGGCCCCTGCGCATCTGCGCCGTGAATCTTTCCAAGATATGCAATGACCTGCGTCTTCTGTCCAGCGGGCCAAAGGCCGGGCTGGGGAGATTAACCCTGCCGCCCAGGCAGAATGGTTCCTCCATCATGCCGGGAAAGATCAATCCTGTGATTCCGGAAGTTGTTTCACAGGTGGCGTTTAACATCATTGGCAATGATGTTACCGTGACCATGGCGGCCGAAGCAGGACAGATGGAGTTAAATGCATTTGAGCCAGTGATATTCTATAAGATTTTGAATCCATCGATACCCTTAAGGGGGCGGTGGAGACCCTGATTGACAACTGCATCCTGGGATTACCGCCAACCGGAACACTGCCGGCAGGCTGGTGGAGTCCAGCGCGGCCTTGCAACCGCCCTGTGCCCGCCCTGGGGTATAAAAAGTCAGCGGATATTGCGAAAGTGTTCCATGGAAACAAGGAACCCTGTAAGGAGAATCGTGCTGGAAGAAAAGCTGATGACAGAAGCACAGCTGGACCAGTGCCTGAATTTAAGGATATGACACAGCCAGGACATCTGGTGGAGTATCATAAGATGGGAGGAGTGCCGGCGGGGAGAAGGACCGTGCAATTATAACAAAAAAATGCCAGACACTGGGGATGTCTGGCATTTTTGTAATTGTATTGTATTGTGTATAAAGGGGGATAAAATGTGTGAAAGGGGAGGGCCCTTTCGGTTTTGCAACAATTCATTTGCTGTATGTGTTCTTGCTTACAGGACATATTATATGATAAATGCATTGCAGGAACCATTGTCATAAGCCAAAAAATATTGCAATCAGCACATTATTTGGTACAATGGACATAACAGGTGAAGAAGCCGTGTGAAAACGGCGGAAAGGAAACACATTGTACCAGGAGGAAAGCTTTAGGACCAACGGGGTGATGTATGCCCATACGCGCAGCGATGAAGGGGATATGGAGTATAAAATGCACTGCCATGACAGTTACGAGATTTACTATATGATAACAGGCAGTAATGGAATATCTTCTGGAAGGAAGGCCATATATCCCAAGGCCTGGAAGCCTTATCGTCATCCCGCCCGGTGTTTCCAATGGTTTGAAGGTGCTGGATGGGGAAGAGTACCACCGCATACGTGTGCATTTTGTAAAGGAGCTGCTGGGGGAACGGGAGCGGGAGCTGCTGCTGGGGCCCTTTGCCAGGGGCTGGTGCTGCTATGAGGAACAGTTTCAGCTGGAGTGGTATTTCCATGCCCTTGAAGAGTGCGGTTCCTATGGGAAGGATTTACAGGATATTGCAATTCGCACACGGGTTCTATCTCTTTTGACCAAGATTTTTGCAATCTGTCAGGATGGGGCAGGGGCATCCGGGGGAAAGGACGGCCAGGCCAGGGATATCATCCGCTATATCAATGAGCATCTGAAAGAGCCTCTGACCCTGGAAGGCTTGCCGGGACATTTTACATGAGTAAGAACCATTTGACCTCCATATTTAAGAGGGCAACCGGTACCACGGTGGCGCGTTATATACTATACAAGCGTATGGCAGTGGTGCGGGGTGAGCTGTCGGCAGGGATACCGGCAGCGGAGGCAGCTTCCAATGCAGGGTTTGGGGATTATTCCAGCTTTTTCAGGGCGTATAAGAAAATGTTCGGATGCGCGCCCACGGACAAAGGGGGAGCTGGACTGCCTGCGATGGATAAAAAAGCAGGGATTTCTTGACAGCAGTCGGAAAATTCATAAAAACGGATAGTGCGCCTTTCATGCAATGGTATGATAAAAAATAAAGTTTGGCTGTCGGAATATTACGGACAGATGAGGAAAAAGAATGGAAGATAAGGATTTCACCAAATGCTTTGTATTTCATGATATGGACTGGTACAGGATATCCTGCATATGTCGGAGCTGGGGCTGTGGAACATGGTGACAGACAAGGATATGCAGAATGTGAAATTTTATATTGACGGGACCATGGGCCAGGCTGCTGGGGGGCAAAGGAGAATATGTCCCCGGAGGCGTGTTTTGAGTTTTGGTACAAGCGTATCAACAGGGAAACCATGCATATGTTAATGATGTCATGAACCGGATTGTCCATACGGGTAAGCTGTGTGAGGTCCAGTATACATGGAACCACCCGGAGTGGGGGATATTCCGGTGCGGTGTGCAGGTCCCGCCAGCTTCCGACGGAGGGTCCTGATAACCGGTATCACCAGAATATGGCGGACCTGGAACAGATGAAACGGTGGTCCATGAATGTGAGCTGGGGAAGAGGTCTTTTGAAAACAATATGACCAGCAGGACGGCCCTCATCTATACGGGACCGCAAGGTCACATACAGTACGGAGAAGCAGATACAGGGATTTCCTGAGGTGTGGGCGGACTCTGATATGGTGCATCCTGGATTTAAGGAGACCTTCCTGCAGGCATTCCGTGTCCTGCGGACAGGAGGGACCATGCGCGGTGTGAGATCAGGCTTAAGAACCGGATGGGGAATACAGCTGGTTTGCCATGGAACTGGAGGTCCTGTCCTATGAGGAGGGCTGCCCGGAGATTGTACTGGGCCGGTTTGAGGACATCACCAGGCTCAATGAGCTGGAGAACGCCTATATCAGGCAGGCCAGGGTCAATCAGCTGCTTTTGGAAGATTCCCTGGCTCACGCTGAGGTGGACCTGACAGGGGACCGGGTGATGCGGCTTTACGGGAACTGGAAGCGCTGCCTGGGGCATATGGAGGAGCACAGTTACAGCAGGCTTCTGAACATGCTTGAGTACAAGGGCGTCAAACCGGAAGACAGGAAGGACTTCAGGCTTTACTTTGACAGGGAAAGCCTTCTGGCAAGGTTTTGAGGCAGGCAGACATAGGGTGTCCATGAATTACAGGCGGCTGTTTGATGGGGACAGGCTGCGCCATGTCCAGCTGGCTGTATATATGTATCAGGAACCTGCCGGCAATCACATATTCGGCGTATTCTGCCTGCTGGACAGGGAGGGAGGAAGGACAGATAAAGATAAGGAACAGGAAAGGGCAGGACAGGAAGCGCAGGGGAATGAGTTTGCCCAGCTTTTATCATCCGTAGGCGATGCAGCCTGTCTCATCGACCCTGATACATATGAACTGATTGAAGCCAACCAGGCTTATTACAGGATGATCGGTATGGCAGAGGAAGACTGCCGGGGCCGTAAATGCCATGAACTGTTTTATGGAAGCAGCAAACCATGTATGTTCTGCAATGGCTTTAACTGGGAATGGGACCGTTTCTCCTTTGGGAAAACACAGACCCCAGGCAGGGCATAAAGCGCCTTATGAAGACGCGCATGGTGGAGTGGAAGGAATGCCCGCGGTCCTGACCATTGGCATTGAAGCGGCCTATGAAAGCAGTAAGACCGAACCCTTAACAGGCATACCGGATACCAGGGCAGAGGTGGCCGATAAGGTGATAAGCCGCATCTATGCCATGATAGAAGCCAGGACCATGGAAGAGTCCATGAGACGCATGATGGACGTGCTGGCGGACCATTATAAGGCCGGACATGTCCTGATATACCTTCAGAAGGAAAATGGATTCGGCTATGAGTGCGCCTGCCGCAGGGATGAAAGGGACGGGCCCCTGCCAGCGGCAGCCTGGAAGGCCATATCCAGGAATGGCTGGACCAGAACCACCAGGGCGGGGTCAGGGACATAGAAGAACCCCAGGATATACTGCCTGAGTCCTTTTGAACTATATCAGGATATGGAACGGGAACAGGTTGCCAATATGGCCGTATTCCCCATTGTCTGTAAAAGGGGGAACTGGGTTATATTGTGATGCTGGAACGCAGGGGCCAGGGATTCCCTGGACCTGGTGAATATGCTTCTGTTTTTCATTGCACAGGAAATCAGCAGACGGCAGGATGCAATAAAGCTGGAGTACAGCATTTATAAAGATTCCCTGACCGGGCTGCTCAACAGGAGCAGCTATGACCGGTTCCGCAGGTCCTTCAAAGCAGACAACGTTGTTTCCATTGGCGTCATCATAATTGACATCAATGATTTGAAGTCGGTTAACGATATAAGGGGACCGAGGCAGGAGATGCGCTGATCCGCCAGGCAGCAGGAATCATAGGGCGGCAGTTCGGCGGCTGTGCGGTATTCCGGCTAAACAGCAATGAGTTTGATATTGTGATGGAAAATATTTCCTATTCTGAGTTTGAGCACAGGTCCAGCTCCCTTTGTACGGGAATTGAACAGCAGGCAGGATATGTCTGTTTCCGCGGGCAGGGTATGGGATGACAGGCAGAAGAACCTGGACTGGGCCATGAAGCAGGCCGGGGAACTGATGCGGATTGACAAGCAGCGGTATTATGAGACAAAACCCGGCATGACCGGTTCCGGCCGCCTGGATTTAATCAAAGGCCTGCTCCGCAGCATCGAAAGCGGGAGTTCAGGGTGGTACTGCAGCCAAAGCTGTATCTGAAGACCGGTACGTGTGCCGGGGCAGAGGCATTGATACGGTATTATCATCCTGAGAAGGGAATCATCATGCCCTCCAGGTTCATCGGCGTACTGGAACGGGAGAACCTGATAAGTTATGTGGACCTGTTTGTGTTTGAGGAATGCTGCCGCCTGCTGGAACATTGGGGCCGTATGGGCTGCAGGGAAGAGGTCCTGTCATTTAATTTTTCCAGGATGACCCTGCTGAATGCGGATATTGTATCCAGCGTGGCATCCATTGCGAAAAAATACGATGTGTCTCCCAATAAGCTGGAGATAGAGGTGACAGAGAGCATAGGGGAACTGGGACGGGACATGGTCTACAAGGCCCTGGCGGAATTTAAAACTTGGCTACCGGATATCCCTGGATGATTTCGGCACCAAATACAGCAACATGGATATCCTTTCCGATGTGGAATTTGACGTGCTGAAGCTGGATAAGAGCCTGGTGGATAAGATTGACCGGGACAAGGTCAGCGGCCAGATTGTCAAGCATATCATTTCCATGTGCCATGACATGAAGATACAGACCATTGCCGAAGGCATTGAGGAGGAACTGCAGGAAGCGTATCTGAAGAAATGCTAAACTAATGATTCTGCCAAAGGAGGGTATAGAAAACAGACGGTGATTTAGAACAGGTCGATATAGAACCCTTCTTCCCATCCATCATCGTCGAGGTCGTCATCTTCAGTTAAAAAGTAATGCATATCCAATAAATCAGAATCGGTCATATTTTGACCAGTTTGGGTGTCATTCCTTCTGGAGGATTTTTGATGTATTTTGTCTGAGTTCATCCACATATCTTTGATTCATTTGCAACTGCCTCCCATCTGTAATAAATGTAGTATGAAGCAGATGGGAGAGAAAGTCAAGCAGAGTGGGACCGGGGATAAAGGCCATGCCTTATCCTTGTCCTTTGTATAATTCATCCAGAGGAACCCGTTCATGTTTATGGTACAGCTCTAGAAAGACCATTTCATGTCTGCAGTTTGGGCATTGCAGGGGGGTCGTACCCCATGGTAAGAAAGGAAAAGCTTACGCCAGGTGTTGAAATCGAGGAGAATCCTGTGTTTTGGATTTTGGGACTGCTTTATGGAGCTGATTGTCAATCTCCCGGTGTCTGGCATAAAGCCCATAGTACCGGGTCATCTTGAAGTTTTTTCAGGTATATGCAGAATGAGCAGCTTAATGAAATCAATGGCGGGAAGAGTCTTTTTACAAAAGAGTTGTCTTCATGCTTATTGTAATGGAAAGTCACCATCTCCCCATCGTAGGAATCAATCCTGGAAAGAGTAGCAATGACAGGGCGGCCAAGATAACGGCTGAAATATTTAATAATGGATTTTGGGTCGCAAAGATTGGGCTTGGCATAAACGTAGAATCCATTTCTGTCCCTATGGTAAACGGCGGCTTTCATCTTTTTAAAAAGAGGGACCGATGCGTTTTTCCAGTTTATTTAACAAAACAGTCTGAAAGGATTTACGGAGGTAGGAATAATTGAAATATGTGACCTTGCGCCAGACACCATCATCAGAAAACCCAAGATTAATCCATATCCAAAAGGTCCTCATCACTCATGTCGCGGACTTCATCAGAGGTCATCCCTTCCGGTGGTTTTTGGATATATTGTATCCGCATTCTTCCGTTATACGGTTGATTGTAACCGCCTCCATTTCATATCAGATACACTAATTGTATCATGAGAAGGCCGGATGTGAAAGTACACAAGGGGGGAACGACAGCGGTATTTACGCATAACTTTTTTCATATAATTCATGCAAAGGAACCGGTTTGTGGTTAAAATAGAGTTCTAAAAGAGCATAGGAGTGCCACAGTTGTGGCATTTTAAAGGATCATATCCAAAAGAATGCAGAATGGATTCTCTCCAACGGTTGAAGGAAAGAAAAATAGTATGTTTTTCTTTAGAGACAGCTCTGTGCAGCCGCTGGTCGGATTCACGGTGTCTGGCATAAATCCCGTAGTAACGGATCATTTTGAAATGTTTTTCCGGGATATGTTGGGTTAACCGGGAGATAAAGTCAAGAGCCGGAATGGTTTCTGTAATGAGTTTGTTATCTTCATGCCTGTTGTAATGAAACGTGACGGAATCGCCGTCATAAGAATCAATCCGTGAAGTGGCAATGACAGGTCTGCCCAGGTAACGCCCGATATACTTAATGACATGATTGGGATTGCATTTATTGGGCATAGCCCTGACATAGAACCCATTTTTGTGGTCCGCATAGATGGAGGATTTTACTTTTTAAAGGAATCACCTAATCGTTTGTGTAATTTATTTAAAAGAGCAGTTTGGAAGGAATCCCGCAAAAGTTTGTAGTTGAAATGCTTTTTGTGCCGCCAGCGAAGGGATTTACCAATGCCGCCTTCGGAAATGAGACAATGGATATGGGGATTCCACTTTAAATCTCTGCCAAAGGTATGAAGAACACAGATAAAACCAGGAGTAAACAGTTCCGACTGATTCTCCTTATGGAACATGCGTGTAATAACGCTGTCGACAGAAGAAAAAAGGCAGTTTAAAAGAGAACGGTCCTGTAGAAAAAAGGACGTAGTTCTCTTGCAATTGTAAAGACGCAGTGGCGGTGCTGGACATCGAGGGAGTTTAAAAGACATAGAAGTAGTCCTGTCAATGGAGTACATGTTGCCGCAGGTAGGACAGAAGCGGGAATGACAGCGAAAGGAACAAATTTGAAATTTCCACAGCAAGGGCAGGTATACATGGCACCACCAAAGGCAGGATTGCCGCAGTTAATCATTTTTCTACATTCTCGATGACAGAGTCACGAGGGTGTTGGAGATAAATCATTTCTTCAAAATGGTCAGTAAAATCTTTTGTAGTATATTCATAAGACTATTATGAA
>VOFH01001095.1_pt1 | contig 12138 bp, 16 predicted proteins | sample 5384091 | NCBI WGS metagenome assembly VOFH01 (sample SAMN12384727, study PRJNA508395) | human gut metagenome | isolation source: healthy gut G | host: Homo sapiens
AGAAGAACCCGGAAATGCAGGTTCTGAACTAAAAAGCAGAAGGAGACAAACGACAATGGATAACAGGATGTTTTGTTTTCAGTGCGAGCAGACGGCAGGCTGCGCTGGTTGTACTGGAAAAGCCGGCGTCTGCGGCAAAACCACTGAGGTGGCGGAGCTTCAGGATCAACTGACTGGCGCTCTGGTTGGACTGTCCCGTGCGGTAGATAATGCCCCGGATACGAATGAGGGGACTTGGCGGCTGATGATCGAGGGCTTGTTCACCACCGTCACCAATGTGAACTTTAACGAAAAGACTATCCGGGATTTGATTGACCGGGTACATGCGGAAAAGGCACGGCTGGTGCCCAACTGCTATAGCTGCACCTCTCGCTGTGGGCGGAACGATGACTATGACATGCACCTGCTTTGGAGCGCACAGGAGGATGTGCGCAGCCTAAAATCCCTGATCCTTTTCGGTGTGCGTGGCATGGCGGCGTACGCCTATCACGCCATGGTGCTGGGCTATACGGACGACGCTGTGAACCGCTTCTTTGCCAAGGCGCTGTTTGCCGTGGGCGAGGACTGGGGCATGGGCGAGCTGCTGCCCATCGTGATGGAGGTGGGCGAGAAGAACCTCCAGTGCATGGCGCTACTGGATAAGGCCAACACCGAGACCTACGGCACGCCCACGCCCGTGACCGTCCCGCTGACGGTGGAGAAGGGGCCGTTCATCGTCATCACCGGCCATGATCTCCACGACCTGAAGCTGCTGCTGGAGCAGACGGCGGGCAAGGGCGTGAATATCTACACGCACGGCGAAATGCTGCCTGCCCACGGCTATCCGGAACTGAAGAAATACCCACACCTCAAGGGTAACTTCGGCACGGCGTGGCAGAACCAGCAAAGAGAATTTGCCGACATCCCCGCACCGGTGCTGTTTACCACCAACTGTCTGATGCCGCCGCGCCCCGGCTATGCAGACCGTGTGTTCACCACGGCGCTGGTATCCTATCCTGAAATCACCCACATAGACGAAGATAAGGATTTCTCCCCCGTCATCGAAAAGGCACTGGCGCTAGGTGGCTACAACGAGGACAAGCCGTTCACCGGCATCAATGGCGGCGGCACGGTCATGACCGGCTTCGGCCATGGCGCGGTGCTTGGCGTGGCGGATCAGGTGATCGAGGCAGTAAAGAGCGGTGCCATCCGGCACTTTTTCCTGGTCGGCGGCTGTGACGGAGCCCGCCCCGGACGGAACTACTACACCGAGTTTGTCAAGCAGACGCCCGCCGACACTGTGGTGCTGACGCTGGCCTGCGGAAAATACCGCTTCAACGACCTTGACCTCGGGACCATTGGCGGCCTGCCTCGGTTGATGGATGTAGGACAGTGTAACGACGCCTACGGGGCCGTTAGAATTGCGCTGGCCTTGGCGGATGCCTTTGGCTGCGGGGTCAACGACCTGCCCCTGTCTCTGGTGCTCTCGTGGTATGAGCAGAAGGCGGTGTGTATCCTGCTGACGCTGCTGTATCTGGGCATCAGGAATATCCGTCTCGGCCCCACGCTGCCGGCGTTCGTCTCGCCGGGTGTGCTGAACTATCTGGTGGAGAATTTCCATATTGCTCCGGTCACCACCCCGGAGGAGGATCTGAAGGTGCTGCTGAAGCGCTGACAAACCGTAATGCGGCTGCGGAGAGGAACATCTCCGTAGCCGCCTTTTTTAAAAGCAATCATTGGAGGCGCGGCCATTTATCCGCGCCACTCATGAGTTGTCCGTTTGCTTTTCGTTCTTTGCTTCGATACTCCTACACGCCGCCTGCACCAGATAATGCTTCTCATGGCAGAACACCTGGAGATGTGAGGAAAGCTGCTTGCTGCAAAAGCCGCAACACTTTGTATCTTAACATAAGATTTATGGCTCGGTGCTATAATAACCTCAGCAAACTGGGCAATCGCCAAAGAAAGGATAGATTAGGACTATGAGATCACGACGGGATAGCATTCTCGTTTTATGCATTGTGCTTATTGCCGCCATACTTGCAGGCTGCGGCGCAGCCGAGCAGCGACCGGCATTGGATAGGATCGAGTACACGAACCTGAACGACAGCGGATCAAGGGAGCTTTTGAAGGAGCTGCTCTCCGAGATAGGCGTGTCAGACGAGCGTGTTCAGGGCTTTTTCCGCCGTGTGGACCACTTTCATGACAGCGTGAAGCAGGAATGGCTTACGGATGGCTTTGAGAAAGCGGAGCTGCTGTATACGAAATATGACACTTACGCGATGCAGGACGAATGGACGGCGAAGAACGGGACATTTCCGGGCTATAACTGCCGGATCACCGCCATGAACCTGTTTGGGGACTTCCTCTCCGTGAGCGCAGACTCTCAAATCAATGCTGGTGAAGATGTGCTGTTTGTGGACGAGGAAGCGCTGAAAACAGATCCCGATGCGCTGGGCGGAAGCAGTCTTGCAGATTTCCGCGCACTGTATTCCTCCATGAAGGCGGAGGATACCACGGAGATCAAGCGTCATGTGCAAACCGTACAAGAGGAATGGGCTTCCCGCGGCGTTACCTTTCGGGAGAATGAACGGATCCGCCTCATCACGGTATTCTTCCACGATAAGCCGACCGAGGAGGAATCTCTGCTGTTTGTCGGGCATGTTGGCGTACTTTTGACGGCGAAGGACGGGACGCTGTACTTTGTAGAAAAGGTCGCCTTCCAGGAGCCGTACCGGATGCTGCGCTTTGTGGACCGAACGGCGCTGAGCGATTACCTTATGGGGAAATATGACACCTCATGGGGACAGGATACGGCGAGCCCCTTTATCATGGAGAACGACAAGCTTATGGACGGCTGGCGTCCAAACCCGAATAGAGGAAGCTCCGCGCTCGACTAAGGACTGCGCGTTGCTGCCAATATAAAAATCCCCGACTCCGATCGGGGATTTCTTATATTATCCTCTGCTGAAGCTGTGGAGAAAACCAGATAAAGCACATCAACGCTGCAAAGTGACTTCAAATCATAGAATGTTACTTTGCGTTGCTTGCCGCAACGGCGATGTTCCTGCTAAACTATGCATGAAATCTTTAGAGAAAGAAGGTGTTTCCGTGCTTCATGAAAATCTTCGGTTGAAGCGAAAGGAGCGAGGTCTTTCGCAGGAGGAATTGGCATCACGTCTTCATGTTGTCAGACAGACCATTTCAAAATGGGAAAAAGGAATGTCTGTTCCCGATTCTGAACAGTTGATAAAAATTGCCGTCATTCTCGAAACGACCGTAAGCGAGCTTCTTGGAACCAAAGTGGAAAACGAAGAGGAACCAGACCGGTTGGCAAAAGAGCTGTCCCGCATCAACACGCAGCTTGCCATCAGAAACCATCGGATGCGGCATGTGCTGAAAATCATCGCTGTTGCTCTGCTCGTATTTATAGCTTTGATTTTTGCAATTATGGCGTTGAATTATGCGCCAATGTCGCAATCGAAATACACAAAGAGGGATGCTGCCCTTTTGCTTCCAAACAGGACAGATGTAATTTCAGTGAGCATTTCTTGGGATGATGAAAGAGAAACGATTACTGATAAAAGAGAAATAGACAATCTGTTCGCCAACTTATCAACAGTGCGCATTAAGTCGGGCGAAAGCTATAATGACTCTCCAATGACAGACAAGTTTATAAAGATTTTCTTTGAGGTTTCCGACGGGCTGAGCGGATGTGTTGTCTACGTCTTTGAGGATGAGAACGGATTCCTTATAGAACAACCCTATAGTGGAATCTTTTCAATAGAAGAAAAACAATACGCCGAAATCTTTGAAACCCTTTTTTAGCGGTGCAGCCACCAAGCTATGAAAAAGGAGTGCCTATTTGGGCACTCCTTTGCTCTGCTGGAACAGTGGGAAGCTGTCATTTTTAGTCTGCTTCTTTATCATATACAAGCATTGGCGCATTGGCGTTCAGCTTTTTAAACTCCATGTAGGCTATGGCAAAGGCGCAGACCTGCCGTGTGCATCCGGGGGCGTTGTCCTTGGGATAGAGATGTGGTTATTTCTCTCTAAAGAGCGAAACAGAGTTTAATAAAATCGATATTCCTACACATACCCACAGAGCCTTGCTCATGGTTGGCATGATATCCATCAAGCCTCCCCAATCTTCATTTAGCACACGCATCGCTCCGTCTGAATAAAACGAACAGACGGTCAATGCAGTGAAAGAAAAGGCTGCGAATCTAAACCATTTTTCATTCTTACTTTTAAAAGAGCAAATCAAATTGAATCCTGTAAAAATGATTGCAGAAATTCCTAAAAACAGCCACATATATTGTCTCCTTAAATTCTCTTACCCTGCACTCCTATGAGGCATGGTTCGCAATCGTGTTGCCTGCGGACAGGAACTGCCGATGAGAGGATCGTTCGCAGCTCCTTTACCGGTTCTCCGCCAGATATTCCTCCGCATAGTGGACGGCTACCGCGCCGTCCGATACGGCGGTGACCACCTGCCGCAGCGCCTTGGTGCGCACGTCGCCCACGGCGAACACGCCGGGGATGCTGGTGCGGGTGGATTCGTCCGCGATGATATAGCCGGACTTGTCCAGCGCCAGCTCCCCTTGGAACAGCTCCGTGGCCGGGGCGCGTCCCACGCTGATGAACACGCCGTCGCAGGCAAGGTCGCGTTCTGCGCCGGTGTTGACGTCTTTTAGCCGAAGCCCCGTCAGGCGGCTTTCGTGCAGCAGCGCGGAAACGGTGCTGTTCCAGCAGAATTCCACGTTGGGCGCGTTCATCAGTGGCTCATGATAGACTTTCGTAGCCCGCAGGCTGTCCCGGCGGTGGATGAGGTAGACCTTTTTTGCGATGCGGGACAGGGTCAGGGCATCCGCCGCGGCGGAATTGCCGCCGCCCACCACCGCCACGGTCTTGCCCCGATAGGGCGCGCCGTCGCAGGCGGCGCAGTAGTGAACGCCTTTGCCAACGAGCGCTTCCTCGCCGGGAACGCCCAAGGGACGATGTGACGCGCCGGTGGCGATGACCACTGTGCGGCCCTGAAAAACACCCTCGCTGGTGTCCAGCGTCTTGATTTTCCCGGAAAGGCTGGCCTTATACACCTCCGCCAGCTCCGTCACCGCACCCGCCCAGAAATCCACCAAAACAGGCTTTTCCTCCCGGATCAACTGCTTAAACTGCTCCTGATTCATATTCATAGCTGCCATATCTGTCAGCTCCTTTCCTTTGTTTGGGTATAGCATACCGCGTGACAAGCGGTTTTACTGTGACGGCGTCACATAATTTGAGAAAATCGGCGCGGCGCTGCTCTGGTTGTATGATTAGGCTCCTTGAGCTCTGCAGCCACGCCGTCACTGCGCCAGCGTTTCCCGGATAAATGTCTCAATGGCGGCTTTGGAGATGGGCGCTACCACAGAACCGAGCACCTCGCCGTTCTTGAAGAGCATCAGCGTGGGGATGGTGTCGATGCCGAAACGCTCGATGAGCTGCGGCTCCTCGTCGTAGTTGATCTTGCCAGCGATGAGCGTATCGGCGTACTGCTCCCCCACCTTGTCGAAGGCCGGGGCAATACGGCGGCAGTAGGGGCACCACTGGGCCCAGAAATCCACCAGCACGGGCTTGTCCGCGTGCAGGACGTCGTTTTCAAAGCTGTTGGTCGTAATGGTAAGCATCGTCAAATCCTCCTATTTCTGTGTAAAAAGTTGTGTTTCAATATCCGTGATGGTAATTTGTTCCAGATAGGCGGCGCACTGCTCGTTCATGTTCCGGTAGAGCGCATCCATCACGCCCGCCATGCCGGAGCAGATGGCGCAGTTCCGGTCAATGTCGCCGCTGTGCCACGCGCAGTCCACAAAGCGGGTATTTACCGCCTCCGCCACCTGCCGCAGGGTCAGCGTCGCCGGGTCTGTCGTCAGGCGGTAGCCGCCGTCCAGGCCCTCCCGGGTCTCCACCATTCCCGCCTTTTTCAGCCCCGCCAGCACCCGGCGGACGCGGGTGGGATTGGTGCAGATGTTCTCCGCCAGCGCTTCGCTGCTGAGAGAGCGTCCGCTGTGGCTCAGGCAGACCAGCGCATGGACGGCCAGATTAAAAGAACTGTCCACTCTTACCCCTCCTTCACAAGCTCGTAGGGCCAGTCGATGACGCCGCCAAAGTCGTAGACGCTCTGATACCCCAGCGCCAGCAGCTTTTGGGCGGCATCCTTGCTGCGGCGGCCGCTGCGGCAGTAGACCAGCAGCGTGGCTCCTTATCGGGGAGAGCCTCGGGCATTTCACTGCCGATGCTTTCATTGGGGACAAGGACGGCGTTTTCAATATGCCCGCCGTCGTATTCCTCCCGGGTGCGGACGTCCACCACCACGACCTCCTGCGAAGCCATCATCTCATAGGCTTCCTCGGCGCTGATCTTCTGATACGCTGCCTTGTCTGTCATGTCCTCCGCCGTGTCCGCTTTTGCCTTGGACAGCGCGCAGCCGCTCAGCAGCGCGAGCGAGGCGGCAAGAAGCGCAAAAAGCAATATCTGACGCATAATTAACCTCCAATGCAACTGTGTTCACTACTGATACAGTTTATACTGTGACTATAACAGATACAGTTAAAACTGTCAAGGTACTTCGGGGCAGCTTTTGGGGCACAAGGCTTTTGTGGTTGTTGACAGAGAAAAAAATATAGGTATAATAAAAGCAAAATAATAAGACTTATTCTTGCGTTTGGAGGGTTGGCAGTATGCCAAAATACGCAGAGGAGATATTGGCCGCCGTAACGGAGCTGCAGCAGCATCCCACGGCGGAGCAGGTGTTTCTGGAGATGAAAAGGGAGCATCCCAGCATCACTCTGGATCCGGTATATCTGCCCCGCCTGCCGGGAGCAGGAAAAAGACAATCTTATGGAGGAGAAGTATCGTGAACGCTAACGTATCTAAGCTGCTCAACGAGCAGATCAATAAGGAGTTTTACTCCGCCTATCTCTATCTCGACTTTGCCAACTACTACGCGGCCGCCGGTCTCGACGGCTTTGAAAACTGGTACCGCGTGCAGGCGCAGGAGGAACGGGATCACGCCATGCTGTTTTATCAGTATTTGCAGAACAACGGCGAGGGCGTCACCTTTGAGGCCATTGCAAAGCCCGAGTGGGAGCGAGGCGGCCACATGACCCCGCTGAAAAAGGCGCTGGAGCATGAGAAGCTGGTCACCGCCAGCATCGACGCCATCTACGCCGCCGCATACGAGGCCAGGGACTTCCGCACCATGCAGATGCTGGACTGGTTCGTTAAGGAGCAGGGCGAGGAGGAGAAAAACGCCTCCGACCTCCGCTCGTGGAGCAGGACAAGGTGGTGGGCTCACTGGCTATCATCGTGAAAAAGCGTTGGCATGGCTATAAGCCCCACCTGATAATCGTCACGGAGCTGGCCCGGCTTTTTTCTACCCAGCTTGAGCTTTCGGATCTGGATTATCAGAGGCGGCTGAGAAAGCGGGCCGAGCTTAGGGCCCTGCAAAATCAGGTCAACCCGCATTTTCTGTACAACATATTGAACACCATATCCAGCGTATGCCGCGAAAACCCGGACAGAGCCAGAGAGCTGCTTTTGACCCTGTCCTTATACTATAGGCAGACCCTGGAGAATGAACAATACATGATACGCCTTTCCACAGAGCTGTATCAGGTAATGAACTATCTCAAGCTGGAGCAGGCCCGCTTTGAAGAAAAGCTGGCTGTGGAATTTGATATTGAGGAGGAGCTGGATTGCGTCCTGCCCTCTTTTATCCTGCAGCCTCTTGTGGAAAATGCGGTGCGCTATGGCGTGGATAAAAGGGGCTTCCGCATTATAAACATCAGCGCGGAGACAAAGGAGGATGCGGCGGTCATCGCTGTGACGGATCATGGCTCCGGCATACCCGACGAGGTGGTACGGAGCTTAAAGGCAGGGCAAGGCAAGGGCGTTGGCCTGCTCAATGTGCATAAGCGGCTGCAAAGCCTTTACGGAGAGGAAGGGGGATTACAGATCACCGTTACAGAAAATGGCTCCCGGGTGGCTTTTCGCATCCCCTTGGGGAAGATCGAGGATCTTGGGGAGCCTGCGGCGATTTCGGCGCAGGGACGGGCGGTTTGAGGCAAAGCATGGGTATGAAGGATGAACGGGGGAGAAAGCGTATGAAAATTGCGGTGATAGACGACGAGCGCTCCGCCAGAAACGAATTGATATATCAGATACTGCATACGATGCCGGAGAGCGAGATATCAGAGGCGGACAGCGGAAGCAGCGCGCTTGCGCTGATGAGCGAGAATGACTTTGATATATTGTTCGTGGATATCGGGTTAAACGATATGGAGGGCACGACGTTAGCCGCCGCGGCAAGAAAGCTGCTGCCCGCCGCCCAGATAGTCTTTGCCACGGCTTATTCCCAATACGGGGTAAGGGCCTTTGAGCTGGGGGTAAACAATTACCTGCTAAAGCCCTTTGACCCGGCGAGGGTGCATACCGTGCTGGAAAAGTGCCGCAGGGAACTGGAGGGCGAGGCTGCTAAAGCAGCGGATACGCGGCAGGGCAGGGAACAGCTCCATACCTCGCGCCGCCTGCCGGTGAATATCAACAGGACTATCGTGCTGCTGGATATTGACCAGATCGTATATATCGAAACCCTGGGACGGGGATGCGTTATCCACACCACCCGCAAGGATTACGTTGGAAACGCGCTGCTGGGAGAATACGAAAAGAAGCTCGCCGGCAGCGGCTTTTGCCGGATACATAAGAGCTTTCTGGTCAATTTGAGCTACATAAGCGAGATCCTCCCCTGGGCCAATAATGGATTTGCCCTTAAAATGCAGGGCTATGAGCAAAATATACTGCCCGTGAGCAGGGAAAAGATAAAAACCCTGCGTCAGCTTTGGGATTTCTAAAGAGACGCTTTGAGCCGGCAGCCGATGTGCTGGCTCCGTTTATGCCGCGCATTTTACACTTTACACAGCGCAATATACACTTGGCGCAAATAAGCTTCCCTTAACTTTTCTTTTATGTATAATACAAAATACCCAAAACCTCGGATAAACGGAAGATGGAACCGTACAAAAAGAAAATAAGGAGGGAAAAAGAATGATTAGCTTTTTTGTATGTCTTGTGGTTTTGATCGTAGGCTTTTTCACTTATGGGAAAATAGCGGAGAAGGTTTTTGGCTCCGATGACAGGACGCCGCCTTCCCTTGCCATGACGGACGGCGCGGACTATGTGCCTATGAGCACGCCGAGGGTCTTTCTCATTCAGCTTTTGAACATCGCAGGCCTTGGCCCGATATTCGGCGCGCTTGCCGGCGCGTGTTGGGGCCCAAGCGTATTTCTCTGGATCACATTGGGCACCATTTTTGCCGGCGCAGTCCACGATTTTATGATAGGCATGATGTCTATGCGGCATAAGGGTGCCAGCGTTTCCGAACTTACCGGAACCTACCTGGGCAAGGGTATGCTTCAGGTGATGCGCGTGTTCTCCGTGGTGCTGCTGGTGCTCGTGGGCGTTACCTTCTCTACCGGCCCTGCCAATCTTCTGGCCATGCTCACCCCTAAGGTGCTGGATACCAAGTTCTGGCTGGTCGTGGTGCTTATTTATTACTTCATCGCCACATTCGTCCCCATCGACAAGGTGATTGGTAAAATTTACCCGGTATTTGGTATATGCCTTATCGTCATGGCGCTCGGCGTGGGCGGCGGCATACTGCTAAAGGGCTACCACATCCCCGAGATCACCCTGACAAACCTGCATCCATCTAACACTCCCATTTGGCCCATCATGTTTGTATCCGTGGCCTGCGGTGCCATATCCGGCTTCCACGCCACTCAGTCGCCACTGATGGCGCGCTGCATCAGGACGGAAAAGGACGGACGAAAGGTATTTTACGGCGCTATGGTGGCGGAGGGCATCATAGCCCTGATATGGGCTGCTGCGGGAGTGGCCTTCTACAACGGTACCGGCGGCCTTGCTGAGGCTCTCTCTCAGGGACAGTCCGTAGTGGTATACGATATATGCTTTACCCTGCTTGGCCCCGTGGGCGCGGTGATCGCCATGATAGGCGTTATCGCCTGTCCCGTTTCCTCCGCGGATACCGCCTATCGCAGCGCGAGGCTGACCCTGGCGGATTGGTTTAACTACGATCAGAAGCCGGTCAAGAACCGCCTGATTCTAACCGTGCCGCTGCTCGCCGTGGGCGCGGTGCTGACACAGGTAGATGTGCAGATCGTATGGCGGTATTTCTCCTGGTCCAACCAGACCCTTGCCATGATCGCCCTCTGGGCGGCCAGCGTGTACCTGTTCCGCAGGAAGAGGAACTATTGGATCACCGTGGTTCCTGCGAGCTTCATGTCCGCCGTATCCTGCACCTATATACTGATGGCGCAGGAGGGCTTTAAGCTCCCCACCTCCGTTGCATATCCGGTGGGAATCGCTTTCGCCGCGGCCTGCCTCGGGGTGTTTCTGTGGAGCTGCGTAATGGGCAAGGGCAAAAACGCCAACACGCCTGTTCAGGAAACTCCTTACGAATCAGCGCAGTAAGCCGTAAGATAGGCTGTCGAAGATAATATAGAACACGCAAAGGGGCGGGGACATTCATGGGAATGACTTCGCCCCTGATTTATTTTGCTCCGCGGCAATAGCCGCCCAAGCGTTGTCTTTTGCTTTTTAACGCAGTATATTTATCCCGCCCCTTGCCAAATTGAAGGAAACACGGTATAATATGACTGAAAGAACCGAAGTGGTCATATTTCAAGGAGGCGCGGGCTTGGCTTTTACCGATTACGAGACTGAGCAGCTCCGCAAGGCGTTGCTGAAGGAAACGAGACGTTGCGCGGTGACGTTAGGAATGAAGAAAACCTCCGTGGATCAGCTGACGAAGGCGGTCGGCATTGCGAAGGGCTCGTTCTATAAATTCTACGAATCCAAGGAAATGCTTTTCTTCGCGGTTTTAGAGGGAATCCACTCGGAGCTTTACAATGTAGCTGACCGGGCGTTGAGCGAAAATGGCGGCGTGCCGCCATCGGAGCGCACGGCAAAGGCGGTTCTTGCCGTCTGCAGGCGGCTGTCCGATACCGGCGACATGGTTTTCATTGAAAACGATGCGAAGCTGCTCCTGCAAAGGCTTCCGGAACCCGTCAAAAGGGAGCATTATCACGACGGCGAAGCGCACATACGTGAGCTGCTGGAGAAACACGACCTCGTGCCTAAGCGCGGCGTTTCTCTTGCCGCCGCTACAGTTCGGGGATTGATCCTGACGGTCTCCCACAGGGAGCAGATCGGGGAGTTGTACCCGCAGGCGCTTCAAACGCTGGTATGCGGCGCTTGCAGGGAGTTATTTGAATAAGACAAAATGCCGCAGAGGTGCGGCTTTTCCACGGCGGGGCGGTTAGCTGCATCTAACCGCAAAACCGCACAAGCATCGGTTAGCTATTTCCCGCAGATAAAAGGACGGCTATGAAAGGACGAAAGAATTTCTGGGACAGAGATGCCGGTTGGTACGATCGCTTCAGCCGAGTGTGTAAAAATGGAGGTGTGATATGTCATTCTTTGAAAACACCCGCAAGCCCGAAGGCTTCGGCGGGAAAATCATGGTCGCTATGATGAACGTCGGGCACAGCGCCGTGGCCCGGTGGGGGCTTCAATTTTTAGAGCTTGCGCCGGACGCCAGGGTGCTGGACTGCGGCTGCGGCGGCGGGGCGAACATCAAGAGACTTCTTAAAAAATGCCCGCAGGGTATCGTCAAGGGCATCGACTATTCCCCCGTCAGCGTGGAGAAATCGAAAAAGGTCAACGACGCCGCCATCACGGAGGGCCGCTGCACCGTTCTGCAAGGCAGTGTGGCGGATATGGTCTTTGCTGGCGACTGGTTCGATGCGGTCACGGCCTTTGAAACCGTCTATTTCTGGCCTGATCTGCCCCGGTGCTTCCGGGAGGTTTACCGGGTGCTGAAGCCCGGCGGGACATTTCTCATCTGCAACGAAAGCAACGGCGATACGGACAAGGATGAGAGGTGGACGAAGATTATCGGCGGCATGACCATCTACAAGGACATTGAATTAAAGGCATATCTGGAGCAGGCGGGGTTTCACGATGTGCAGATACACAAAAAGAAAAGCTGGCTGTGCATTACGGCGCGGAAATGAGGGAGAAGCAGACAGGTGAAGGACA
>VOFH01003788.1_pt1 | contig 12134 bp, 23 predicted proteins | sample 5384091 | NCBI WGS metagenome assembly VOFH01 (sample SAMN12384727, study PRJNA508395) | human gut metagenome | isolation source: healthy gut G | host: Homo sapiens
GGTTAAAGATACATTAAATCATTACCTGAGCTTGGCGGGTTTTTCTATAATGTTTCATCTTATTAAAAACTATTAATATAATCAGTGATTGATGAGAATGTTTCCCTTACATTCAAAACAATCACTGATTTTTAATATAAAAAGCAAAGGAAATTCAAAATTCTGAATACCTTGCCCAATAGAATAATAATTATTTATCTTTTATATATGAGAGCTACTTTTTTCTTTGGTAATCGATTTCATCTTTTCCCTTGTTGTTTTTTTTGACGATGTTTTCTTTCTCTATTAACCTGTTCCTTTACAGATGCCTCTTCCTCTTTCTTTATTTCTTTATTTTTTATCATATAATTCCAATTTTGTTTCGATATAATCATGTATTGCGCGATGAGGTGTTCAGCTACTAGCATCGTTGAAAGAACAAATAATTGAGCCTATAACAGACCATACATCATCTACATAAACCATAAAAGTTAACGTAACTAATTGGCTAAGATAATTTGATACCACAAGTGCAATACTTTCTAACAACATTAATCCACAAAACTGACGAAGAATCAGCGTCTTTAAATCAACTGCATTCCCATCTGTTTTAAGAATGCGAGAAACCCCATCAAACGCTTTTCCCAATGTTTGACTCTGGATATACTTTCCATGGAATATATATATAATAAAACAATGCAAATAGATTGTTCCGATTCCAGCCACATATGATTTATCAAAACCTAATGCTTGAAAAACATATAAATCAGAAAACATATCAGATTTTCCAGTAACTGCTCCATACGTCAATACAGCGGGCAAACCGGTAAAGATACCACCTAATCCCCAATCAACAACATAAGATAAAAACCGCTTTGAAAACTCCACATCACAAGTGGTTTGATCAATTTTCCTTGATACCAAGTATATGCTTTATATAGTACTCCCATATTTTTAAACCTCACTTACTTTTTTTGCTCATAAAGCCAATCCATTGCTTTTTTAACCTTTTCATTCCTTCTTCTAATTTTGATCTTGGGCAACCACAATTCATACGAAGATATTTAGCTCCGTTATCTCGTAAACTTCCCCTTTCATGATAGCAACTTTTCCTACATGGACTAAGGCGTCCTGTATTTCTTCTGAAGTAAATGGTACCTTTCTAGCATCAATCCATGCCAAATAAGTAGCATCTGGAATTTCAAAGAAAAATCTTTAAGATTGTCTCGAATAAAATCCTCTACATACTTCATATTTCCTTTTAAATATTCTATCATTTTGATCTATATAATCATCACAAAAGTATAACCTACCATAGTTGCATACATTCCAAAAATGCTTACAGAGTTCAAAAAATCTTTTCTTCTCGTTTGATGTAAAAATGCATCTCTAATTTTCTCATCTGGAATAATTGCATAAGAACCTATTAAACCCGGAACATTCAGCGTTTTACTGCAGGAAGATGCTGTATAAATATTTTTATAAACATCATAATATTTTAACAAAGGCAAATGCAATCGATCTTTTTATTAAAATATCCATATGAATCTCATCAGAAATAATGGACACATCATACTTTTTACAAATCCCTACCATTTTTTCCATTTCTTCCTTTGTCCAGACTCTTCCAGTTGGATTATGTGGAGAACAAAGAAGCAAAATAGAAGCATCTTTTAACTGCTCTTCTAATAAATTAAAATCAATAACAAATGTATTATTTTCATGTTTTAAAGAATGACTTACCAATATACGATCATTATCTTCAATAACTGTAAAAAAGAATCATACATAGGGTTAAATGTAACAACTTTATCTTTTGGTTTAGATAATAAGCGAATAAGCAATGAAACAGAGTACATGACAGATGGACTGTATAAGACCCAGTCCTCTTTCATATCACAATTATGTCTACGCTTATAAAACTCACATATACTACTTTTAAAATCATGATGATTCCAGCGCGTATATCCATATATTTCATGTTTTGCAACTTCTAAAATTTTCTCTGTAATTGGTTTTGGAATCTTAAAGTCTGTATCCGAAATAGAAAATGGTAAAAAGATCTTTTCACCAAATCTATCTTCAATGTAATCCCATTGTGTACAATATGTTCCTAAACGATTATTCACTTCATCAAAATTATACTTCATATTTTATTCCTCTTTCAAGATTAATATTTCTTTTGGTGTTTTATTTAATGGTATACCAGTCCCATCTAAAATTACGACATCATCCTCAATACGAATTCCCCAAGGTTTGGTACATAGATACCGGTTCACATGACATCATCATTCCTTCATCTAAAATAATTGTTCCTTTTGGTTAATTATAGGAAATTCACATCCATCACCGATTCTAATCCATGTCCCAATCCATGATCAAAATACTCGCCATATCCATAAGCACTAATAATATCACGTGCCGCTTTATCTATATCACTAGCCAAAGCTCCTGTTTTCATAGCTTTGATACCAGCAAGCTGCGCTTCTAGAACAATATTATATATTTTTTCAATTTCTGGTTTAGGCTTACCAAAAAGGCTATCCTAGTCATATCCGATTGATAATTTTTATATTGTATACCAAAATCCATCATAATAGGTTCATGTGCTTTAATTTTTTCTTCCAGTTGGTCTTCCATGAGGCATTGCACTTCTTTCTCCGCTTGCTACAATTGTATCAAAAGACATCTGTTGAGCACCTGCTTTTATAGAAAAAAATAATGAATTAACGCACTAATTTCAAACTCACTCATACCTATACGAAGATTTTGAATTACCTGCGCATAAATCTGATCAGTAAGACCAACAGCTTCCTGCATAATCTTTAATTCTTCTTTATCTTTTTGAATACGTACCATAGCAAGTTCATCATCAAGCAAGCAAACTTTAACTCCCAACTCTTCCACTTGGCGATATTCTTTAATTAACATTTGAGAACTTTCTACCCCCAGGCTTCTACATTTATGTTTTTTTCAGTAATTCCTCTACAGTTCCCAAATAGTTTCTCCCTGTTTTATGTGGAGCATGTAATACTATTTGCAAATCATGTTCTCGCTCGTTTGCTTCTGTTAAATATCTTCCATCTAGAATCAAATACCCCGCATCACGCATAAGAAGTATTTGCACTCCGCTTCCTGTTAATGTATCTAAATACTTCTTCATCGTTTTGCTTTTTAATTAAAAGAGCATCTAAATTATGATTTTTCAAAAAAAAAAAAAAAAAATTCCTGCATCTTTTTCAATTCTCTTAGCCATGATTTCACCTCGCAATATTCATTGAATTTTACTCCAAATTTATTAAAAAAGCAGAATAAGGCAAGCATATGCTTGCCTTTTTATCTTAAGACTAGAAATCTAAATCTAAGTCATTTAATAACGCTTCATCTTCTGCTGAAATTGCAGATTCAGTTTTCTGTTCTTCATATGCCTTTTCATTTTCAAGTTCTCGTTTTTCATAAATTTTAAAGAACGGATAGTAAATAGCAATTGATAATACCAACTGAATTAAATTTGCAACAATTGACATATAATCAAGATTTGTTAGGAAACCTTCCAAGAAAACACCAACATATGGAGGTGTATACAGAGGTTTCTGCAACCAATCCAGCAGCCATCATCAATGTGGAATCGTACCAATAATACCCCCCACACAACACATATGGAATGAAGAAGATTGGATTTAATACAATTGGGGCACCAAACAGAATAGGTTCATTGATTCCAAATAATGCTGGAATAAGAGCAACACGCCCAACTTGTTTTTGTGCCTTAGATTTAGATAACAAGCACCAGAATACAAGCCCGAAAGTAACTCCTGTACCAGTAAAGTTAGCAAATGCAGAAATTGAACCACCAGTATAGAAATGAGGAATCACTTCATGAGCTTTAAATGCAGCAACATTCTCTGCTAAGAACTGTGTAGAAATTGGACTTGTAATTGGACTTAATACAGATGGATGAATACCAAAGAAGAATAATAAACAGCTAAGTGTCTGCAAGAAAGTAAATGATAATGGATTATCCATAGATCCAACAAGAGGTGCAAACAAATTAGTGAAAATCATTGGTGGCAATGTATGTAATCCATTTACACAAACCACACGAACGATCAAAAAGAAACCAATCGTAATAACAGATACTGGAATCATTTCAAATGATCTAGAAACAAAATCAGGAACAGATTCAGGCATCTTAATTGTAAACTTACGCTTTTTACACCAGCGATATAATTCAACAGCAATCAATGACGCAAACATCGCCGCAAATAAACCTTTTGGCCCCAAATAGGTAGTCATGATTCCACCATCTTCAGTGTAATCTACTGCCATCATTAAGAATGCAATAACCGCCATTGAAATAGAACCTGGAACATCAATTTTATATGAATTAGCCAAATGATATGCAATAATAGCAGATACATAAATAGACATTAATGCCATACCTACATTGTAAGGTATATAAATCGTATCTAAATTTGCCAAAATCCACTGTGAAACAGGGTTATTTTCTCCAATCATATTTGGAATTGCTTCTGGAATCAAACAAAAACTACCAATTAATAGTAATGGAGTCATGGCAACCATAGCTTTTTAACAGCACTTAGGTGCACTTGATTATCCATCTTATTTGCAATTGAGTCAGATATTTTTCCATAAATGACTCAAATTTTTTCATCATAATTCTTTTCCTCTCCTTTTCTTAAATTCCCCTAACATTATTTGTTCATATCAGCTTTTTTTCTTGCGATTAAAGCCATTTTAAGAACCGTTGCTCCATCCATTTTTCCATATGTATCTTTATCAACAATAACATATGGAATGTGATATGGATCAATAATTGGTTTAATGTAATCTAATCTGTGAGCAATCTGTGGTCCGATAACCAATACATCACAGTTTTCAACTTCACTGTTAAGGATATCTACTGGCACTGCTACAAATGAAAAGTCATCATCATTTAACTTTGCAGATTCCTTAACTGTTCTTTTCATGCTATCCATTAGCATGGTTGTTGAAAAACCTCCAGCACAACATAATACAATCTTCATCTTATTTCCCTCCTTTTCTTCAAAAATATTAATCAATTCCTCAATTAGATCTCTAGCTAATTGAGATGTCATATAATGATCCTGTGCATGAACCATTAATAACCCAATTTCCGGTTTGTCCTCTCCTCCAGACATTTCTGCTGTAATAAGTTCTGTCTGAATCTTATGAGCGGCAAGATCTATTTCACGAGCTTCTGCTAACAATTTTTAGCATCTTCATATCGGCTCTCACGAACCATTTTTAATGCTTCAAATGCTTTTGCTTTTTACTATCTCCAGCTGATGAGATCATTCCTACAATTTTCTGTTCAATTTCAGTCATTTACTTTTCCTCCTCAAAAACTGATAAATTCTTTGTACTTCTCCTTTGTCAAAGTTTTCGCTAATTCACACACCAGTGCAATTGCACTTTCCAAATCATCTTCATGAACCAATGACCATGCCCCATGACAATAACGTAATGGAATTCCAATAACTAATGCCAACTTCCCATTTCTTGAAAGATGAGCATTACCAGCATCAGTCCCACCACCGCTAAACATGTCGCATTGATAAGATATTCCATGAATCCTTGCTGTTTCTTTAACGAAACTTAGAAGCTTTTCATTTGGAGCCATCGTTTTATCATAATGTACAATCATGCAACCTTTACCAATTAATCGATGATTCGTATAATTTTTTACTAATTCAGGATTGTTTGCTACATCAATTGCAAAATACGATATCCGGATTTATTTGATACGTGGCTGTTTTTCCACCACGAACTCCAACTTCTTCACTACTGGAACCACACATATATACATCAGATCGTAATGATTCTTTAGACAACCTTTTAATGCTTCACTTATAACATAACATCCGCTTCGATCATCCATCGCTTTACCTGCATACACCTTTTCATTATTCATTTGTATACATTCACTTGCAAAGCAAACCATATTACCAATTTCCACTCCAAGATTTTCTACTTCTTCCCTAGAGTCCACTCCTAAATCCACATACATATCTTTAACAGCACCATGTTCATTTTTTGTTACATTTAAGATGCCTGTAATTTTCTCTCCGGTACATGTCGTAATTCGTACTTTTTTGCATCTCTTTACTCTTATCCAGCACTCCTCCAAGAGCAATTAGATAGACAAATCCAATATCCGAAATATGTCGAACCAGAAAACCAACTTCATCCATATGTGCAGAAAACATTATTTTCAATGGATCACTATCAGTCCCTTTTTTATGAAAAATAACACTACCTAAATGATCATATGATACCTCATCACAATAAGGTGAACATTCTTCTTTTAAAATGTTTCGAACTTCGTTCTCTTTTGCCGCTACAGCATCTGCATTACTTAATCGCTTTAATAAGTCCATCATTCTATACACCTCCATCTATTTCTTTCAATACAATGAGCAATTCCTCTAATGATCTGGCATTTAAAACTTTTTTCAACGCTTTTTCATCTTTCATCAACAGATATAGTTTCTTTTGTAACTTCTTTATGAAGTTCATATTCTTGCTTAATTAATGAAATCATAAAGATAATTCTTACACATTTTCCATCATAGAATATTGGATTTTCTAAAATACAGACGGATATCATATTTTATCAGCACATATTTCAATAGGGTGAGGAATACAGACACCATTCATATAAATAGTGCTCATATAGGCTTCTTCTCTCCATCACATATTTCTGATAATTTTTCCTCCATACCCACTTTCTTCCAATTGCTTTGCCATATCTTTTAGCGCATCCATATAACTATCATAAGAAGCCACCTTAAAGAACTCATGTGAAAACAAAGACAAAATCGGTGAACTTACATCTATTAGCGAGAATGAATCACAATTATCGTATTGCAGGAATTTTCTTATCTGCATCAAATCATCATCGTCCAATAATTCTTTTATGTAGATAATTGGTACATGAAATTCTCTATCAAGCTGTGTTATTGTGAAAATAAGATCCGGTTGAAATTGTTCCAATTCATGCATTTGTAAAAAACTAAATGTTTTTATATTTGCTTTTACTAAATAAAAAGATTCTAACTGCATTTTAATCAAATAAGCACTTCCACCTCCAGATGAACAAACAACTCCTATTCGATTAAAACGCATTATTTTTTCTTTTTCTTTCTTTTTCCATATGCCCAGCAAAAATGCGTAGCTATAAATCCCGCTTCATCATTTGTAACATCAACACCATGCTTTTCTTTCAACATATCACTAAATCGAATGCAATATTAAATATCATTGGATATTGAATACATATCTCATTTACTAAAGTATTTTTATATGATATTTTCTGGTGTAAACGATCAATCAATAGAGAAACATGCATTAATAAAAGATTTTTTAAATTCCTTATCACTTGCAAAATCTGTACAGTAGCTTTTATCAATCTCCGTAAGAAATTCATCAATATCTTGGCTTAATCTATCACATAATGAAGTTTTTTGTTATTTTGGCACGCACATTTTAATCAGCTTTTCCTCAAGCAAAAGCAGTACTTTCCTCATTTATCCCTATTGAATACTCTTCCTCTAAAAGCATCTTCATTTCATATGCAATGCGATTGCTCCAACTATTTGTTTTTACTAAATTTTCAACTCTTGCTTCATTTGTTAAATATGCGTAATATACGGTTACTCTTAACCAAACAATTACATTTTTTAATTCATTATAATTAATATTTAAGTTTTTTCTTTTTCAATTTGCTCTATCAAAAGACTATGAACATTAGAAAAGTCTCCCATAATTTCTTTAAAAGCATCTTCAATTATTTCGTTATTTATAAAAAACAAATCATTCAACAAGGTTTTATATTGTTTCATACTTCCCGTAATACGAATACCATAATGACTTTTCTTTCTAACTTCAGCTGATAACCTTTGATGAATTCTTCTACTTCCAACAAACCTTTTTTTACTAATGTCTTGCTAGTTTTAAATCTATCTGCAATATTATCCATAGAGATGAAATTTTTTTTGAGTAGCAAGATAAGCAACCATGTTATATACTCTATCCTTTGTGTCATATATTTCATTGACCTTTAAAGTTTCTATAAATTCATCAAGTAACTGCCTATTAACAACTTCCAATAAATACCCTTTTCCTCTACGCATATGCAGCTGATAACCTTTTCTGGAAGAAACCTGCATAAGAAATGCTATATCATTTTGAATCGTTCGTTTTGATACTTTGTAAGTTTCTACAAAATAATCTAAGTTTAAATAATCCTGTCGATTTAAAAAATCGTTTATAATATAATACAATCTCATACTGCTCCTCCTTTCTAAGATATCGCTTACATGATTATTATAAAGTCTGTTTTTTTACATGAACAGAATAACAATTTCGTTCTTTTATGCAAAATAAAGTTGAATATAATTATTTCAGATTTATCCAAATATACCCAAGGAAGCATCCTTTTACTTGTCACCAGCAAACATATCGTACTTTCTATCTAAAATTAATTGTTTAATATGTTATAAAGCAATACCATTATCTATATTCATTTAAAAATATATTTATTCAATTTATTATGAATTTTAAATCTATCAAAAATTTCTCCCTCTTCAGTTGAAGGAGTTTTCCAGTCGAACTGCTATTTAAAAGTTCGTCAAAATACAAAAACCGCTAGAATAACACTTCTAGCAGTAATTCCTAAATAATGGTGGACCGTAGCGGGATCGAACCGCTGACCCCCTGCGTGCAAGGCAGGTGCTCTCCAGCTGAGCTAACAGCCCATATGTATATTAAATTCGATGGTGGGCCTGGAATGGATTGAACCACCACCTCATCCCTTTGTTTCAGGGTGCGCTCTAACCACCTGAGCTACTGGGCCCGTCTTCCATCGAATGCCTTAATATAATACCATCCTCCTATCCCTATGTCAACAACTTTTTAAATTTTTTTGCATTTTATTTCTACTTCTATTTTTACCCAATTACTCATCTAAAATCCGAAAATATTCACGAATACTATCAAAAGTGCTTATGCGAATTTTTCCTGATAAGATTTCTTTACCAAATTATCCTCGATCATCTGGATTAGATAAAAATCCGCACTCTACTAATATCCCTATATTTTTCGCATTATTTAAAATATAATAATCTCCTTTTCTTTATTTCCATTCCAGAACCAGTTGCCTGTTTTAAATGTTTCTGAACGATCTTTTGCGAATGTTTCTGACATTTGATCATCTGCTTTATAGAAAACCTGTGCACCTTTCACATTGGTATCTGGATAAGCGTTCAAGTGAATGCTTAAAACACATCTACCTGCTCTCCATTCATTATCTCCATTCTTTTTTCATATCTTCTTTTCGATTATCCGTTTGCTCTGATGCAGATCTTGTCTTCACTTCTTGTTAAATTACTTTCCCTCCTGCCTTTTAATTTTCTCTTCCAGTTTTCTAGTTATTTGTAAATTCACATCATCTTCTTCAATATTGCCACTTCTTGTACCATCTTTTCCCCCATGAAATACCATCTAAAGGATGGTATTCCCGTAAAAAGCCGCAACTTTTGAAAGATGTGCTGTCACAAAAGAGGACACAATTAGAGTAGTTGTTAAAATATACCCAATATGATTGTTTTTTCTTTTCATTATCTTCACCAATTCTACTATATGTAAATAGAATAATCTTTCATGAATCCATACCTGAAACTTATATATAATTTTCTAAAATTCAAACGACTTGTTATTTTCTGGGTACAATACTATAATGAAGCCGAAATAGAAAGTGAGATATTATGAAACCATTAACTCTTGAAAATTATAAAAATTATTACCCTATTTAGAGATTGCAAACTATAAAGAATACAATTCTAACATCGTTACTTTATTGATGTGGAATAACCTTTATCATATGTATTTTGAAACCACAGATACCTATGCTCTTATCTGCAGCAAAGATGAAAAAGGTATCTTATGGCTTGCCCCACATTGTAAAAAATATCGAAAAGATGCTATGGAAGCGATGATGCGTATAAGTAAAGAACAGCATATTCCATTCTCTATTTGTGCACTAGTCAAAGAATTTAGAGACTGGATCTTAGAAGAATATCCTTTACAGTTTATGATTGAAAATGTAATTGATGCACAGGATTATATATACGATCGTTTTCAGCAGGAATCTTTAGCTGGTAAAAATGCAAAAACGAAGAAATCATTATCGTGCTTTTTCTTTCTACATATGAACATCGTATGCAATATAAGCCAATAGAAGAAAGTGACCATGAGGCCATTTATGCTTTTTAAAGAAATGGCAGGAAAGAAAAAAAAAAAAAAAAAGAGCAGGAATTTGACAGTATTCAGGCAGAAGAAAAAGGAATGAAACTCTTATTGTCGAATTATGAGAAACTTTTCTTTACGAGGAGGATGTATCTATATCGATGGACAGCTGGAAGCCTTCTTGATTGCCTCTTATTTATCTAAAGATACGATTCAGATTCATATAGAAAAAGGCAAACAGTGAGATTCGCGGCTTGTATGTCGCAATATTAAAACACTTTTTAGAAACTTTAGAAAGTGATGTTTTATATATCAATCGTGAAGAAGATATGGGATTAGAGGAACTTCGAAAAGCCAAAACGAATATGCATCCTATCTATAAAGTAAAAAAGTTCACAGCACATCAATCTTCTCTTCAGCTTCAGCAGGCAAATGATACATGGCTTCCACAAATAAAACAGTTATGGATAGAACAATTTAAAGAAGAGAGCGAAGAAAGCTGTGCATACTATTTCCAAAATTTGTACAAGAAAGAAAATTGCTGGATCTTACATTCCAAGGATGAACTTTTATGTATGCTTCAAGTTCGTAAAATGAAGATATCACTTGAAAATAAAGGATATCCTGCTGTGTTGTTTTTTGGTATTGCTACATCTTCTAAACATGAAGGATGCGGATATATGCGATTGCTGTTAAATCATGTTTTATCGCTATTTCCAGATCATATCCAGCTTATACAAGCTTATAACTGGATTTATATAGAAGTTTTGGTTTCCATGAACAATATACCCGTTATACCGGAAACTAGATAAAAATGCCTATGTAAATGCAATGGTGCATGGAATACAAATCCTGTTAATAAAGACTTGTTATCCGCGTATCAAAACTTTACAAGCAACAAAAATGGATATCGTATTCGTGAGGAACAATGGTATGAAGAACAGAAAGCCTATATGTCATTATGGGACTATGCCTTCCTTTCCTATGAAGAAAATGGTGTATGCAAAGGGTATTTTCTCATAAAAGAAACAGATAATGAGATACATATAAGTGAATGTGTTTATGATAGTATGGAAACCCTGCATTCTATGTTAGCTCATTTTCATTTAGAACAGCGAAAAGTTCTTTTAGATATGGACTCTACTGTATCCCTGCATGGAAAAATGAAACAAGATATTTATATGATGGTAAGAGATAGTCTATCTGTATCTTTTCAAGAACCATTATATATTCGTGAAGAAATCTAAAAAACATATAGTTAAAAGTAATCATTTAAACGTTTGAATTTTTAGATCGCTTAATATGCAAATAACAATAAAATTCATTAGAACCTGCTGAATAAAAAAAAAAAAAGCAGTAATATTACTTATTCAAAAATTCCTAGAATGATAGCATTAAAGGTTTAAAGAAAACCCAGTAGAAAATATTATTTAGACCTGTATATTTAACAGAATATACAACAAATCAAGTTTTTATGCTAATCATTTTGGGATTTTTCTTACCAACAGGAAAGCACATCAATAATAAACAAATAAAAAAAATAATAGCATCTATAATTGTATTTATATGAAGATAAAGCGATACAAGTTGATAAATACAAAACATACAACTAGGAACAGCAATATCTTTAGCATATTTAGATGATATTTCAAAACGTTCATCTAATGACATTTTTTATAATCTTCATAATCAAATCCAGCTAGCCAATATACATTACCTGTTCGTTTTAATAACTTAGAAAATATGTAAAAATACAGACATGTAACAAAAATACTAATTTTATTTGTAAATTCTTTTCATTCAACAATGACATAACACCTATAAAACAAGCAATATAAAAATGCAGTAATCAAAATTAACAAAGT
>VOFH01002683.1_pt1 | contig 12101 bp, 20 predicted proteins | sample 5384091 | NCBI WGS metagenome assembly VOFH01 (sample SAMN12384727, study PRJNA508395) | human gut metagenome | isolation source: healthy gut G | host: Homo sapiens
TCCTTTAAAGAAACTGGAAATCCTGCACCATGGCACGGTCAGGAATTCCCCCTCTGCCGCGAGACTGGTACAGTTGGATATACTGATACCGTCTGCTGCTTGCAGGCTCTTTGCGCAGTGTTCCAGCTCAGCCCTGACTGTGTGCGTACAGGAAACCTCCGTGATGTCAATACATCATCCGGCTCCGTCGCATCGACGATTTTGTGTCCTGAAACGGAGGGAGCACTGGTATATCACTAGACCCGGTCCGCCCCTGCGCAGCCTAGGATCCCAGCGTCGCTATAGGCGATTCAGGCCCTGTCAACCAGCCTTCTGCGAGGTCTCCTCCACGTAATCTGCCTTCAAACAGCGCGCGTAAAATTCGTCCGATATAATCTGACATATCAGAGTTTCAGCCACCAGGAACTAAAGCTGGGCCGTATGCGCCTGCGTCGATGCGATGAAAGGCTGTTCGTTGCTTTACAGCTCAACAGCTCTTTTCGCGAGCATTCAAATCATGCTGGTGTGTATACCTGGGCTCCCTGCGATGTGGGACCTCTCCACCTGGTGCGATGGAGTCAGGTCGTTTGCACGCCCATTTTTCCCGCTGGCTCACTGCCTTTTGTCATCTCCTCATCGCCAGACGGATGGTAAAGGTCTGGGTCCCTCCCTCTCTAGTGGCCATATAAATGAGGAGACATCCACACCGTGGCGAAACCTGCTATCACGGGCAGAATATACCGAATGTGTGTCGGCATCACCACTTTCAGCATACTGCGCTTCGCCCCCAGACGGGCCAGGCGCCGCAATGGCGGAAGAGGCGTTTCCTCCGACTGCCATAAATAATCGTGCATGACACTCATGGGAATCCGTTTTTGGCAGCCGTCACGCTCTTACCGCAAAGGCTCCATGATTGGATTTTGTCACCACCCCATTACATCATAAACCTTCTCCATGACAGACTCCTTTTACAATACGATTTTCGAAAAGTTCCAGCCACTGCCCTGCAATATATTCGGTCAGTCTTGGCTGTCATATATTCCAGAACCCAAAGGGATCCGCCTTCGAAAAAGTCCTGTGCATAGAATTCCTGATTCAACCTCGTATTTAAATTGAAGGAATTCCGTTCCGATGTTGGATCTTATTGATTCCATTGGAAAAGGCCTTGCGCCAGCTGGTCATCCGGAATCCGGTACTGCCATGAAGAATCTCAGAGGAATATCCGTGGCTGCGCTCAAAGGTGCTTTAAAATGTTCGATATCCAGGTTTCCTGGTGTGCTCGCCGCGCATATAACCCATGCGCACTGCCGAAAGACTCACGGCAAGAGGAGGTGACTCCCGTCTTCTCCACACAAACTCTGACCTCGTCCGGTCATGGTACTTCCTTCCGGCTGAATTCATCGGAATCGGCCTGCCGTCTCCCACATGTCCCAGCTACATCACCTTCCAGATCAACATCGAAATTCCGGGCGACTTCACTACCTTGTAACGCCGCGTTCTCCTCAAACGCAGGAGAACGGGCCATCTCGCCATCACCGATGGAGGCCACATCATGAACCGCCTCAAGAACTGCGTCGACCGCTGCGGTGCTCCAGATGCAGCCCTGGCCGCAGATGCACGTTCTGCGTAATCTCTGGTCACTTCACGCAAACACCACACGAGAAGGGCATGGTATTTCTGCGATGATACAACATGACAATCGCCGGTCTTCCGAAGCGGTCCTCCGCACCCTTAATCACGGATACCAATCATATTGACATCGCGGCGTCAAAACGCGAAGTACACATGCATTGTTCTCCCATTGCCAGTGCTCCTTTTGCTTTACGTACGGCAATTCCATTCCTCCTACCATCTCTTCCACGGGCTCCTTGACGCATGTCGCGGCGACCGGGCCCCAGTCTTACAGGCTTTCCTGCACTGAAGTACTTTTGCAGAAAGCTGCCGTGAATTCACGTTTCACAGTGATTGAATATACGGTCCATACATCAGCTCTCTCCCATTTCACCCAGTTCTTCACTTTGAACCAGGCGTGATTCCACGGTCGTCCTGGATCGCTTCTGTTCCCTCGCCTCATCAATGGCCAGAAGCACGCGGTTTCCATCATCACGTCGAACCGTGCCACAGTAAGCGGCGATCCGCCTCGATCTCACATCCACTTCCGCACGCTCTGACGCCGGAACCGTTCCCTTCACTCACAAGTGATTTTGCAAAAAGGCGCAGTGCCACGAGAAGTTCCGCATTATCATCCATCCGGATGGCGTATGCATGTGACATCAGCGATAAACGCCGGAGTGGCGTGCTGGCGGCTGCCTGCAGCAGCAGAACCGCGCTCAACGGCCGCATGAATATCCGTCTCACATGCCGCAGGCAGTCGGTCAAAACAACTCTGCCCAGCACCAAACAGCTCGGGATTCCATAGGGAATCACTGGGAGCGTTCAACAGTCCACGCTCGCCTGACGACCGGTTCACTGGGGGCAAGATCCGCCAATGGCAGCTTCTAAATATGCCATATTTCTCCACTGCCTGTGGCCGATCGAAGACCAGTCCACGGCTCCTCAATCTCTTTCACGATATTGGCAATCCGGGGATCGGTAACATTCCCTCTCCTGACGGAAGAGGCGGCTGTCCCATGGGAAGCTCACAGCCTTCGGAGACGATGAGGTATGTTTCTCTTTTAATTTCTCAACGGTACGTTTTACCTCCTCCGGCCAGATCGGGACAATCTCAATGCCAATTTGGAAAGCAGCTCCGATTCATTAATCTTGACGGATAAGAACTGCCGCAGCCCGCACTCCGTCTGGCCGATCCGCATGCCCCGGAATGCCTTTACAACGGGAAGCCACCCGCAGGAATTCTTCAAAACCACGGTCAACACCTGGCTGTCCAGCCAGCAGTGTTTCTATGTAGGTAAACGGTACATGGTAACGCCTGAGAGCTCTGGAGGTTGCAAACATTCCGCACTGTGTCGAAAATCTCTGCCGGTCTTGCCGGACTGATCGCGTCTCCGGAGAAGGATCTCTAGGCCCCATAAGAGAACCAGCTTTCCGATCTCGCGTCTTTGCTACCACTTCCTCCTGTCCGAAATTACAGTGCGGAAAGACGATCGCATCTACCTTCTCGCCCGGAATAAATCACGACCTTTCCCACATCACGAAAGTCCCAGGCAGCCACCATAAATCGATCACCGCATCTATGGTTACTGACGGATATCTCCATTACTTTCCGCCATCTCTTTAAACCGCTTTACCACGGTCCTTTAAAGCAATTGCCGGTTCCCGGCAGGAACATATCCCTGCGGACCGGAACCATACCAGTACGATCATTCTGTCTGTATATCGAATCGCGCAGTTATCCTCTCCGCGAAGCAGCACCGTTTCTTTGCATGATTACGAACGTCAATAGCTACTGCAATTACTATGATTGCTCCTTTTTACAACATTCTGCCAGTATGGATTGATTCCAACGAAGGTCATTCCGTACTGAATTGCAGTAAATACCGTAACACCAATTGCTACACCGGGAACTGCGCCGACACCTCCGGCCACGGAACAGCCGCCAACCACACAGGCAGCGATGGCATCAGTTCATAGCCCTGCCCATAATTGTTCGTAGCGCCGCCGGTTCTGGCCGCCTCCAGCGCTCCTGTAAGTCCATAAAATGCTCGGCGATAATATGACGATCATAATAATTCTCTGGACGTTGATTCCTGAGACTCTGGCCGCCTCCTGGTGCCGCCCGGCAAGCAGCGTCTTTCAAACCGGTGATAATTCAGTACGATATGACAGGCGATCATCAGAACGACCGCAATGATTAATATATATGGTATACCGAAGAAGGAACCGGTACCCAGCTTTGAGTATGTCTTTAAAAACCGCCTAACGGCTGGGAACAGTTTGGCTCCATGTTATAGTAATGGAGATTCCGCCGTAAATATCAAGCTGAACGCCCAACGTGCCAATAAAAGCGGGAACATTTGGCTTCGCCACTACGATTCCGTTTAACAGTCCCATAGCCATCCCCATCAGAAGACAGGCGATGATAGGAACGATAATCGGAAGTTCCTGCAGATTTGGGAAAAACTTATTGGCGTAAGTGGACATCTGTGCAAGTGACCCCGCCAGGACAGCCGCCGCGCCGAGCATACGGCCTCCCGGACAGATCAGCACCTCCGGACAGAATAACAAACATACACCCCATTGCCTGTAATCAGCCTCGTTGAAGACTTCATTAAAATATCCCGAAGCCACGGAGGGACAAATGCCGGATGCTTTACTGTTATCAATATAATAATTGCGATTAAGACAAGATAGATCGCATTGTTCTGCGCCATTTCTTTATATCAAACTTCAGCTGCGTCTGCATGATATTAACCAATCCTTTCTCCTTATCCGGGCCCGGACGTACCCACCGCCGGTCCCCACGGCAGATTTAACTCACCTTGTGGCAAACTGCGCCAATCTTGGAATGCATCAATGTCCGGCCGCTTCCAGGGAAGCGGTCACATGCCCTTCGCACATGATCATCACCCGGTTAGGTTCCCATTAGTTCCGGCATCTCTGAGAAATCATAATAATGGACTTTTCCCTCCTTTTGCCAGATTCAGCATGATGGTATGAACTTGTATTTGGCACCGACATCGATTCCTCGAGGTCGGCTCATCGAAATTAAAATATCCGGGTTTGTCAACAGCCACCTGGCAGAATCCTTCTGCTGGTCTCCGCCCGATAAATCGGCAATTCTCGTGTCCCTGGTCGGTGTTTTTATATTCATGGTTTAATATGCTCGTCCGTATCCTGACGGCATTTTTCAAATCCAGCATTCCCATGACGTGTATTCTCCAAGCTTTGCTATTACTGTATTGTCCAGCACGCTAGCCCCAGTATGATTCCCGTCGCCCTTCGTTCTTCCGTCAGAAGTCCGATTTTATTGGCAATGGCATCCGCCGATGATTTGATGGAAATCTCCGTCATGGGACCTCGCCCGGACTGAACGCTGCGGATTCCAAACAGCGCCTATCATCAGCTCGGTTCTCTGTGCTCCCACCAGTCCGCCCAGCCCCAGGATCTCCCCCGGCGCGAGCTGAAACGAGCAGTCCTGAAACGACATTGGATTGGGAGTATTGACCTCAGAACCGTCTCCCGGCTTGTTGCAAGTCAGTTATCCATCTGACGGCCCACCATCCGGTTTATAATCAGTTCCTCTGTCAGTTCTTCCGCCGGCCACGTTCCGATCTTGCAGCCGTCGCGCATTGTCACTTCATCGGATATCTTGAGAATTTCATCGAATTTTGTGAGATACTGGCGACAATGCAATTCCTTCCGAGGTCAGCTTGCGGATTACTTCAAAAAGCGTAGCGGTCTCCCGTCTCTGTAGAGATGATGTGGGCTCATCCATGATAATGACCTTCGTCTCATAAGAGATCGAGCGCACAATCTGCTGACCGCTGGCTTGCACGGATGACCTGGAAAGTTCGTTTCGCCTGTGTTCTGGGCTCATTCATATGACGACTGGTCAAAAGAAACTGCTTGGCTCAGCCACATCTTCTTATGGTCTCTACTCGAGAGTCCACTCAGTATCTGCTCTGGCATCCGTCCTGCTCAGATGACTTTTCCGCTATACGCCTTTCTCAACTGCGGATCGGATTCAGTTCCTGATGAATCATGGACGTTCTCAGCTTCCAAACCCTGACGATGTCGAAGTGTACTTTTTCTCCTCTAGCACGCCTCTCCCCTCATCTGGTTGGATCCTTACAGGCCAGTCGCTCATCATCGAGTCGATTTTCCGCGCCGTTTTCTCCCATCAGAGCATGTAGCCGTTCCTGGCCTTCAGCGCTGAAAAGAAACGCCGGGTTCGATATGCCTACGGAGAGCTTTTGTGTGATGTTTTCATTTTCCAATCTGATACTCATGTCTTCCATGCTGCCTTCTACCTCGCTTCTTGCTTATGCCACGGTCATCCCTTTCTGCGCGGCAACCGCCAGACGGGCGATGACCAGGCACTATCCGCCCGGAATACGGTCCGTAAAATGGCGGTACAGTGAGCGATGAACCGGTATGTATCCTGCGGTCCACCTGTCGAAAGGACTGGCGACTATTCGTATTTTGAAAGATCCGCGTCTTCGCAGGTTATCTCGCGGTTGTCGCCATTAATCGGCTCATGCAAGGTTTTGTGTTCGTCGATGTCTCGTATCCTGTGATTTTCTGATGTGATTTCTCCTGCTTCCCAGGTGTTCCAGGATGTATAGATACGGCTTTCCATGGTTTTGACCGGATTGTTTAATGAGGTTGCCAGCATCGTTCCGTCCTCCAGTGCCTGGTGAGTCCTACTGGTCGCGTCAACGCCGAGCGTACCGGAATGTACCAGTACTCTGGCATCAGTAAAGTATTACTCGGCTGCCTTCAGCGCCTGCATTTGCTCCGAGGGCCATGTCATCGTTGTTGGCAAATGCAATGTCGATATCGTCGTGCATTAGCGGAGTACGGATGCCATCTGGATCCGCCGCAGCCTGGCTCTCTGCCATTCGCAGAACAACCTCAGCAGGCAGTTGGTTTCACCTCGGCTTCGCTTTGCGGTATCGATGGAATAACTGTTTCTCATCTCCGTGTCTGTGCTTTCCGATCTGGCCCTCATCAGCGTGACAGCGATCATCTTGCCGTTTCCGGCTATAGTTCGCCCGGATGCTTTTTCCGCATTTTGCCCGCGCCTCTCTGCACGACTGCGGACTGCTCGGCCGCGAAGAGCTGGCAGAAATAGCGCCGTAGGTCCCATCTCTTCGTCCGAGGAGAGTCGGTGTTCCAGAAAAATGATCTGGAAAGATCTGCCTTTATGAGCCACATCTGCGATAATAACCTGATCCTTCTGCGATTCGTATTGATCTTTGTTGATCACCAGATATTTCTGTTTCCTTATCGTCATGCGCGTCCATGGCGTTCCATTCTGAAAGGCCCACGTCAAACGACCTGGAGAGTCGCGTGGGCAGATAGCAGTACCCGTGCCTCGCTGGCTTTACGGCACGGTATGCGTACATTGCCAATATGGGTCATCGGAATACTGCCGCATGTCTTCAGCCTGCCACCGGGCGCTCGGCCTGATTTACCTTCCGCTTGCACAGCTCACCCGCTTCAGGTGACCGCCGTCCCTGTATCTCCTCACTGTGGCAGAGGCGTTCCTGCCGCCTTCTGGGAACATGCTGTCGCATAAATAATGCTGCTGTCATGGATAATGCAAGTGCTGGCTGTCTCTATCATGTAAGCTTCGTCCCGTTTTTCAAAACTACCATATTTGAAAATCTCTACCAGTTTCCTGATCGAAAGCCACGATCTCATCCTCCGGCCAGTTTCCGCTGCAAACGCCGCCCACGGTTCACCGGACTGCCTCCACTGCTCATTTTCACCTTTGACACACAGCGCGCCGTTCCCAACGAATTCTACGTACTCCAGTTAAGCGCCACCTGCGCCGCCCGAGGAACTGCCGTGACCTTACGGCGTCCGGTCCATGGTCTTCATTCCATACTAAGAAAATGCGGCTCTGAAGAAATCGCCAAAATGTCAGTCTCTTATATCACCCGGTTCGAAAATCTGGAAGGCATCGGTACCGGATTGCTGTATCTCGAGCCGAGAGGAGCTATAGGTCGTGGAATCGATTCCTCTTTTCATATCCCCACTTCATCCAGACCGGTAAACTTCTGGTTTACCATGGAATACGGCTGCTTGAACATCGATAGGATCCTCGGCGTATTCACTCTGCTGCCAGAATCTGTTCCTCACTGAAAGCTGGATACGCCGACGAACCATGTCTCCTTCCTTGTCAGGTGTGTTTTCAATGCCGACATGGTTTCATCAATGGGTGTGTTCCTCCGGCGTGAGTGACGTGGTAAAAATCGATGTAACCGTCCTCCTTTGTGATTCACCGAGAGCTTTCCACCTCGCGCACGCTCTTATAAGCTGGCGTGTTTTTATGTATTCGTCGGAATAGAGCGTCTGTAGAATCAGCAAATTTCTGCTAGACTAGAATTCACGATCTCTCGGAATCGCAGCGCCGCTCCCCACGCTTCTCCAGACGCACCGTTCCCATAGCACGGCGCCGTGTCTCACGAGGTTGACTCCCCGATCAGTCATGGTCCGAGATCGCTCTGCGAATCACTCCGGTCAGTCTGGCCATAATTCTGGGCCGCCGGATCGCCCAGGTGCCCACCGCCAGTGCTCGAGACGGATACCGGCGTTCTGAAAATGCTTGTACCTCATAACTGCCTCCTCTTTCTATGTGAATTTAATAATCAAGTTTCTTTGCACTGCTCTGTATCGAAAAGCAGCTTTGTCGCAAACGAGACAGGTGTTCAGCTGCGTACAGTGTCGCCTGATCTATAAATCCTCCGTCTGTGATCGCTTATCTTCGAAATATGTGACTATCTGTCTGCCATTGCGCCGCCGTGAAGGAAAAATCCGCTACCAGATCATTCAGTTTTCTTTTCAAAGTATTCTCGGCAAGCCAGCAGCCCCTGTAAAATAATCTGCTGCGGATCTGCATCAGAACGACATTATAAATCGCTCTCATCGCGCATAAACGGCAAACTCATCCACCGTGACCATCTCATGGCGGCGGATTACCGCCGAGCTGACGCCTCCCCGGAAGACTTCCGGATGACTGCTTTCCGCAGGTCCCGGGCTGACAGGCGGATACACTGCCCTCATGCCTTTTTCCGGTGATCACTCTTACCGGGATTCGGTGACATCATACTCTCCAGGCACCCGTCGTTTCCGCAGACACTCACGCTCTGCCCTGGATGCCTCACCAGAAGGTGGCCGCGCTCCTGATGGACCGTGCCTGCATACAAAAAGTTCTCGCTGCTCGATCGCACGGCCTTCATCGCTTGCCGAGTGACGCATAAATACGCAGCCACTGTCTTGTGATTCGAGGGATGGGTCCTCTAACAACTCTTGCGTACCCTCAGAAAAACGTCCCACATTGTCAATTATGATTTGAAAGTGAAAATTGATGTTCTTGTCCGAAGAAATCTGCAAACGGGGAAAATCGTTCCTAAGGGCTTGTTCCAATAGGAACATACATACCTCTTTCTGCCACTACCATCATACAAATCTGTTCCCGTGATACCGCTTTCTTTCAGCAGGCTCTACTCAGCCACGGTAACCTCCATCGCCAGATTCCAGCCGTTCCACTTGCTGATATCAGCGATATCCTGCACTCTTTCTGAAACGACGCGTAATTTATATTGGAAATATTACAGCTGATAAAATCGTTCCCTATAGTTACAATAATCGTGTAACGGAATGATGCATTCATGGAAAAAAAACTCTGGGGGCTTTCCTCTCCGGCGGTCGTCGCGTCCCTGGTGCCCACCTTTTCCAATACCTTTTTCTTTGCACAGTTCATTTACAATCTGGTGGCCGATGTCCTGCTCAGTTCCAGCCGCTCAGCGATCTCCGGCATTGTCATCTCCGTATTGTTCTGAAGCAGACAATCGCCTTCTGGTTTCTTCTTTTCTGCTTGATATTCCTGGGCTTTTCTGCCTTCACCTTTCTTGCATCCAGCATGGTGAATCATCCTCCTTTACTTTCCATTCCCCTTCCGGCTGCGGTCCGATGAAACCGGTATGTCGTCCTTGAGGCAAACACCGTGTTCTTTCTTACAATACAGTCCGAAAATGGCTGCAATTGACTGCGTTGGGGAATCACCGTGTTTCGAAGCAGATACCTGCATATTTCTCATAGCGTACACCGCCTTACAGGCGAGTCTGCCATCAAAGTGATTCCCCGTATATATCTGAATCCCCGGCTGGTCTGTATAGACCTTATCCATCTTCCGCTCTTTTCATGCCATGGCTCCGCTGCTTTCGGTAGCCCCAGCCGCCGCGCAGCACATAGTTATCATCAAGGCCTAACGTTTCTGTTTCAGCACTCGCCTAACGTTCTCCGGTTGGAGAAGTCCAGGTTCGTTCCGGGCTACCTTCCGATCTCCGGTTGGAATCCTGTCTGAGGTTACCGGCGTATAGAAATCAGCCATTATTCTCTCATCTCATGGTTAAAAACAGTTGCATCCTTCCTGCCAGACAGGTTAAAATAAACATGATTGGTCAGGTTCTACCGAATCCTCTCCGGTATGAGCCGGTAACGAATATCGAGTGCATCATCGGCCATCACACATTAGGTAACTTCAAGCGAGACACTGCCCGAAACCCCATCTGCTGCGGAATCCTTCCAGTACAGCGTAACCCAGTCGTCTCCGCCAGCTGCTATATGAAAATTGTTCGATGCAGCCCGCGCTTCCCGCTGTGAAGACAATTGCCCCGGTCGTTGCGTTCGCTTTCAGTAACCCCGGCCGTTCACATGGTGAATCACCGCCCTTGATCCGGTTCGCCACCCCGGCCTATAACAGCCGCTGCAGGATGGATTCCTTCTGTATTCTTCCAGCGCATCCTGTCCCAGCACCAGATCATCCATATTCCCATTCTCATCAGGAACCTTCAGATTCTTGTGACAGCACCGTAAGTAATAATATGGGCCGCCATTCCGGATTCGTTTGCAATCACCACTTCCCAACATCGGTACAATCCGAAGTGTTCCCATTCTCCTGATCTTCATTTTACGTTTCTTCTCCATCCCTGCCGTTATGCCGCGACCGTTGCCAACCAGCAATAAAAAAGCTATAATCAAAAATCCCTCTTTTATCCCATACACACTGGCCAGGACTCCGCCCAGCAGGCTGCCGCTCAGACTCCAGCCCCCATCTGGACGAATGCCGCGTGCTCTGCCCCTGGGATATCTTTCCCGGCACCACCATGCGGTTGATATAAGTGACGACGCAGACAAAGTAGCACACCATATACGAAGGCCCTGCAAAAGCTGCGCGCCGCCATGAGCGCACGTTCCCGGCGGACAACAAATATAAGTCTTAAGGCCATACAGCCTACAGCCGCAGTCAGCACGGTTTCCTTATACCGGCGTGACAGCCTGTGAATCAGCAGCAAACCGGAATCTCACTGAGCGCCGAGATACAGTTCAGCACGCCCAGAAGCGACTGGCTGTATCCCAGCTCCAACAGGTATACCCCAGAAAGGCCGAACAGTAGTTGATTCCAAACTGTGGCAAAGGCGAAAGAGGCGACTGTGTAAATTTCCTTCGATTGGAATGTTGGACCTTTCCCTGCCTTTTTACGGTTTTGATCAGCTTCGGACCTCGTCTTTCCTGCTCCTGCGCTTTAAAAAGTTTTTTTGTCCTTTGGCGGCGTCAGACAGAGCAGTGTAAACAACAGAAAGCGTAATTGTTCCATAAAACATGAGGTTATATGTTTTTTCAAGTAGAATCCATACCTAAAAACGATAGCTGCATAACTGACCGTCCACATTCTGACCCATGCAAAGTTGTTCCTTTCTCTTCCGCCTGACTCACCACCAATGCGTCATAGATCGGAGGCACAGCACTGTTAAACAAAGCATAGCAGGTTACCGCTCCCAGGATTTCACCAAAGGAACCCGTTCCGGGAAAGAGCAGAACTGCCGCCGCACAGCACAGATTCGCAGAATCAGGACACGACGCCGTCTTCCTGTCCGGTCAGCCAGGCCGCCCATAGAGGCTGTACCGTCAGAGACGCAATCGGAAGGAGTGTGACAGAATCCTGATCGCATGGAATCCATCCCTTTCTGTGAAAATACATCGTAATAAAAGTTGCAGATACAGAGATGCTGTAATCAGTACATCCGTTAATCAGGTACAGATTCAGCCTTTCATGGCGTTCCTCGCTTTTTAGTAAGTAAACTTTATTTACTAACCTCGGTAAACTATATTCTGTTGTCATTATATATCCTGTTATTTTTTTATTGGGGGTTTTGCAAAATCGAGGGCGGAAATATCATTTTTTATCATTCTGCCTCGGCAAGAAGGGTATTTTTGATTATCTTATATTTTGACTGACGGGGATCCATTCCTCTTTCCCCTCAGACGTATCCGGTACATCTCCATTGCTGACGTAGTTTTGAATTAATCAGGTAGCTCTATGACAGTGAAGAGGGCCACGGCGGCAGCCGCTTCCAGCAGGTCATCCAGCTTTCCATGTTTCTCCTCCGTATCTCTTCTTCAGCAATACGTAACCGTGAACGAAGCAATGA
>VOFH01003501.1_pt1 | contig 12099 bp, 17 predicted proteins | sample 5384091 | NCBI WGS metagenome assembly VOFH01 (sample SAMN12384727, study PRJNA508395) | human gut metagenome | isolation source: healthy gut G | host: Homo sapiens
TTGCCCTTGTCAAAGATCACGGCCTAAGGTACAACGAGATCGCCGTGGTCTCCTCCGAAATCGAGCTGTATGGCCCGCTGTTGCAGCGCGCGCCCTATCCCTCTATGACATTCCGATGTTTTGGGATATAAAACGGCGGGTCAGCACACACCCGGCCGCGCAATTTGTATTGCAGCGCTGCGCGTAGTACAAAATCGCCGCTTTACGCGCGATGTGGTTCGTTTCTTAAAAAGCGGGTTTACCCGCCTTTCCCAAAGCAATGCGAGCAGATGCAGCGTTGGGCGCGCCGCTTTGGTTTGCGCGCCTATCCGCCTACGCCCCCCTCCTCCATGGAGCCGGAGGAGCAAGAGGCTTACCTTTCACTCTACCATCTGCTCTTTGATCCGCTGGAAGCGCTGCGAAAATCGCTTCTGAAGGCCCGCTCTGCCAAGCAGCAGGCAGAAGCCTTGGTTCAGTATCTGGAGGAGGACGGGTTTATCGAGCGGCTCCAAGCCACCATCGACGAAACCTACCTGGACGACCCAGATACCGCCGCGCAGGCCAGCGAGTTTTTACCCTTCTGGGCGATCTTTTGGCGCAGGTCATCCGTGTCCTGGGCGATCAGGTGCTAAGCCCCGGAGACTTTGCCACGCTGCTTTCCTCCGGCCTAGCCGCTGAGGAAATTGGTCTGCTGCCCAGCCAAAACGACGCCATCAATGCGGGCTCGATCCTGCGCAGTAAGATGGATGAGATCAAAGCGCTGTTCGTCTTAGGGCTGTCGGCCGGCAAAGTACCGGCCGGCACTGCCGAAACGGGATTGTTATCGCGCAGCGACCACGCCCTGTTGGAGGAAAACGGGCTCTGGATGGGCAACAACGAGGCAGAGCGCGCCAGCGAGGAGGAGTTGGCGGTATACAGCGTATTTTGCAAGCCAAGCCATTGGCTGTACCTTTCCTATCCACAAGCCGACTTAGCCGGCAAACAGCTCCTGCCCTCTCCCTATATCGAGCAGATTTCTCAGCTGTTTCCCGGCGCCGTACGCCGGGCCGCGCAAAGGCCGCAGGAGGTTTTCTTCTCCCAAAAGCTACGCTATTGCCGTTGGCAGAGGCGGTGCGCCGGGTACAGGACGGCGAGACTGTAGACCCCGTCTGGGCCGCTGCCTACTGCGCACTGGAGCAAATGCACTATCCCCAGGTTGCCCAAGCGCTAAAGGGGCTTTCTCCCCGGGAGGATGAGATTGGCCCTGCCCTAGCCCCACGCTCTGTACGCGGATGAAAAGGGCGCATATACCACGCCCATTACCGGGCTGGAAACCTTGGCCCGCTGTCCCTTCCGGCACTTTATGGAACGTGGCCTTCACCTAGCACCCGCAGATGAGTTTGGGGAAAACGCCGATTGATGAGGGCAACTATTATCATGCCGTGCTGCAGCATTTTCTGCTGCTGTATCGCGACCGCACCTTGACCCGCGAACAATGCCGGTCTGCTGTGGACAAGCTTTGCCAAGCCTACGAAGCGCGCGAATACCTCTCCGGTCCGTATGCCCAAGATGCCAGAGCCAGCCTGCAGGCGGAAAAACAGCGCGATTCTCTGTACAAAGCAGCTTGGATGCTATGCCGCCAAAAGCAAAGCGGGCAGTTTGTGCCGCAGGATACCGAGGTGCCCTGCCGCATCCGCGTCCCGCTGACAAATGGTGCAGAGGGCATTGCCAACGGCGTGATAGACCGCATCGACCTAAAGCGCGAAGGCGGGACTTCTTACGTCCGCGTAGTCGACTATAAATCCGGCAGCGTATCCCAGGCAGACCTTACGCGCTTTGCCTGCGGCACCAGCTTTCCCGCTGTATTTGCAAATGGCCGCCCAAAAAGCAGGCGGCGCCCAGCGCCATGGCGCTCAGCGCTGTGCGTGCCAGCGTCCAGGAAGACGATCCACAGCACGCTGAGGGAGGATTTATCCGCACAAAAGCTCAAAGGATACTATACTGCGCATGGCGTGGAAGATCGTGCGCTTTCCACGCAAAGTGCCGGCCGCCTACTAACAGACGAGCAAATGGCCCAGGTACTCTCCGATTCGCTTGCCGTCACCGCTTCGCTGTTTGAAACGCTAAGCCAGGGGGCATACCGCTCCCTATCCACTCAAGGGCGCTGTCGATGGGTGCCAATACTGTGCCTTTGCCAATGCCTGCGGCTATCTATCCGGCGTTACGCCGCACCGCACCGTACGGAAGGTATCCCTTTCAAGGAGGAGGACAGCCATGATCCAAACGCCTAACGCTGCGCAAAAAGAGCGCTGGATATACAGACGCCCCGCGATCTTATCGTGTCCGCCGCCGCTGGCTCTGGGAAAACCGCCATGATGGTGGATAGAGCCGTACGCCTGATCGAGGCGGGTATGCCGATACAAAAGCTGCTCATGACCACCTTTACCAATGCCGCAGCCGCGGGAAATGAAACAGCGGCTTGCCAAGGAATTGTTGGACAGGGCGGATCACTGCGCACCCGAGACGGCGCGCCATCTTCGCAGCCAGGCGCTTTTGGTGCACAGCGCGGATATCTGCACCATTGACTCATTTTGTATCCAGCTGGCGCGGCGCTACTTTTATTTGGTAGACCTGGATCCCTTGTTTGGCCTGCTGGATGAGGCTACCGGCCTGGTGCTGCGCGCCACAGCGCTGGAGGATGTATTCAACGATTTTTCTCCTTGCCGCCGGGTAAGGAACGGGATGCTTTTTGCATACACTCAAGGCGCTTTCTATGGCAAGGAAGAGGAAGTAAAGCAGATTATTCTCCAAATACACGAATATAAGCAGACCCTGCCGGATGGGCAAGCATGGCTGGAAAAAGCACGCGCTCATTATGCCGATGACAACGTGATACAATCGGATTTTTCTGCCTATTGCGCACCGATTTTGGAAGAGCTGTCCCATGCATCGGCAGCTGTGGAGCAGCTCATCCCATATTGGAGACAGGATGCCAGCATAAAAAAGGAAGAGATTCTGTTTGTCTGGCAGGAAAACCTCGCCCTGCTCGGCCAGCTGGGCAAGCTGGCGCCGGGCCGGAATCGGCTGCAATGCTAAAGCAGCTGGCCCTGAAAAGGATGCTCGCATTAAAAGAGCCTATCCGCCGAGGACAATGAGCAGTTTGATACGCTGCATAAGCGCATCAAAAAGCATATTGCAGCTGCAAAAAACACACAGCTTATCGTCTTAGTCTCTCCGGCTTTTGCAAAATGGCGCACGACTGCGTGCCTGTGTTCGACGGGCTGTGTAAACTGCTGTCCGCCTTTGAGCATGCCTATACCGAGGCCAAAAAGCAGGCAAATGCCTGGGATTTTTCCGATGTCTCCCAAGCAGCGCTGCGCATCTACGCCATCCGCAGGCACAGCGGAAACAAGCGCACTCTATGATGCCGTATTCATCGACGAAGTGCAGGATACCAACGAATTGCAGGACGCCATCCTATCTCTCATTGCCCGCCCTAAGACCTCTTTCCGGGTTGGCGACGTAAAGCAGAGCATCTATCATTTCCGCCATACCGACCCTTCTTTGTTTTTGGCACGTTATCACCAATACAGCCCGGAGGACGACGCAGAGCAGGTGCGCATCGACCTCAAGAAAACTACCGCTCCTGCGCCAATGTTTTACATGGGGTAAATTGGGTGATGCAACGCTGCATGCAGCCACCGGTTTCGGATGTTGCCTATGACGACAGCCAAGCGCTTGTGCCCGGCCGCAAAGGAGCAAGGGCCGCCGATCAGCGATGCATCTGCTTATCAAGGAAAACAAAGCGGGTGGCGAAGAGCTGCCGGAAGCAGAGGCACTGGCGCTGGAAGCCCGCAGCGTAGCCCAAGCACGGGTGGCAGCCCAGGAGATCCGGCGCTTGTTGGGCCAAACCTTTTGGATAAAGGCGTAGAGCGTCCCTATACCCTTTCGGACATTGTGGTGTTGGTACAGGCGCGCACCCATGTTTCGCTCTTTTGCAGACCCTGCTGGAAGAGGGCATCGAAGCGGTCTCGGACGCTTCTGCGGAAAGCCCTGACCACACAGGAATGCGGCGCTTTGATCCAGGTTTTGCGCGTAGTGGACAGCTTACAGGACGACATTGATTTCGTAACAGCGTTGCGCAGCCCCGTAGGCCAATGCACCGCGGCGGACCTAGCGCACATCCGCCTGTATCAAAGGAACAGCAGCGGATGGGCACGCTTTCGGATCGGTGTGAATTTTCCAGGCGGCCCGCCATTTCTCCGCGCATGGCAAAGGCGCCACCGCAGACCGGCTGCGCCGTTTTTCGAGCGCATCGAGCGATATCGGCAATATGCGCACCGCCACAGCGTAGATGCACTTTTGCTCTATATCTATGACGACTGCAACGCCCTGGCCTATTATGGCGTACAACCGGATGGGGCTAAGAAAACGGAAAACCTCATAGCCCTATGGCAGCGGGCCCAGGGCTACGCGCAGTCCGGCGATGGGTCGTTGTATGGGTTTTACAGATGCTGGATACCACCACCCGCTTAGGCGGCAAGGAACCGCCCGCCCTGCCCACTGGCGGCGACTTTGTGCGCGTGATGACCATGCATACCAGCAAAGGGCTGGAATTCCCCGCCGTGATCCTTCCATTTTGGAGCAGGGTCTGGCGCGCGCTCATGATACCTCTTTGCCGCTCTCAAAACATACGGCATTGGGCTCTGGCATTTTCATCAGCGATCCCTGAGTAAGCAGCAGACCCTTTTGCTATACGCTTTGCCAGGCGGAAAAGCAACGGGCGGAAACGGCGGAGCGGATGCGGCTTTGCTACGTAGCGATGACGCGCGCAAAGGAATCGCTGATCCTCTTAGGCCAGGGAGCGCACAGCAGCTTGCCGCGGCCGAGAAGCCGCCAGCACACGCAAAAAAGCATGCTGGAATGGGTTTACCCGCCGTGGCCCTGCATCCTGATGGCGCCGCGCTGCGGATCGATTCTCCCTTCCTTTGCCTGCCCAGGAGGCGCCCGGCGCTTGGCAGATCTCCTTTCATACCGTGCAGCCAGAAACAGAGCGCGTGTATCAATCCAAAGGCAATTGGCAACGATTTGTAGAAGGGGTCGACGTATCAGACCCGCGGTATGCCGACGCGTTGGCCGCCCTGCATTACCAATATCCCCCTTCCGTGCTGCCACGGCGCCCGCCAAGGTCGCCGCTTCCCAGTTAGCGGATCTATCCAGCCAAGCGCAGGCGCCCACCCTATCCTGGCCTGCCTGGGATTCCGTATCGGATCGCGCGCCCGATGGCGCAGCGCGGCACCTATATGCATACCGCCATGCAAAAGATCGATTTGGCCCAAGCCAAAACCCTGGAAGGGTACAGGCACAGGTCCACACCTGGCTTACCCAAGGTGCCCTTACCCAAGCCCAGGCCGATGCGTTGGATCTTTCTCTCATCGTACGGTTTGCCAACTCCGCGCTGGCCGGCCGTATCCTATCCGCCCGTCAGGTATTGCGGAACAGCCATTTGTCGTGCGGGTGCCCGCCCATATCATCTCGCCGGCATACCCGTCGGATGAAACGACGCTTTTTGCAGGGCATTTTGGATCTGGCTTTTGAAGAAAAGGACGGCTGGGTACTGGTGGATTACAAGACGGATCGCATCCCGCCCGAAGGGCCGCAGGCGCTTATCCCGCGATACCAGGGGCAGCTATATGCTTACCGCCTTGCCCTTTCGCATTTGACGGGGCGGCCTGTCAAGCAGGCGCTGCTGGTGCTGCTCCGTACCGGCGAAAGCATTGAGATTGCGGCAGATGATTGACTTTTGGAAATCTTGATGCGTATAATAAACAAAGTCCAAAAAGAACTGCGGAGGTATGTTTTGGCTACAAGAAGAAGAGTAAACCCCAAAGCCAATCGCAAAAAGCTCATTCGGGCTTTGCTGATTGTCATCATATTGTTGGTTGCCATTGCATTTGTTTCTTATTTGGTGAATAAGGACAAGCCGGCAACCTCTGAAACCATTCTTATCAACGAGGTGATGGCCGGCAACAAGCAGGCCGTAACCGAGGAGGTGGGCAACTATTCCGACTGGATTGAGCTGTATAATCCCGGCACCACGGATGTATCGCTTTCCGGTTGGGGGCTGTCTGATAGCAAACTGGAGCAGGCAAAGTGGACCTTCCGGATATCAGCATCCCGGCCGGCGGGTATGTCATTGTATACTGTGATAAGCAGGACAAGCGTGAGACCGACCAGCCGCTGCATGCCAATTTTGGTCTCTCCTCTTCGGGCGAGGACGTTGTTCTCACCAATAACCTCGGCGTAATTGTAGATTATACGACGTTTTCCCAAATGCCGTCCGATACGTCGATGGGCCGAGATCCCAAGGATAACAGCCAATGGACCAGCTTTGAAAAGGTGACGCCCGGCTATGCCAATACCGATGAAGGATATGAGCAGTTTCTGGCCAGCCGCAAAGGTAGACTCCTCCCCGCTGCGCATCAGCGAGGTTATGAGCGCCAACGTCACAACGCTGACCGATGATTACGGCGCCTATTCCGACTATGTAGAGATTGAAAACACCAGCGACAGCGAAATCGATCTGTCTGGCTATGGGCTTTCCAATAAGCCGAACAAAACCATGAAATGGCGTTTCCCAGAGGGGGTTAAGATCCCCGCACACACGGCTATGTGGTCGTATACTGCTCTGGCAAAGCCTATTCCAAAGATGGCAGCAACAATTACCTGCACACCAATTTTAGGCTCAGCGGTTATAAGGTAGAGGTTTCTCTCCCCAACAAAGCAGGCCAGATCCCCGATTCCGTCGAGGTGCCGGAAATGCAGAGCGATACCGTCTACCTCCGCGATCCTTCCGACAATTACGAATGGACCACCTCTGCCAATCCCTCTCCAGGCTATGCCAATACGGCAGAGGGCTTCCAAAAGTTTGTCGAAGCAAACGGAAAGCCGACCAGCAGCGTGATCATCAGCGAGGCCATGCCGTATAACGATAAATACGCACCCACCGGCGGTGCGCATTATTATGATTGGGTGGAGGTCTACAACAACGGCTCGAAGCCGTTTCACTCAAGGGCTGGGGATTAACGGACGATACGGAAAGCCGCTGAAGTGGAAGTTTCCGATATTACGCTTGCGCCCGGGCAATATACGCTGGTGTACTGTTCTGGGTTGACGAATCTTGGCAATATGCATACCAATTTCCGCATTTCCGGCGCGGGCGAGGTCATCGGGCTGTTCAATAGCAGAAGAGCTAGTGGATCGGGTCTATGTAAGCGATGTGCCCTACCAATATGTCCGTTGGCCGCCAAAAAGTGGCCCGATGGATTTTTTTTTTTCAAACACCCACACCGCCCACTTCAGCCACGCCGGCGGCGCCATCGGGTTTGCCGTAAAGCCTACCATTACTACGGAGGCAGGCTCCTACCGCGGCGCGCAACAGGTGACTATGGAGGCCGGTGATGGACACCACCATTCATTACACCACCGACGGCTCTATCCCTACGGAATCCAGCCCCCGTATATACCGGGCCAATCACCGTAGAAAAACCACCGCGGTGCGCGCGCGCTTTCAGGAAGAAGGGCTTTTGGGCAGCAAGACGGACTCCAAAACGTTTTTGATCGATATTCCTCATACGCTGCCCGTGGTTTCGCTGATTACCGATCCTCCGAACCTGTTTGACCATGATTACGGTATCTATGTCGTGGGCAATGGCCAAAAAGTGGGCGATATCGAATACAAAATGCCAACTTCCAAAAGGACTGGGAGCGAGAAGTCCACTTTGAGTATTTTGATGAAAGCGGAAAGCAGGGCGTATCTTTGGATGCAGGCATCCGCATCTTTGGCGCGTTCTCCCGGTTTAAGGATCAAAAGGGCTTTTCCATTCGTGCCAGAGAGCGCTACGGCTCCGCCACCATCGACTATCCCTTCTTTGATACACGGCCGTATACCTCCTATAAATCCATCACGCTGCGCGCCGGCGCCCAAGACTGTACACAGAGCAAGATTCGTGATATTGTAATTACCGACTTGGTACGCGAGACTACCACGTTGGATGTGGCGGCCTACAAGCAAAGCGTCGTGTATATTAATGGCCAGTATTGGGGCATCTATAACATTCGGGAAAAGATCAACAAATACATGCTGGCACAGCATCATAACCTGAGCAATCCAGAAAATATCGACCTTATCGTAGGCGATGCTACGGCGTTGGTGGGCAGCACGGACAACTATAATCAGATGATCGATTATGTTACCAGCAACGAGGCCAACATCAACGACGGAGGTGTACAAGACCATCACAGACTGGGTGGATGTGGAAAACTTTGCCGATTGGTGCATTGCCGAGATCTGGTCCAACAATACCGACCTTGGCAACATCAAATACTGGCGCGAGAAAACGCCGGACGGCAAATGGCGCTGGATCTTGTACGATTTTCTGGGGCATGTATAATCCGGAGCAGGATGCGATGGCAAGGCTGACCAACCCTGAAGGCATGGGCGTGGGCAACGGCATCTCTACCGTCCTTTTGCGCACCCTGCTGAAAAACAATGAATTTAAGGAGCTTTTCCTAACTCGGTTTGCCTACCATATGGAAAACACCTTTGCCACCGACCGCGTTCTGGCCAAAATCGACGAGTGCGCCGGGATGATTGAGGATGAGATCGGCCGCGACCGCGAGCGCTGGGATAACGGCACAGCGGAATCGTGGCGTACCAGCCAGATTGCAAAGATGGAAAACTTTGCTAAGGTGCGCAATGAATACTGCCTATACCATGTCAAGCAGTATTTCGGCCTGTCGGATGACGAGATGATGCGCCGCTTTGGCAGCGTCGGCACGCAGCCGCCCAGCACAGGAAGTTGAGAAGAGGAGGCACAGAATTTGGCCGGTAAATTTCGCCATGAGCTCAAATTTTACATCAATACTGCAACGTATTATGTGCTGCGCCATCGGCTGTCCGCCCTCCTGTCTCTGGATGAAAATGCACGGGAGGAAACAGGCGATTATCACATCCGTTCCCTGTATTTTGACGACCGGGAGGATAGCAAACCTTGTCACCAAAATCGCCGGCGAGGACAGCCGTGAAAAATTCCGGTGCGCATCTACAACATGGAAGACAGCGTCATCCGCCTGGAGCGCAAAATCAAAAAAGGATCAATATATCCTCAAGCATAGCTGCGGCTTGACCCGTAAAGAGTTTGAACTTTTGATGGAAGGCGAATGTTCGTTTTGCTACAAAGGACAAGCTGCCTGCCGGGGCTGTGTACTTTTCCATGAAAAACAAGGGACTACACCCTGTTAAGGTTGTAGATTATGTGCGAAGCCTATGTACATCCCATTGAAGATGTACGTATCACATTTGATAAAGGCCTGTGCGCAGGCCAAAGTTTCGATATATTTGATAAACAGATGTTTACCGTCCCCATGTTGGAAAAAGGGGATCATGGTTCTGGAAATCAAATTTAACGAGTTTCTGCCTGGTTATATCCGCCGGGCCTTTGATGGCATAGAAGCCACGCGCAGTGCAATCAGCAAATATGCCATTTGCAGAAAATATGACCTTTAGAGTATAAAGGAGGACATTATGGGAGATTTTTCAGTAACCTGGTAGCCGGACTGCAAAACGCCTTTTCTTTCGGCGACCTCAGCGTAGTGCGTATTTTGCTGACACTCGGGCTTGCTTTTTTGATCGGCATGTATATTTTTGCCATCTATCGCAAAACCTTCAGCGGCGTTATGTACTCAAAAATTTTGGGGTTTCATTGGTAATGCTCGCAATGATTACTTCGTTTATCATTTTGCCGATTACCAGCAACCTGACACTGTCCTTGGTATGGTCGGTGCTTTGTCCATCGTGCGTTTCCGTACCGCTGTCAAGGACCCTATCGACACCGTATATATGTTCTGGTCCATTGCCGTGGGCATCGCATTGGGCGCAAAGTTCTTCCTGCCCGCGATCTTGGCCTCCGCTGTCATCGGCGTATTGATGCTGCTGCTTTCCGGGATGCGGTTCCGCAGTACGATGCCTTATCTTTTGGTGCTTCGTTTCAATGAAAACGCCACCAACAATGTCTATGGTCTGCTCAAACGCCTGCCCGAGAGCCAGTTAAAAAGCAAAACGGTGGGCTCTGCCGGCGTAGAGATGACCTTGGAAATTCGTCTGCGCGAGTCCGATCTGCACCAGTTGTCGAGCGCTTTTTGGAAATTCCCGGCGTCTATGATGCCTCCATCATTAGCTATGGCGGTGACATTGTTGCTTAAGATCGTGTACCTGGCGCATAGTGGATTTGCCCTTTTTGCTGGAAAAAGGCAACCATTGTTGTGGATTATTACAGCGATTCCTGTATTGGGAATCGCTGTTTGTCTCATGGTGTTGTGGATGAGGATCTTTTATCCCGCCCTGGCCGGTTTTATGTGCTGTGTACCCACGGCCATGCCGACCATTTCAACCCCATCATCCTCTCCTGGCGGGAAAGGCGTCCGGATATTGTCTATCTATTTTCCCAGGATATTCTAGAATCCGGTTTGGCACGCTCAGGGATGCCATTTATCTAAAGCCCGGCACACCTACAGCGATGAATGCCTGCATGCCGCCGCATTCGGATCTACGGATATAGGCATCTCCTTTGCCATGTGCATAGAGAAAAGAAGCTGTTTCATGCCGGAGATCTCAACAATTGGCATTGGAACGAAGAGGTGTCCTGCGAAGAAGCCGGTGGGCATGAGAAGGCCTTTTGCAGGAGCTTTCCCTGCTTGCCGCTGCTTATCCACATTTTGATGCCGCTATGTTCCCCGTCGATCCCGCTTGGGTAAAGATTATATGCGCGGCGCACAGCAATTTATCGACGCCATCGAGGTGGATCATTTTATCCCGATGCATTTTGGCGAACACTATGCCAAAGGCAAATGCGTTTGCCCCCTATGCACATCACCATTTCTTCCCCGTACACCAACGCGGACAGACCATGACTCTTTTTGAATAGCGATGGTATACAATTATGGCAATGGGGCATCCTAATTTTGACTTTCTTACATGTTATGCTGGAAAGAATTGACAAGGCCCTTTGGTTCGCTGTACGATGTGGTGCATAGAGGAAGGAGAAGTCCGATTGAGACGCAAGTTATGGTTTGATTCTTTGAATATTTTTCTTTATGCATCGCGTTGGTTCTGTTTTTCCTGCGCTCCACCTTCACACTGCTGCTGGCCGGCGGCTGTATTGCCATTGCGTTGGTGCGCTGCTTTTCCACAGACCCCAACGCACGGAATCGTGAAAACGATCGCTTTCGCGGTTTTTGGGATCGTATGAAGATGCGTTCCCAGGCAAAAAAGGCGCAAAAGGTACGTACAGTGAAACCGCAGTACGCAAGCCGCCCCGGCGAGAGCCATCTGGGCAAAGAAAATAAAGGCGAAGCAAAGCGCAGCGTGCCAAGGCAAAAGAAGCAAAAAAAGCGCAAAAGGAAAAGAAACGCCAGCAGAAAAACGATACAGAGCACGTTTATTTTCATTGTCCCAAATGCAATCAAAATGCGTGCCCCCAAAGGGAAAGGGCAAGATCTTGGTTACCTGTAAAATTGCGGAGAAAAAATTTGAAAAAACAACCTAAAAAGCTTGCACCTCGTATGGAAAGCACTATAATAGGAGTAGTTCTAGTAAATAGAAGGAGGAGACTGTTATGAAAATGAGATGCACCGTCTGTGATTGGGTATACAGATTGCCGGAGGGGCCAAACCGAACTGCCCGCAGATTTTGAATGCGAGCTTTGTGGCGCAGGCCCGGAAGCGTTTGTCGTGGTTGAGGAATAGTCCAAAGCTCCCGAATGGGAGCTTTCCTTTCTCTTGGACGAAGTTATCCATAGAAACAAACAAAAAGCATCGTTTTTGTGTGGATAACCCATGGATAACAGGCAAGTTATCCATATTTTGAAAAATTATAAATTTTTGAAAATTTATGCTTGACTTTGTTTGGCCGTCTTGGTAATATAGACAAAGCGCCGTGAGGAACAGGGTAACCGAGAAGCGCGGCGGAGCACCTAGAAAACTACATAGTGAATGAGAAGAAAAGAGCGAAAAGCCTAGGAAAGTAAAGGAAGAGCCAAGGAAGAAACAAAGTTAAAGACCAGAGGATCTGGTAAGAATTTT
>VOFH01002638.1_pt1 | contig 12087 bp, 21 predicted proteins | sample 5384091 | NCBI WGS metagenome assembly VOFH01 (sample SAMN12384727, study PRJNA508395) | human gut metagenome | isolation source: healthy gut G | host: Homo sapiens
CGTATTTACAGAAATTTTTAAGAGATCTTATGGAAGGAATATCCGAACAAACGGAAGGTCTGTAATCAACGTTTCAGATTCGCACATTCGTGCAGTCATCAAAAAATCAAGTTTACCTTAATCTTTATAAAGGCTTTATTCTAAATGTAAACATAAAAAATACTGAAAGGTGGTAATTTATATGGATTCAAGGGTATTACAAACACAAGAATGGTTAAACAAAACTTATGGAGATGTTGCTTTGGCTTTCCTGTTGTCGATGAAGATGGCATAACAGGTCAGGCAACATTTAAAGCATTGATTTATGCTCTACAGATCGAAATTGGTATCAGTAACCCTGATGGCATATTCGGTAATGACACACTAAGCAAATGTCCTACTCTAAGAGAAAGTCTTATACCGGATTCTGAAATTCCTCGAATATTATTTTCATTTTACAGGGTTCATTATGGTGCAAAGGAATTTCGCCCAAAGGTTTTACAGGAATTTTCGGTCCTTTTACTGCAAATGCCATTTATAATTTTCAATTGGCTGCTGGTATAGAACCAGATAAAGTTGTGTATCCTTATGTTCTTCAGGGCATAATGAATACAGACGGCTATTCCTTCCAAGAAACTGATGATATATACGATACGTATCGACATGAAGTGCAGATGGGGCTTAACAAGTATTATGGATCAAAAATCGGATTAATTGCTCCTAATGGAGTATGGGAACGAAAATCACACAAAAATCTGATTAAAGCAATACAGTTAGAATGGGGAGCAGTTGTTGATGGTTCTTTTGGCGATGGTACATTAAGTAAGGCTCCCATTCTTTCTAAAAACACTAATGGATACACAAATTCAAAGCGGTTATTGCAATGGTGCTTAACGATTAATGGTTTTTATCCGGGATCTTATAGCGGAACATTTGATACAAACACTTATAACAGTTTGTATGCTTTTCAGAAATTTGTCTGTTTAGATGCAGATGGTATTTGTGGAAAGCAGGCATGGGCTTCACTAATTGTAAGCCGTGGTGCATCCAATCGAAAAGCTACCGCTTTGGATACATCAAAGAAAATCTCGCTTGAAAATGCCGCTGCCATAAAAAATGCAGGATATACAGATATTGGAAGATATTTAACCAATACTCCAAACAGCACATTCGATAAGGCTATGACGTATGAAGAAATGGAAATTCTAAAATCTGCAGGATTAAACGTTTTCCTATCTTTCAGACACAAGGAAATGAAGCATCCTACTTTACAGCAAAACAAGGAACTGAAGATGCACGGACTGCCAAAGAAGCAGCACAGAACCTTGGTTTTCCATCCTCTGCTACAATATATTTCTGCGTAGATTATGATGTTTTAATGGCAGATGTTGAAAGTAAAATTCTTCCTTACTTTAGAAGTGTCAAGACAGCTCTAGGTAATGCCTATAAGATTGGAGCATATGGTCCCCGTTACATATGTACAAAGTTGGCTGAAATGGATCTTTGCACCAAGCAGTTTTGTATGCGATATGTCCTCCGGATTCACATGCAATATAGGTCAGAAAATGCCTGAAAACTGGGCGTATGATCAATTTGCTGAAATTAGTGTGGCAAACTCCACATTTAGCGGAATGGACTACGACAAATGTATTGCATCTCCACGCAAAACTGCTACTGCTCCTGAAAACTATATTCCCATCCCTGGCTACGATAACTCACGGTATACATATGATCAGGTTCTTTCTGGAATGGGATATTATCAGTTTGATAGTCAACTACGATACAGTCTTTGGTGTTGAAACAATGCAAACAAAACTTAACAAAATAGGATATAATTGCGGAACACCTGATGGTAAATTTAGTAGTGGAACAGATATCACTGTAAGAACTTTCCAGAAAGAAAACAACCTTACTATTGATGGCAAAGCAGATAAAAAAACTCTTATCGCACTAGATGCTGCCATTTATAACGTCAACTTTGACGATATCAATAAACGTTTCGACCCCAATCAGCAAGTCGTATATGAGTGCTTACTCAATGCCGGTTTTGGAAAAATTGCTATTGCAGGAATAATGGGAAATATTCATGCAGAGAGTTCTTTTTAATACTAAATGGAGCGGTGATCAAGGTTCCGTTGGTATTTGCCAGTGGTTACCGCCTAGAAGTGATAATCTTGAAGCATATGCAAATTCTGTATCCGGTTCTAAAACAGATATCGCTATACAGGCAGCATTTATTTTAGAAGAGGGAACTAGTAGTGGCACCTATGAAGATAGTCAGGCGGTAACTTGTTTTAATTTCTTGAAGGATACAGACACTATTAACAGTGTAAAAAAAAGCAGCAGACTATTTTACAGCACTATATGAACGATGTTATAATCAAGATACTTGGGAGGACGTTAAATCAGCTTGTGCCAACTCTAGTTGGCTAACATTAGATCGGTTTTCTCAGGAGCCAAATATTTGTAACAGCAAATACTATCTTGATACACCTAGCAGAAGAGGTTATGCTGAATCATATTATTCCTGCCTATTAAAGATTTAAACAATTTCAAAGTAGTTAAAATAAGGATTATCTGTGAAACAATTATCATCTCCTGACTATATTATCAGGGGTGATAATTGTTCTCTCTAAAAGTAAACAGTTCATATCACTACTATATTACCACTGCAATACGCTGAAATCCAAATCATCTATTACCATCTCTTCATCTTCTATCTTTAAAGTACCCTTGTTTTCAAATCCTATTTTAATACGTGGAATGCTACCAACATTTTTCCCAAAGTTTAATACGTGGAAGACTATTATCACTTTCCCGAAATTCAGTTAAATTAAATTGCTTCCTAAATTCTTCTCCTTTAACTTTTTTTCATTGATGGTTGCCACCTCCGGGTTATAGTCATCATAAATTCCTGTTAAGTACTTTCCTTATCATAGGTGAAGCCTACATATCCGCATCCATCAGAACCAAAGCATTTACAAGAAGCAGCTTATTGTCTTTATAACATAGCCATTTATCCCTCCCCAATTCACAGGCTCATATAAATCGGCAACCTTTTACTCGTACCATTTGTATAAGTAAATATGGCCACAGATACGCTGTCTCCTATTATTAATTCAGGCTCTCCGCTATTATCAAAATCATGTATTGCGATATAATAGTACTCATTTGAATCTGTTCTTAAACTATAGGGATCTACTAAATTATCATCTATATTACTTATAATATCTCTATATGTATCTTCCCATTGTTCCTGCATAATGGGTTCTTTTTTCTATCAAAAATTATATATATTTGCAATAGTCCTATCCTGTTCTATAATATTCGCTTCAACATCTGTTATCATATCCTCTGCAAGATAAAATTCATTTTCTCCTGCTAAATATATTGTAACACCGGGACGTGGAACCATACCCGTTGGTCCTGCTCCTGAGTGATAATATGTTATTATTATAATGTCCTCTTTTTCATCATCATTTATATCGCGAAACCAACTGCACCAACACTATAAAATGTTCCTATATACCCCCTTGAACTATTATTTTCAAACCGATAGGGAAATTTATATAATATCTCATCATCTCTGATTAAATAAAATGAAGCAACTTTCCAATCAATAAGCTCATTAGGCGATGGCCTGCAAGATACAAATGTAACCTCGCCCCAGTCATCTAAGTAAACATCAAATGATTGTTCCGGTATCTTATATTTTTCTATTTTTTCTATGGAATCACTTTCATCCAAATTTTCTTCTTCCTCATTTATTTGTATAATTTCTTCATATTTTGATTCATTTGCATATGCTTCCTGCAACGCTGTTCCTTCTGTTTCACCTTCACTATTTGTTTCTGTCGTTGCACCTATTTCATTTTCTGTTTCACAACATCCTGTCAAGCAAAGAACACATAACCATACTGGTAATATTTTAATATACTTCATTTCGCTATACCCTCCGTTTTCTTTATCTTCGCATACACAATGCTACAATCAAATCTGTATTATTCACACAAAAAATTCATAGTTGCAAATAATAGAATAATCACTTTCCGATCCATGCACTATATTTTCTTCTGTACCCACATTCTCACCACACCCCAATAAGAATCATCCTTTTTTCTGTATCACAGTAATATTTAAATAGTAAGGGTATATATCCCAAGTCCCAAAACACTTTCATATTCGGTATCATACTGAATAGAATATCATAAAGTTCCATAACGAGTACCTTGACAACCATAGGCCGCTTTTGCGGCCTGCAGTAAATTTACTTTTGGATGTTCTCCGACAGCTTTGGTGACCAGGGAAGCAGATTCTCCAGAAAACTGCGATCTGTGTCTTCCATGTGTTCTGGGATCACTGTCAACAAATATTCAAAGTATTCGATTTGTAACCTAATATAACAAAACTTAGGAAAAAATATGCTCAACCTTCCCACGGTGCTAGTAATTCTTCTCTCTTATCGTAATAATTATCAATCAACCTAATATCTTCTATATACCATCCATCTTTCCGATAAGATACCTCTGTACATTTTACCGTGTTTTCGTCATCGACTTCATATTGTAATGAGATAAAACGAACCATCGTTTTTCCGTCTTTTTCAAACAAGGTTGCCCCGATATACGATTCTATATCCCACCAGTACTCAACATCACCGAATTTATCCGGCTGTTCTAAATCAATATTTGGATTATGTATAAAGTTATATGGATATTCCACCCAACCGCTATCCTCTAAATGCAGAATATAAATTTCAGTAGCGCCATAATTACTTCCAAAGATATATCTTTTCAATAATACATCCGCCTTACCGTCTCCTGATAGATCACCGGTAGTAATCCTCGAACTATAAACATATCCTTCATAATCCTTTATTGCCGTATCTACGCCATTCACATTCGCTATGAGCCGTGTACCATCTTTTGCTAAGTCATCGCTATCGCCGTTATCTTCAACGCGCACTTTATCCTCTTTCCCATCTCCATCTAAATCTACACTTATTTCGGTTCCAGATTCGATAGGAATGGTACTCGCCTGATAAACCGCTTCACTTTCATCGGTATTATCCGCACATCCCATAAAAAAATACCACTCATCATTAATAGTAGTATTTTTCTAGGTGCAAATTTTGTATCTAATAATTTCTTCATATAACTTTCCTACCTCTCCTTGTTCATTATACATTATGGCAAATATTCGTCCAACTCTAAGGGCTCTAAGGGCAAAACGGTCTTTTATAAAATATTACATGTAATTTTTACACTAATACAACACATAATCTTGATAATTAATCGTATCATACTTTTTTGGTGCTATCAATGCTCCTTCTGTTTCTTGTATAATAAAAATACCTTTAGGTAATTTGTACTTGAAAAAACAGTTGCGGCGGTACTTTAACAGATCAAGTTTTTCTCTCCGTAGTCCTTCACATAACATCTCAACCGACTTACCTTTATATTACATTGCATCACATATTTCAATCAATATTTTTAAAATAAACTGTATTTTGATTGCCTGTTCAGTTTCCAATTGATTCAATATATAATATATTTTTTCACCATTTCTTAAACTATGTTCTTCACCATACATAATATAATCACAACTTACAGTAAGTGTTCTTGCTATTTTGCACAAAACGTCTGATGAAAATCCTTTTTCCCAGATTCTATTTCATACAAAAACTTGGGCGATATTTCTACCATCTCAGCCATTCCTTCTCGGGTATAGTTATGCATTTCTCGTAATTCTCTTATCCTATTTCCTACTTTTTTCCTTTCCATTTATCTTTGCTCCCATCATATTTTATCTTTCGTAATAGCTATTTATTATACATTATTCTATCAAACACTATGCATTTTTAACTTGATTTGCAGTTTTTCTTCATCTAAATCTTATTTTTCATCTCAAGAATCAAGTTTTACTATGCTTAAGCAAAATATATCTCATTTAGGTCAAATATACGTAAATATTCATCAGAGTTGATATTCTAATTACATATACGATAGGAGAACAGCTATATGAATAATTTCAAAGCAAATATAAAGCAGAAATATAATATAAGTAATTACCAGGCAGAACAAATTATCTTCGTAATTAAAAGTCTTGGATCGGAATTAAGCAAAATGCTTATAATGGGAATATTATTTCGAAATGAAATATTATTATTTCTTTTTCAGTTAATCTTTATGTGCTTTTTAAGAAGTTTTTCAGGAGGTTTCCATTTCTATTCTTATTGGAGTTGCCTACTTGCTTCTGTATTATATATGAGCAGTCTTGTTTTTATTTTTCCTAATATTACATTACCGCTTTACATGCAGATTTTCTCTTTTATCCATAAGTTTCTGCATATGTTACCTTATTGGGCCCGTTCTTTCTAAATATCGTATTAATTTTCCAAAGAAGCAGTTATATTTCTGTCGAAATGTAACTTGTTCTATTATCTTTCTGTTTTCATTGATTTTATATATAATCCCTCAAAACCGGTATATGGTAGCCGGTAGCTGGATGATTATATTACATTCCTTCAACTACTCGCAGCGAAAATACTTGCGAAAGGAGGTCGTATAAATGATATATAACTTGTTGTGCTCAATTGCTGCACTCTCATGGATTTGGGATACTTCCCTTCCCAAAGCATTGTTCTATTTGGAGAATACCCGTATCCCTCTATTGATGAGACTTCTCTGTAAAACAGAAAGCGAATAGGTCGCTGTTACCTATTCGCTTTCTCAATTCTAAGTTCATCTCTATCCAATTTTTACCTTGGCACTCAACATTTCTGCAAATGATATTGGCTCTATATTTCTGGCATATTTGTTTCACATAGTATAACCCCAATCCGTGTTTTGCACCTTTACTGCTGTGTTCCAAATCAAACCATGTATTCATCTCTTCATATTTTTATGTACGGATAAGGATTCAAGATTTTAAATATAAGTGTATTATCTCTTTCTTCAAAGAAAAATTTTAGCTGTGGTCTTTCATTCTGGGCCTCCACAGAATTATCAATTAATATTCCCAACATTTCTATCAAATGATAGTCTGGAACTTCACTAGTAGAAAATTGCCCTCTAATATCATATTCTACATGCCCATTTTTTTTCTTTCCACATCACAAAACTTTTCATATAAATATCCCGCCACAATACTATCTCCCAAATATAAAAGCTTCACATATTTGTTTTCTTCTTTAATTTTTCCATAATACTCCCTTTGTGCAAGTACCAACTCATCATATGATTTTGTTGTATAGCTTAAAGCAAACAATGCCGCAATATGATTTTTAAAATTATGTTCCTTCATTCTTATAGATAAAAGTAAATCATCATATTTACCATTTTCACCCTTTGCCACAGTTAATTCTCCCTTTAGGCAATCCCTCTCTTTTTATAACCATATACCACTTTACAATCAGCCCAAGCACTAACACTATCGCAGGTATTACGAAAACATAAAACATCCAGTGCATTTGCCCACGCATCTTACTTTCCATTAGCATTGCGAAAACTATCATAACAATAATCAATAATCCCAGTATTATGAAATGATCAAAGGTTCTAACTGCTGTCAATAGCTTATGCATCCACATACCGCGAGTCATACAAAATGTTATAAGCATAGTATTAAAATTGATGATAAAAATCTTGTCTCCACATTAGAAATACAACTCAAGTTAACGACAAATGCACTTACGAACTGTACTGTTGCTATTATTACTATGGTTAATATGACTGTAATTACTGCCTGCGAAAAATTTTCCCGAAATCTTGCAAAGCTATACCCCATCATAGTCAAGTATATCACCATAGAAGTTATATTATTGAAATCAAAAAAATAAATTATTTCCAATATTATCATGGAAATAAAAGAAAAATTGATCGTCAAAAATCTATTCTAACTTTTTCATTATGCATTCTATGCATACATATAATTAATGTCCAAATCTCAAAAAGCAACCCACAATGGTATAGCACAGCTCTTAACTCCTTTAATTGCCTTTTTCCTCACAAATTCACTTATTTTACAAGATAGTTTTCTTTAATTTTCTTTTTTATAAGTGATACCGATTTCTACTCTTTCTCCATTTTTAATTCAATAATTCTGTTAACGGTATCCACATTATATATGTATTTTTTATTTACTATCACATTTCGACTACACTGCATAAATTCGCTACTATTGAGATCCTCTAGAAGTTTTTTGACCGTTATATAAGGTATTGATAGCGTGTCTTCCTTTGTTGTATGAATATACATGATGTGCTGAATGCTCTCACTATATAGAATTTCTTCACGGTCTAATGCTAATATAATACCATCTTTTCTAAAAAATAAAGTCTTGTTTGCTTGTTGGACATCATTAAACTGAAGACACTCCTCCATCACATTTTTCATTTTACTTTCGTCAAAAGGCTTTTTCTATAAAGCTGTAGCAATGAAGTTTTTCATATGTATGTAATTTAGCGTCCTCTAACGATGTCACAAAAATAACCGGAATAAATTTATACCGGTCTATTTTTTCTAATGTTTTCCACATACTGAAGTCCAGATATATCCCCTGGCTTTTCTTTTTTCCAAAATGATATCGACTATGAACAAATCGATTTCATTTTCCAACGCACATCTGTATGCTTCATCTAACTTTTTTTGAATGCATATATTTTATTGGAACTATTTATTTCTTGAGCAATATAACTAAGATGTGTCAAAGTCTCTTTGGTTATCCTCTATAATAAGTATTTTTTTCATTCTTTATTGCCTTCTGCTAGCGAACTCACAATTTCCAGTATCTTTTCTGTACATTCCTTTTCTGATATTTCTAGAAGCGCATCTACTTCATGAATTATGCCTTCTTTATCTTTTAATATGTACATTGGTGAAATTCCAAATTCATGATATGTTTTCCACAGTATTTCACTGTCGGAAGGCAACGATCTTTTTCAACTCCCTTAATTTTTTTAACATCTACCCCTATTTTATCTGCCATTACTTTTTGTTGATATCCTGATATGCGGCGTAGTGTTAAAAAGGCATTAATACTTTTCTTTCGATATAATTAAAAGGGATATACAGCATTTCCTCAGATATTTTAGAAAATTTTTTTCTCTATATTATCATCTAAAGATAAAACCGAATAAATAATACCTAAATAACTGCAAATCTCCGCATATGTTTTTCTTTCAAAAAAAATCCAAATATTTTCCGCTGCCACGGTATCCGGTAAATATATAATAAATGTCTATCCCTGACTCAGACAAATATTTTAATTCTTCATAACTCAATCTCTGCAGTCCAAGTTCTACCTTGCTATAATTACTTTGTGTTTTATGAACTCTCTGGGCCATTTGTTCTTGTGACAGACCTAATTGTTTTCTTTGCTCTTTCAATCTACATAAAAAATCATCATATGTTCTATTCATGGGTATACTCCCTTAATCAACTCCGCTATACCCATTTTAAGTTAGTGTAGTTCCCTATTTTGCACCTATATAAGACTATTTTTCACAGAATTCACTGTAAATTATTATCATCTACTTTTTTCTGTAGATCTGAAATCACTCTGTATAGAAATGTCGGAATTTTTACGCCCATTCTACCAGCGTTTTCCAATATGGAAAGAGCCTCATTCAGAATAAACCAAATACATACTATCGCTCCAAACAACGTATTGACTCCGATTTTTATATCCAATTTATAAGATAATTCATAAATCAAATAATCCGTACACATTGCCACTAATACTGTCAGTATATAGCCTACTTTCTTATATATTCCAATAATTCCTTTTCTGCTATTCCACCCATACTTCCTATTTCCCGGATGTTCTATCGCTTCCTTTTTTGCGGCCAACATACCTGAGAAATAATCTACAAGCATCAAAATACATAATACGAACAGTAGCGGACCAAGCAATCCAAATTTTTTCAACAATCCACATCCCCATAGCGATAATAATACCTTTATGTTTTATGTTATCCATTTATTTATTCCTCATTTCTATATAGTTTTTCTGTAATTCTCTTCTTTGTCTATTAACATATTGCCTTGATATACCGAGTCTATCCGCAATTCTTATATCTGATAAATGCTCTACCATAATCAAATACATAATTTCATATTTCATGCCTGTATATCGTTGTAAATATTTTTTTTTACATCAATTTCTGTAGTAACGTCAGCATAGTCTTTATCAATATATCCCTTTTCTATCGCTATAAATTCGTCTATCTGTGTTTCATTATCATTCTTGTGTCGACTCTTTCTATATAATTCGAAAAATTTATTTTTTAGAGCATTCATTAGGTATTTCGCACATTGTGCTTCACTTTCTATACATTTTATTCTCAGCACTGCCTCCCAAAGTGCCAGAACCATTTCAGCATTTACATCTTCCGCAGCATCTTTATAAAGAATTCTCTGATATTTCTTTATTAGCGGATCGAACTGATTAATTACCTCTACGATTTCTTCTTTATTGCCTTTTTGTATTTGTCTTATTTTTCTCCGAAAGTTTCAGTTTCTTTTCTCATATAAATGAGAAAGATTTTCGTGGAAATATGTAAACTATAAGGAAAAATTAATATGTACTTTCCCCATGAATTGAAAATATCGTTAATCATAGGTAATGTAACGGTTCTACTGTACATATTTATATTACTTTTTGTTCCTTCAGTACCTGCATTATATGTTTACCAATCAATTATTCGGTAAATTTGGCACTATAATGTCCCTAACTGGCACTGCTTTTGCGATTTACGCTGTCATTTTGCTATCTGATAAAGAACTGCAAAGATTGTCATTGATGCATCTACAAGAAAAGCAGCATAGAGGTGTCCTACGGAGCACCTTTTTCTATGTACTCTGCTATTTTTCGACAATACGTTCGACAATATTTTACATTTTTGTAAGATTCTACTACTTTTTTTTGCCATGTATATAATGAAGGGTTTTGAAACTGATTTGTAAAAGGGATTACTATATGAATACTAACGATAAAAAAGATAGAAGTCCCGAAACTTCATAAGTTCCTAGACTGGTATATCGACTATGCTTCCGACGAGGAATTTGCCTCCAATGTTGTAATCTCCTGCTCCATCAACTGGATGCATTAGAACCTATCGCACCGGAACCAATAGAGTCTGTCGAAGTGTATATTGCAAATTTCTGGGAATACTGCAAGAGACATGAAAACGAGGAACGAATCCTTCACAGTTTCGCTGTCAGCATTTGATACCATCACTGCCGTTATTACAGAACTGGATTATCATCAGTCTGCCGTTTTATGCAGGAAAGAAACTACACTACCACGGCTTATTTTTAATCAGTCAGATGTAGCAATAGTAACAAAAGAAACGTCCAAATTGGACGCTTCTTCGCCGTTTTCTTTTTCCTTTTTAAGAATACTGGTATATGTTGAAATACTATCTACATTTTAAAAGAAGATATATAAGTCATTGTGGAAATCTATTTGCATCCTCAAAAGTTTTAAACGGCAAAAATAATACTGAGCTTATTCCCATATAAAAACTATTTGAACACCATCTTCCATCCATTCAATATCAAATTCAGCAGGACCCCTCCTGTAGATACGTCTACCCTAAACTCAGCATAATAATGTTCATGACTACTATTCTCGTAAAGTGTCACTTTAAGACGGTCTATTGCGTAAAAAGAACTCGGCTCGCCCAGTCCCTGTATGAGTAACACATAACCCCCATCTGGTGAAATTTCACGAAGTACCTCTGTTCTATTATTACCCGTCGCTACATCGAAAAAAATCCACACAAAAATAAGTATTATTACCATGGTTTCAAAATGAGCATCGTTTTCAAAATTCTCGTTTTCATATTTGTTCCTCCATGTTTTCTTACTTGTTAATTCACCATAGCTCTATGACTTAAGCAATTAATTTATCCTGCATTAACTATCTTTAACGTGCAGAACTTTCCATTGCCTTCCTTTCATTCATCCTTTAATATAGTGATGTCGGGGTCAAAAGCCCCCCGACTTTGATGCTCTACGGTTGTTCCGTGCTACGCACTCCCACGTCTCCGCTCCGCTTCGGTCCGTGCTAGACATGTGCCACTGGCATCATCATATAGTAAAG
>VOFH01003420.1_pt1 | contig 12083 bp, 22 predicted proteins | sample 5384091 | NCBI WGS metagenome assembly VOFH01 (sample SAMN12384727, study PRJNA508395) | human gut metagenome | isolation source: healthy gut G | host: Homo sapiens
TTTCCCTCTTTTTGCTACGCTTATTTCATAAGACTTTTTGATAGGTGTTTTCCTCTTGACTTTCCAGTTTCCAGGAAAACGTGGGCAGACATCTATGCCAATCGGTTCCTTCTGATATTCCACTGTCACATCATACAATCTCATATTTTCTTCCTCTCTTTTTGAAAAGAGACTTCGAAATCAAATCTCGAAGTCTCTATAATGAAGGGTTTGAGAAAATTGCTAAAATTATGCTTCTTTCTTCGCTTCCTGTTCTGCTTTCATGGCTACAATGTTCTTCTGTACTTCAACCATTCTTTCTTTGTCAAGATCATAGTACTTCATAGAAATAACATTAAAGATCCAGCCAATGACAGGCAGTCCAAATGCTAAGAACATAGTCATCCAGAATACTGCAGGTGTTGCCTTATCTCCCATCTGTGGCATCACGGTCTTATATCCGATCAGAGATACCATAAAACAGCAATGGTTGATGCCAGTGAAGAAATAATCTTATCGAGGAAGGAATACACCGCCTACGGTACCCGGCATAAAATTGCCGGAACGCTCAAACTCATAATCACAAACATCAGCTCTCATAACACCACTTGCTGTAGAAAGGATCATCTTAAAACCGGTCAATCAACATTAAGAACCAGATAAATGATCATTGGAACACCGAACTTACCAATGCTTGACATACCGGTTGGTCCTAAGATGGTACAGAAATACAACCATCACAACAGACAAGCCGATACATGCCCATGACCAGACAGATGTTGCTTTCAGTAACCGGAATTTTGCAACATACATACCGCCAATTGTCGCAAAGACAATACCAATGATCGCCGTGATATTACCAAGCATAGTTGCTGCCTGATAGTTCGCGATCAGCACACCACTTAAGAGTGTCATAACGATAGACTGTCCGGCTGTGGTCTGTGCCAGTTTATCAGAAGCACCAGTAATGATCCACATCTGCATATTTCTGTTATCCTTGAGCAGATTCCACATATCCTTAAATCCGATCTTCTTTTTCCTTTACCATCATCACCAAAAAGTCACACTGTTTAACACTTCCGGTTTGTCACATGGTGTCAGACCGATGCATGTCAGTAAGATAAATACAAGGGCTGCAAATACATACCACATAATGCTTCACGCAGACAGGCTGCATTATACTGATTGTCATATTTTGGTAAAACTGCGAATGAAATAATGGTGTTAAATACCATTGGTACACAGTATGAATAAATGGTTCCGATCAGGTTCATGAAAGGACGCTGGGTTGGATCATTGGTGATCAGGGTTTCCGACAGCACCGGAAGACATATTCATCATGGTATAACCAATGATATATACCACATAGATACCGATGAGACCAAAGCCACCGGCTGCGCCTGTGTACTTGCTAAGCTAATTAATCCAGTCATACATCATGAAGCATGTTAGTGCCATGACACACCAGGGCTGCGATCAGAAGAGTCGAATTTTCCATGCTTTCCCTGCCTTGATGCGGTCAAAAACAATGCTACTAAAGGATCTGTGGATACCAAAATATGCCCTGTAATAATGGATTCCGGCAACTGCAACTGCAATTCCATAACTGGCATTGGCTATGTAGGATGCGTACATCATCAAAAGATAAAAAACACATACCTCCACCATTGGTTGCGACACCGCGCCATAGATAATTTTACTGGCGGTGCGGTATTCTACACCGTCTCACGCTTGCCGCGCTTAACTTTTATTCCCCCATTGTTCTCCTCCTTTGAGTTGTCTTTTTCTGTATCTTTTCACAATTTGATACACCTCTGGCATTATCATATAACCTTTTGCACATACTTTAATAAAAAAATTTGCTTTTTCCTTCTATTTTTAGTAAAATATGATTACTAATATGAAAACAGGAGTTGAAACCAGGATGGACATTTATGCATTATTTTCCGTCATTCCCCAACTGCATCTGATCACTTTCGACAGACTGAGAATGATACGATCAAACGATACAACATAGGTCCCCTTTTTAGTGCTTTTTTTAAGTACCTGAGGAATATATGGAAATGATTTTTCCCCTATTTGTAAACCCATGACACCCCCCTTGTTCTGGCGGCCTACATCGGCTTTGTCTGGGAAGCTGTCTATGAAAAAGAGAAGGAAAATTGGTGCGTGTACATGTGCTCGGTCCCATCTTCTACAGTCCCTATTCCAACGAAGTTATGGAGCGTTGTCTGCGCCAATATGAGTCGCTTGGTATGTCCTTTTTCCGACAAGCACAAACTTATTGCCCAGATGCAAGAACTCCCCGTCATGAAATACAGCCAGTTTGCCCACTATGGCATGATGCTGCATTATCTGGTCAATGGGCAGCGCATCTCTATGAATGATTTTTGACCATATGCAGGATACTCCTTTTCTTGCTACAACCCCTTTCCCGTGGCAAGTGATGTTTCCGAAGATCGGGATGTGGTCTACGAAAAACATCTATCATTTTGAAAACCCTGCTGTTAAACGAGGTTGCACAGGGACAAAAGCAGCCTTTATGCTGCAGAATTAAACGACATGGTGCAAAAAGGGTCGGCTTGCAAACCGTGCCAACCGAATATGCCAATGTAGTGGAACCATCACGCAGCCGTAAGGGACTCATTACTCATCCTGAACGCTTTAGAATGCCATAAAGCCATAGAAGCCGGTGTACTGATCTCCACCGCCTACCGCGCACAGGAGTCCTTCATCGAGGAAATTGAAAATATGCACTTCCACTCGGCATGAACCAATTACACCAAAACATTCACCAGACCTACTGCGCGCTGGCAAGAAGCGATGGATGAGAAAACGCAATATAGCCCCTGTGATAAGAAATGTATAACATATCTGAAGAATAACATCACAAGCGGTGTAACGACTGCACAACTTGCAGATCAGGCTGGCTACGAGCCCTACTATCTGAACCGTGTTTTCAAAACAGAAGCTCTGCATTTCCCCAAAACAGTATTACCGCAATCTCAAGATGCACTATTCGTGTCAGATCGTAATCGGTACGGTCGGCAATCCCCCAGAGTTCCCCCCATCCAAACGGGAATAAGAATTCAATATCTGTCGTTCCCTTAGAATAGAAACACACAGTTCCTCGGCAGAATGATCACGCAGACGCATCTCATCTTCCTTGATTCCCAGAGATAACAGCCAGTCACGGCAGAACGCTCTCCAGTACTGGAACCACTCTAAATCGGTACCCGGCTCACAGAAAAATTCCAGCTCCATCTGCTCAAACTCACGTACGGAATGTAAAGTTACCCGGCGTAATCTCGTTACGGAAAGATTTACCAATCTGACCGATTCCAAACGGGATTTTCTTTCGGGAAGTTCTCTGCACATTTTTGAAGTTAACGAAAATACCCTGTGCGGTTTCCGGACGAAGATATACGGTATTTTTTGCATCTTCAGTAACACCCTGGAATGTTTTAAACATTAAGTTAAACTGACGGATGTCTGTAAAATTATGCTTACCGCAGGAAGGACATGGAATGTTATGACTTTCGATAAAATCTACCATTTCTCATTGGACCATCCATCTACGGATCCGTCCAACTCGATGTTATTCTCCTGTGCAAAATCTTCGATGAGCTTATCTGCACGGAGCTCCAGTATAACACCAACGTTGTATGGGTTTTCCTGTATGAACTTCTTGCCACCATGCTCGCTTCACGTTGTTCTTCATCTACGCCCAGGTTTCCGTAATCCCATGTATTTGCAAGACCTCCGTAAATCTCTGAACCCGGATATACAAATCCTCTTGCTTTTGCAAGTGCTACGATTTTGTCCATCGTCTTTTCCATAATGTAATCCTCACATTCTATTATCTGTTCCCTTTACTTATGATTTATTTGTAATTCGTAACTGTCCAGTACCTTTTAGCTGCCTGCATCATCTGGCCTGTATTAGCCCCAAACTTGATTAAACTTACACGTAATCATACCGGATTGATGCGTAGGTTATTTTAGATATGATCGTCATCAAATTACGTTGTCGCTGATCCGAGTTCCTAATCATCATTCTGGCTCAATGACATCTGCTGCGCATTTTCCGTTCCCTTCTGTTGATGAATTTTCCGCTGCTTCTGTGAGGTAATCCTTTTCTGAAAAATCGGTCATGGTCTGTCTCCACATGGAAATGCAAGCAGCCTGTCATCACATAATCGCAGTAAACATGTTTTGTCTTTGTACAGCTTTCAAATTTCGACACGGATTTGCATACCACTAATGATTTTCCTACTTCAAGTGCAAATTTCACTGCCTTTAAACAACACTTTCCCGTTTTCCATCTTGCAAAACGATGCCTTCACATTTTTTGCAGCCAATGCTTCTGCTTATTTTCGGTGTATGACAGTTCCATATCCATTGTTGTTCTAATAATCTTAACCGAACCATTAGCTTTTGTCCCATGGAATTTGCCTTTTTTTCATCGGTTGTCGCATAGCTTTTCAGAATTTTTTCGTTTTTCTCATCGACAGTATCTTTTCCATTTGCGGACATCCGCAGAATACTTCATTCTGTCGCAGAACATAGTCTCTTTTGTGAAATTTTCCACATTGGGATTAAAAATGTCATTTGCATCTTTCGACAAACGTCTTGGATGATGTTCACCTCTGCCAGATATTTTGCAGAACGAATTAGAGATGCTTAGGACTTGGTAAATACTGTGGCAACTCGGGTACAAGGATGTACCCGAGAGGCGCAACCGCACATGGATGTTCGTTTGCACCGGTTGCCATCCTAAAATTAAAATCTATGATATTATATCTCTTTTGGAGCCCTGAATATCTGTCAGAGGTGAACATCATTTTAACGGTCGAAGACATGCAAGAGACATTTTATTGAAAAGAATGATTTAGATTTCATGCAAATTTACTTTCACAGTAACCTGTCAGTCCTGATTTAAAATCATGAAAGTTTTGCTTTTAAACTTTGCTGTCATAATATGATGACATTCCTTCATTATCGGAACTTTCAGATATCACATATTGCCGCATATCAACCGCCCACACTCGACTGGCAGTTGCAAAACATGCCGCGATTTCACCGAAAATAGTCCAGATGTTTTTTGCATGGATAAACATTCGAACACATTGGATATTCTCCGCCAATGGTTAGTTGTTTTAGTTCAAAAACCCCTGAACAAGTGCAAAAGAAAACTTTAGGTTTTCATTTAACGCACGCAATGTCTGATATCAAAAAGCCAGCCCTGATTTCCAGCTCATCGTTATTTTCCGGTAATATTCCGCCAATTCCAGAAATAATACCCATAGCAAACCATATCAAAATCTTCCGCTTGTTCTCGAAAATAATTCTTAATTTCCGCAGAACTGCGGTATATGAATTTTTCCCTCGAAACACTTCAAACTTCCAAAGGAAAAAGGATTTGTCGCTGCTAAAAAGCTGAACTGTTTGGTTTTCGTGCACCTTTGGCAAAAGCTGTGATTTTTCCCCTTTCCTTTGTTAGAATTGTTATTCTTTTGTCATACTCACCGAACGAAAATCGCATTAAAAACCTTGCCCCCGTCAGAACAAGCTTCTGCTGTTCCTTCTGTCCGGGACTTCTTGCTCCCCTTCTTTTTTGCATATCTCAGATAATCGGTAACTTTTCCTGTTGTCCAGAATGTTTCCCCCATTTCTCCATCGTTCCCCTACCTCCATTGCTGAAAGCACCATACACGATAGACTCTCGTTGCAAAAAAAATATTTACTTTAAAAAAATGAAACGGTTTAGATTTCTTCCTCTTTGATACCCAAAATTTTTGATCAGAAAATCGCTGTCACGCCAGTCTTTCTTCACTTTCACCCAAAGTTTCAGATTCACCTTGGCATCTAACATCTTTTCTCATCTCGTAACGCGCATTGCTTCCGATTTTTTTTTGAGCATTGCACCGCCTTTTCCGATGATAATTCCCTTGTGGGAATCACGCTCGCAGACGATCGTTGCGTCAATGTCAGATATTCTGTCCGCCTTACCCTTCATCCGGTCGATATAAACGGCAATTCCATGCGGCACTTCATCGAAATGCATGGAAGTGCTTTTTCACGGATAATCTCTGCAACGATCGACGCTGTGGCTGATCTGTCATCGTATCCTCATCATAGAACTGCCGGTCCATACGGCAGATATTTGAAAATATGCTCAATCCGTCGTCCAGATTCTTTGCACGCAGTGCAGACGCCGGAATAATCTCCGCAAAATCGTACACTTTGCGGTAGGTATCAATAAACTCCAGAACCCGCATCATTTTCTACGGTATCAATCTTTATTGATAACAAGAATCACCGGTGTCTTGAACTTTTTCAACTGTTCTACATGATGTGCTGTCACCACCACCGATAAAATCCGATGGTTCCACCAGCCACAGAATCACATCCACATCCTGCATCGTATGCTCTGCCACATTACCATGTACTCCCCAAGTTTATTTTTCGCCTGATGAATGCCCGGCGTATCACAAAAACACAATCTGTCCCGCGCTCCATATCCGTATACACGGTCTGGATGCGGTTTCTGGTCGTCTGCGGTTTGTTCGATGTGATTGCGATCTTCTGTCCGATCAGATGGTTCATTAAGTGTGATTTTCCCACGTTTGGTCTTCCGATGATCGTCACAAATCCTGATTTAAAATTATCCTTCATAGAGTTCTCCTTTGTTTACTCATATAAATTATATAACACATCAAACATATCTTTTGATTCTTCTAATGTATCCTCATTTCCAACAACACAGAAATAATCCTGATCCGATAACAGACTGCACGATCGATCAGATCCAAGTGCGCGAATATCCTCTACACTGGCATTTAACACTTCATCACGATACTTTCTGTAATTCTTCAAATGTTGTTCCCCGCATATAACAAGCCAAGGACTCTCATACCACGCTTTGCGCCGGTGTCAGTGGTGTATCCATCTCGCTGATCGTACCGATAATATATTTTGTCATATCACGCTCATCCGCATCAAATGCACGGATGTAATCTGCTGATATGTGCAAAAACATCATTTTTTTTTCCAGATTTGGATCACGGTAAGAGACAAAATAAGTGTCTCCATTTAAGCTGAACACGCCGCGGCAGCCATAAGCGCCACCCTTCACACGAATATTGATCCAGAAATAATCATAGCTGAGTGCCACTTTTAAGATATTCATCGCTCCATGGAACGTATAACCATCTTTCATAAAGTTTCCTGCACGGCAAACATACTGTACCTGCGATGCATCCTTAAATCCTTCTTTTTTGCGGATCAGCTTAATCTCTTTCTTTGGCGCCTCCTGTGTTGTTTCAAATAAATCTTTTGCTATACCCGGCAAATATTTTTCTACCTGTGCATAAGCAGTATCGTCCCCTGTTGTGCTGACAAGCAAATGATGATGTAAACACCTGACGAACCAGCTGTTCGCACTTCTTACGGATTTCTTCCTTTTTCTCATCATAATGCTCATCCAAATCTTTGACAAACTGATAATACGCAATACCACTGATGCTATCTGTAATAAGCGCCGGCACGAAAACATGCCATTGCGTCCTGTTGCCAGCACATTTTCTGTATTGCTCATGCGCATTTCCAGACGGGATCTTTGCGACGCAATCAGCTCATGCATACGTGCCTCATCTGAAAAATCAGAATGCAACATCATCTCCTTCATAAGTTGGATTGCCTTCTCTGCTTCTCCATACAAAAATTTTATACGAACTTCACGTAAAACGTCCCTCATGCTTTGGTGAAGAATACGTAGTAAGCCCGACATTGATGCCACCGGTATAAATATTTATGGCATTTGCCAAATCAGCATAGCTGTAATTTTTCGTATCTACCAGTCCTAACATGCGGCTCATAAGAGACAGATACTGCCAATCCTCCTGCGCAACATGTTTCCACATCAAACACAAGATTCAGATAATGGATACCATTGCTAAACACATTGTGATGTAAAACTTTAATGCCCTCTACTTCTTTTTCAACCAGATCAATCGGGCGTGCTTCTTTTTTCAAATCACTTCTTTTTAACATTGAAGACACGCTAAAGCTTCCTTAGAAGACGATTCCTGCTGGTGCTCTTTTTAATGCCTTTTGTCTGCGCAATCAAAGCATCCATTTCTGCCTCAGACATACTCGCTTTTATATTCTGCAAGCTCTGCTTTTAACTGTTCTTCTGCTTCTGTTACCAGACCTTTTTCGGCTCTACCATCAGAACAGATGCATGCGTGTTGGCAAGCAGATATGTCTCGATTAACTTTTCAAAATAATCTGTGTCTACTTTTCACGAAGTCCATCTAAAACATCAATGCCATGCATGTGAACAAACGGCTTGGTTTTCATCATAAAGCCAGCTATCCATACACTGCAGACCAAAAATAAGTCCCTTTGAAAACTGTCCAAAGTCAGCCTCTCTAAACTGGAACTGTGACGCACTGATTCCGGCAAGAAGTGCCTTTTTTATCAATGCCCTCTGCCACCTGATGAAGCAGCACTTCCTGAACTGTATCTACGAATGCCTGCTTATCCTCATCGGATTGGCTCCACGCGCCATAACAGAAAACATCGGCTGCAGCATACCGGTATCAAACGATCCCATGATATCTTTTCCGATACCTTTTTCAAAGCAATGTGGTACGCACAGGTGCACCCGGCGAACTGAAAAGCGCATATTCTAACACACTAAATGCCTGGTACAACTCCTGATCAAGCGCATCGCTAATGACAAAAGTGTACGCTAAATAAGTTGCATCTTTTTCGTCTTCTGCAGATGAAATCGGATAGGTCTTATCTACAACGTGCGGACGCGCAAACGGCTTTGCCCTGTTTTTGATTTCAGAGTCCATCTCAATCTTGTCATATTTTGACAGATATTCCCGATCCAGATAATCGAGTCTTTCATCCATATCCATATTTCCATACAAATAGATATAAGAATTGCATGGATGATAGTACTTTTTATGAAATGCAAAACTCCTCATAGGTCAGTTCCGGAATTTTTCCGGATCTCCGCCGGATTCTACACTATACGTATTATCTGGGAACAAAGAACTTAAAATTTCACGATATACCACATCGTCCGGAGAAGAAAATGCACCTTTCATCTCATTGTAAACAACGCCATTGATGGTCAGCTCGTCATCGCGTCTCTAATTCATAATGCCAGCCTTCCTGCATAAAAATCTCCGGATCTTTGTAAATATTTGGATGAAATACGGCATCCATATGTACACATCCATCAGGTTCTAAATCCTGATCGTTACAGTTCTTGCCACCGGTAAACCAAGGTTTTATCCTCGGATACGTCATAGCATTTAAAAAGGTGTTCATTGACCCTTTACCAATTCCACAAACGGATCCTTTAGCGGGTACTTATCCGATCCACAAAAAAGCACCGTATGTTCTATAATATGTGGCACACCGAGAATCCATAGGCGGTGTAATACGAAATGCAATATAAAAGACTTTGTTATCATCATTTTCAATCAGACTGATATGCGCTCCACTTTTTTTTGTGGCGCAGAACATAACCTTTTGATCCCAAGATCGCCCAAATTTTCTTCTTTCACGAGTTCATACGCATTATGCATATTTATTTTCTCCCATACTCTATTGCTCTCTATTTTGCTTTTATTGCTTGATATTGACATCCACCTGTTGGAATGGAATAGAAATACCTTCCGCATCAAAACGAATCTTTATATCTTCTAACAGCTGCCAACGCACCGGCCAATACTGATCTGTCGGCACCCAGAAAACGCAGTCCGAGGTCTACAGAACTTGCGCCTAATTCCTTCACAAAAACGTTCACATCTTCCGGCAGGCGTCTGTTTCTGCTTCCCACAAGCTGCATTAAAGATATCTTTTGCTTTCTTAATATCTGCGTCATAGCCAATCGGAACCACCAGATCCATTTGTCGTCTGTCACTCTTTGTTGCATTTGTCAAACTGTTATTGGCAAGCGTTCCATTTGGAACCACAATAATCTTATTATCAATTGTGCGCAATTTTGTATAAAATACACTGATTTCAATGACCGTACCTTCATTTTTTATGCGTATCTTCAATGATGTAATCGCCCACACGGAAAGGATGCAGCAACAATATCAAAAGACCTCCGCAAAATTGGAAAGACTCCCCTGCAAAGCCAGACCTGCTGTCACACCTAACGATGCCACTGCTGCAGCAAGAGAAGATGCCGTAAAGCCAAACAAACTAAGAATAATGGCAAACACAATAATCCATAAAAATATTTCAACACCTGATCTGCAAACTGGCATACGCCTTCCTCTGCATTTCTTCGATGCAGTGATTTGCCAAACATCCGGCGTACAATCGTAATAACTCTTCCACCAATATAGGCCACCAGAAGTGCTAAGACAACACTCCAGAAAAATCCAAGTACAGAAGGCAGCACCGATTGTAGCCAGCTTTTTTAACACGCCTTCATCTAAATTTTTTTGATCAGACTATCTGACAATACCTGTGACATTAAAATCATATTTTTTTCCTATGCTTTCTTCACTTTTATTTTATTTCCATGATACCAAAAAACATTTACTCTGCCATGTTACAACAGTCTGGATAAAACCTGAGAAAGCAACAAAATTGTCGCTCTCCTGCTTCGTTTTTCTTATTCTGTTTGCATAAAATAGAACTTTATTTTACCACGTACGCGAATGACATCTTCAATCGCATTCAGTTTTCTACAACCTCCGGTGTTACCGGTGCATCAATATCAAAAAGTGCGTAAGCAAAATCACCTCTTGTTTTGTTTGTCATATCGGAAACATTGATATTTGCATCACCAAGAATCGTCGTATACTGTGCAATTACGCCCTGACGATTGTAATGTAAAGTGCAATACGCCCTGCTGTCTGACAAATGCCCATCTGGCAATCCGGATAATTCACGGAATGTAATATTACCATTTTCCATATAATCGAAATTTCCTGCACCTGCCATAACAGCACAGTTATCCTCTGCTTCCGCCGTCGATGCACCAAGGTGCGGAATGACGATTACGCCATCTTTGGCCTGCTGTCGTAGGATTTGGAAAATCCGATACATATTTGCGAATCTTACCTGCTGCAATACCATCAAGCACTGCCTGTTCATCGACCAGAAGATCTCTGGCAAAATTTAAGATTACCACATCCTTTTCATCATTTGGACGGCGCTCTTATTGATCATTTTTCTTGTTGCATCCATCAGAGGGGCACATGAATCGTAATAAAATCACATTCTCTGTAAAATATCTTCTACTGCATCAATATGTTTTACAGAACGGCTCAGATTCCATGCCGCCTGCACAGATATAAGGATCAAAGCCATAAACTTCCATTCCCAGATGTGTTGCGGCATTCGCCACTTTTACACCAATGGCACCTAAGCCAATCACTCCGAGCTTCTTTCCAGCAAGCTCAGTTCCTGCGTATGCTTTTCTGTTTTTCTGCCATTTTTGCAATATCAGCTTCGTCGCTTACGGATTTTACCCATTCGATGCCACCGACGATATCGCGGGATGCTAACAGCATACCTGCAAAGACAAGTTCGCTTTACGCCATTGGCATTTGCCCCTGGTGTGTTAAAACAACAATACCTTCTTTTGCAACGCTCCAGTGGAATATTGTTCGCCACCTGCGCCGGCTCTTGCAATAGCTTCCAGACGATTTGAAAATGTCATATCATGCATTGCTGCACTTGGACTAAAATTGCTTCTGCTTCTCTGGTGTATCCACTTTTTATAATCGGTAGTAAACTGATCCAAGCCCACCTCTGCAATGGGATTTAAGCAATGATATGAAAACATAGGTAATTCCTCCCTTTATGATTTATGCATTTTCTTCTTCAAACTTTTTTCATAAATGCTACCAGTGCCTCGACGCCTTCTTTTTGGCATCGCATTATAAATCGATGCACGCATGCGCCAACACTGCGGTGTCCTTTTAAGTTCTCAAGACCTGCTGCTTTTGCTTCTGCCACAAATTTTGCATCTAAATCAGCATTTCCTGTGACAAATGGCACGTTCATAAGGGATCTGTCTTCCTTGTGCATTGTTCCCTTTGAAAAGCTTGCTTTCAT
>VOFH01003641.1_pt1 | contig 12072 bp, 22 predicted proteins | sample 5384091 | NCBI WGS metagenome assembly VOFH01 (sample SAMN12384727, study PRJNA508395) | human gut metagenome | isolation source: healthy gut G | host: Homo sapiens
TTCCGCTCGTTGTAATGATATTCTTAATACAGGGATGCCTAAGACAAAAGTTCGTTTCAAGGGACAGGACTTGGATATGAACAGTGCTTTCTATTCGGGGCTTTTACTCTGAATCTCAGTTATCGCTTTGGAGGGTATAAGAAAAAGAATCTGAAAAGAGGTGGATACATCAAGGTTTGGAATGTAATTGTTATTAGGTGGAACATCTGGTATATTGAACAAAAAGCTCTGAAATCATTCGATTTCAGAGCTTTAAGCGGTGCGTACGGGACTCGAACCCGTGACCCCATGCGTGACAGGCATGTATTCTAACCAACTGAACTAACGCACCATAATTTCATTTCTTTAATTGCTTTCTCTCTCGATTGCGGTTGCAAAGGTAGGCATTTCTTTGAAACCTGCAATAGCTACGATGAAATTTTTTTTGCTTGATTTTATCACTTTTCCTTTTATATCCTCATTTGAGAACATTGAATATGAAAAAAAATAAGTTCTTGCTTTAGAAGCTTGCTTTTTGTGAGAACATTGGAAGGGGATTGGGATGGTTTTGTAATGAAAACGAAGCTTTCTGTTGCTTGATTTAAACTTCTTGCTCGAAAACTTCGTTATTTTACAATAAATCGTTATTTTTGCAAACTCAAATCGAGAAAATTGTAATTTGAAAACGATAAAAACGATAATTTAGGATGATGAAAACGGCTAAACTGTTACTTCACTGTCCCGACAAACCGGGAATTCTGGCAGAAGTGACAGACTTTTAACGGTAAACAAGGGAAATATTATCTATCTGGACCAATATGTCGATCATGTGGAGAATATCTTTTTCATGCGTATCGAGTGGGAATTGAAGAACTTCCTGATACCGCAAGAGAAAATTGAAGATTATTTTGCTACGCTGTACGCACAGAAATATGAAATGTTTTTCCGTCTCTATTTTTCTCGGATACGAAAACCACGTATGGCAATATTTGTGTCTAAGATGTCACATTGCCTGTTCGATTTACTGGCACGCTATACGGCAGGAGAGTGGAATGTCGAGATTCCTCTTATTATAAGCAACCATCCCGACTTGCAACATGTTGCCGAACGTTTCGGAATACCTTTCTATTTGTTCCCTATTACAAAGGAGACAAAAGAAGAACAGGAGAAAAAAAGAAATGGAATTGCTGGCAAAGCATAAGGTGAACTTTATTGTACTGGCGCGTTATATGCAGGTGATTTCAGAGCGGATGATTGATGCATATCCCAATCGGATTATCAATATTCATCACTCTTTTCCTTCCTGCATTTGTGGGAGCAAAACCTTATCATGCAGCATTTGAGCGTGGTGTGAAGATCATTGGTGCTACCAGTCATTATGTAACAACAGAATTGGATGCAGGACCGATCATTGAACAAGATGTGGTTCGTATCACTCATAAAGATACTGTAGAAGATCTTGTAAATAAGGGGAAAGACCTGGAAAAGATTGTTCTCTCGCGTGCCGTGCAGAAGCATATTGAGCGTAAGGTACTGGCATATAAAGAATAAAACAGTGATATTTAGTTAAGGTATATTCATGAAAGTAGCGATTATCAAATATAATGCGGGCAATATCTATTCGGTGGATTATGCGCTGAAGCGTTTGGGCGTGGAGGCTGTGGTAACGGCGGATAAAGATGAATTGCGTGCGGCGGACAAAGTGATCTTTCCAGGTGTGGGCGAGGCGGAAACAACCATGAAGTTTCTGCGTGCCAGTGGCATGGATGCATTGATAAAGGAACTTAGGCAGCCTCTTTTAGGGATATGTCTGGGTATGCAAGTGATGTGTCGCCATTCTGAAGAAGGAGGAGATGTGGACTGTCTGGGTATTTTGATACGGAAGTGAAGCGTTTCGTTCCACAGAAGCATGAGGATAAAGTGCCTCACATGGGTTGGAATACGCTCACAGAGACGAACAGTGGCTTATTCAAAGGCTTTACAAAAGAAGAGTTTGTCTATTTTGTGCATAGCTTCTACGTTCCGGTCAATGAATATACAGCTGCTGTGACGGACTATATACAACCGTTTAGCGCTGCCTTGCATAAGGATAATTATTACGCTACCCAATTCCATCCGGGAGAAGAGTGGAGGTGTGGGAGAACGTATCCTGCGCAATTTTTAGAATTATAATTAAGTAGATGAATATATGATAGAGCTTATTCCTGCAATAGATATTATCGACGGAAAGTGTGTACGCCTTTCGCAAGGTGACTATGACAGTAAGAAGGTGTATAACGAAAATCCGGTAGAAGTGGCCAAAGAGATGGAGGCGCATGGTATTCGCCGGCTTCATGTGGTAGACTTGGACGGAGCGGCTTCTCATCATGTAGTCATTATAATGTTTTGAATAGAATCACCTCACAGACTTCCCTGATAGTTGATTTCGGTGGTGGTGTGAAAAGTGACGAAGATTTGAAGATCGCTTTCGAGAATGGGGCACAGATGGTTACAGGCGGCAGTATTGCGGTGAAAATCCTGAGTTGTTCTGCCATTGGCTGGAAGTTTACGGCAGTGAGAAGATAATTCTTGGTGCGGACGTGAAAGACCGGAAGATAGCTGTGAATGGCTGGAAGGACGAAAGTACTTGTGAATTGTTCCCTTCCTGAAAGAATATGTAGAGAAAGGTATTCAAGAAAGTAATCTGCGGATATTAGTTGTGACGGTATGTTGCAGGGCCTTCTATTGAACTGTATAAGGCAATGCTGGAAAAACATCCGACCTTTACCTGATAGCAAGTGGCGGTGTCAGCAGTATGGAAGATATACGTGCATTGGAGACGGCTGGGGTACCGGCTGTTATTTTTGGTAAAGAGGGCTCATGAAGGGCGTATTTTTAAAGGAAATTGAAGAATGATGCAGGATTATTGACGAATCATTCTCATGAATATAAATCGTTAAAACAAAACAGAAGTGTTAGCGAAAAGAATTATTCCCTGTCTCGATATCAAAGACGGACAAACAGTGAAAGGAACCATTTCGTCAACCTTGCGTCAAGCGGGCGCATCCGGTGGAATCTGGCGCGCGTATAGTGAGCAAGGTGCTGATGAATTGGTTTTTCTGGATATAACAGCCAGTTTTGAAGGTCGCAAGACATTTGCAGGAGTTGGTGAAGCGCATTGCTGCCAATATTAGGTATTCCGTTTACGGTAGGTGGCGGTATCAACGAATTGAGGATGTAGACCGTCTACTGAATGCCGGTGCAGATAAAATTTCTATCAATTCTTCGCAATTCGCCGTCCTGAACTGATTGATGAAATAGCTAAGAACTTCGGTTCGCAGGTATGTGTGTTGGCGGTAGATGCCAAACAAACTGAAAAAGGCTGGTGGTGTTATCTGAATGGAGGCCGTGTAGAAACAGATAAGGAGCTGTTTACCTGGACCAAAAGCCCAGGAACGTGGTGCCGGAGAAATACTTTTCACCAGCATGAATCATGATGGCGTAAAGACACCGGATACGCTAATGAAGCGCTTGCTGAAATGTCGGGCGGCATCGGGCGGAGCAGGAGCAAAAGAGCATTTTCGTGATGTGTTTTTTGCAAGGAAAAGCAGATGCGGCGTTGGCAGCCAGCGTTTTCATTTCGGAGAAATTAAAATTCCCGATTTAAAATCGTATCTTTGCGCCCAGGGAATCTCGATGCGAACGGTGTAAGGGGATGATAAAAATGGTAAGATGATAGGATGCTTATACCGCATTATAATTCGTAAATTGTAATTCGTAATTATATAAAAATGGATTTTGATAAAATGAACGGACTTGTTCCGGCAATTATACAAGACGCAGACACCGCTAAGGTGTTAATGTTGGGCTTCATGAATAAAGAAGCTTACGACAAAACGGTAGAAACCGGTAAAGTGACTTTTTCAGCCGCACCAAGAACCGTCTTTGGACGAAAGGTGAGGAGAGTGGTAATTTCCTGAATGTCGTTTCTATCAAGGAAGACTGTGATCAGGATACATTGCTGATTCAGGTACACCCTGTAGGACCTGTTTGCCATACAGGCACGGATACATGCTGGGGTGAGAAGAATGAACAGCCTGTAATGTTCCTGAAGCATCTTCAGGATTTTATTACTAAAGCGCCATGAAGAGATGCCGGAAGGTTCTTATACAACCAGTCTGTTTGAGTCAGGTGTGAATAAAATGGCACAGAAAGTGGGTGAAGAAGCTGTGGAAACAGTGATCGAAGCTTGCAACGGAACTGACGAACGGTTGATCTATGAAGGAGCCGATTTGATATACCACCTCATCGTGCTGCTAACATCCAAAGGATACAGTCTGGAAGATTTGGCACGCGAATTGCAGGAACGTCATAGCGCTTCGTGGAAGAAACACTAAATAATTAATAATTAAAAATTAATAATTAAACGGGAATGGCTGAACCGCTGATACGATATAAAGATGTGGAAGTACACCAACAGGACTTGTGCGTGCTGAATGAGGTAAACCTCGAGCTGCAGAAGGAGAGTTTGTGTACCTGATCGGTAAGGTAGGTTCGGGTAAGACCAGTTTGCTAAAGACACTCTACGGAGAACTGGATATCACTGCCGGCGAAGCAATGGTACTGGGGTATGATATGAGCCGCATTAAGCGCAAGCATATTCCGCAGTTGCGTCGTAAGCTGGGCATTGTGTTTCAGGATTTCCAACTATTGACGGACCGCACGGTGAACGATAATCTTGCTTTTGTATTGAAGGCTACGGGCTGGAAAAACAAATCGGAAATAAAAGATCGTATCGCTGAAGTGCTGATGCAGGTAGGGATGGGTAATAAGGGATATAAGTTCCCTAACGAACTTTCGGGAGGCGAACAGCAACGCATTGTTATTGCCCGTGCTATGCTCAACTCTCCGGAGATTATCCTGGCGGATGAACCGACCGGTAATCTGGATGCGGAAACGGGACGTGCTATTGTAGGACTGTTACATAACATCAGCCGCACGGGTGGCTCGCTGGTATTGATGACTACGCACAACCTCCATCTGCTTCACGAGTTTCCGGGACAGGTATATCGCTGTGCAGGTCATCAGATAACAGATGTAACGTCCGAGTATTCGGGTATGATGTCGACTGTAGAAGAAACAAATAATAATATATAATCATTTAATACAGGAACGAAAAATGAAAGTTTTAAAGTTTGGAGGTACTTCCGTAGGTTCTGCACAGCGGATAAAGGAAGTAGCCAAATTGATCACTGATGGTGAACAGAAGATAGTTGTACTCTCGGCTATGTCGGGCACAACTAATACATTGGTGGAAATTTCGGACTATCTGTACAAGAAAAATCCGGAGGTGCCAACGAAATCATTAACAAGCTGGAGGCTAAATATAAACAGCATGTGAATGAGTTGTATTCCACTCCCGAGTATAAACAGAAAGGTCAGGAACTGATTAAATCTCATTTTGACTACATCCGTTCTTATACCAAAGACCTTTTCACACTGTTTGAGGAGAAAGTGGTTCTGGCACAGGAGAACTGATCTCTACTGCCATGATGAACTATTACCTGCAAGAGTGTGGTGTGAAGTCCATTTTGCTTCCGGCTTTGGAATATATGCGTACCGATAAGAATGCGGAGCCCGATCCTGTATATATTAAGGAGAAACTTCAGATGCAGTTGGAATTGCATCCCGGTGCTGAGATTTACATCACACAAGGATACATTTGCCGCAACGCTTACGGAGAAATAGACAATCTGCAACGTGGTGGAAGCGACTATACCTTCTTCTGATCGGTGCAGCTATCAATGCTTCCGAAATCCAGATATGGACCGATATCGACGGTATGCACACAATAATGACCCGCGTATCGTTGATAAGACTGCTCCTGTACGTCATCTTCATTTTGAAGAAGCTGCCGAGCTGGCTTATTTTGGTGCGAAGATTCTTCACCCCACTTGTATACAGCCTGCCAAAGTATGCCAATATCCCGGTGCGTCTGCTGAATACGATGGACCCGACTGCTCCCGGTACTATGATTTCCAATGATACTGAGAAGGGCAAAATTAAGGCAGTTGCAGCAAAAGATAATATTACGGCTATCAAGATTAAATCCAGCCGTATGTTGCTTGCTCACGGTTTCTTGCGCAAGGTATTCGAAATCTTTGAAAGCTATCAGACTTCTATCGATATGATTTGTACTTCTGAGGTAGGGAGTATCTCTGTATCTGTTGATAATACGAAGCACCTCAACGAGATTTTGGACGACCTGAAGAAGTACGGAACCGTTACAGTAGATAAGGATATGTGTATCGTCTGCGTGGTAGGTGATTTGGAATGGGAGAATGTCGGTTTCGAGGCGAAGGCACTGGATGCCATGCGCGACATACCGGTACGAATGATCTCATTTGGTGGTAGTAACTACAACATTTCTTTCCTTATCCGTGAGTGCGACAAGAATAAGGCATTGCAGTCGCTTAGTGATGCACTGTTCAACGAAGAATAAGAAATAAGAAAGTACAGATATAAAATAATATGGAACGCAAACTACACAAATTGCACAACTCGCTGATAAAAGGCCTTGTGTAATTCGCGTAATTTGCGTTCTTTTCTTTATAAACAAAGTTTTGAAGTATGAAAGGAACATTTCCCATAGATAAATTCCGTGAGCTGCGTACCCCTTTTTATTATTATGATACGAAGGTGTTGCGCGACACTCTTTCCTGCGTGCGTGCAGAAGCCGCTAAATATGGCAATTTTTGAGGTGCATTATGCTGTGAAAGCAAATGCTAATCCGAAGGTGCTTACCATTATCCGTGAGAACGGACTGGGTGCCGATTGTGTGAGTGGGGGAGAAGTGCGTGCTGCCATCAAGGCTGGTTTTCCTACAAATAAGATTGTTTTTGCCGGAGTGGGCAAGTCTGATTGGGAAATAAACCTGAGCTTGGACTACAATATTTTTCTGTTTTAATGTAGAGTCTATTCCCCGAGTTGGAGATTATCAATGAACTGGCTGCAGCTAAAGGTAAATGTGGCTAATGTCGCTTTCCGCATCAATCCGAATGTAGGAGCTCATACTCATGCCAATATCACTACCGGACTGGCGGAAAACAAGTTTGGCATTAGTATGCAAGACATGGATCATGTGATAGAAGTGGCTTTGGAGATGAAGAATGTGAAGTTCATCGGATTGCACTTCCACATTGGTTCGCAGATATTGGATATGGGTGATTTTGTTGCCCTGTGCAATCGTGTGAATGAGTTGCAAGACAAACTGGAAGCACATCGCATCCGCATCGAGCATATCAATGTAGGTGGTGGACTGGGCATTGATTATAAGCATCCCAACCGTCAGGCAATACCTGATTTCAAAGATTATTTCTCTACTTATGCCGAACATTTGAAACTGCGTTCTTATCAAACGCTCCATTTTGAACTGGGGCGTGCCATAACGGGCAGTGCGGTTCACTTATCTCGCAGGTGCTTTTTATGTAAAACAGGGAGCCAATAAGAAATTTGCCATCCTTGATGCCGGTATGACGGATTTGATTCGTCCTGCGTTGTATCAGGCTTACCATAAGATAGAGAATATTACTTCCGAAGATGCAGTTGAGGCGTACGATGTAGTAGGCCTATCTGTGAATCGTCGGATGTTTTCGGAAAAGCGATAGACTTGAATAAGGTGAAGCGTGGAGATTTGATTGCATTACGTTCTGCAGGTGCTTATGGTGAGATAATGGCTTCGAGCTATAACTGTCGTGAGTTGCCACAGGGGTATACTTCGGACGAACTGGTATAGAAATATCCATGCAAAAAAGCTATTTGTGCCATAAGTTAGATAAATCTCTTTATCTTTGTTGAAACATTGCACAAACAGATGGGAAAATTTATCAATCCGTTCACCGACTACGGATTTAAGAAAATATTCGGCCAAGAGATTTCTAAGGACTTATTAATAGACTTCTTAAATGATTTGCTGAAGGGTGAACGGGTGATAACGGATCTCACATTCTTGAACAATGAGCAACTTCCGAAGTATGACGAAGGGCGAGGTCTTATTTATGATATCTATTGCTGTACGGATACCGGCGAGAAGATTATTGTGGAGATGCAGAATAAGTCGCAGTTGCATTTTAAGGGAACGTGCACTCTATTACCTTTCCAATGCGATAGTGCAGCAGAGTGAAAAGGTAATGAATGGAAGTTCAATATAAAGGCTGTATATGGAGTTTTTTTATGAACTTTCTATTTGATCACTGTGTTAAATTAAGGACTGATGTAATTTTGCCGACCGTGATACGGAGAACTGTTTTCCGATAGGATGCGTCAGTTTTTATTGCCCTGCCGCTCTTCAACAAAGAAGAGGATGCGTGTGAGAATGATTTTGAACGTTGGATATATACATTAAAAAATATGGAGACACTGAAACGAATGCCATTTAAGGCCCGCAAGGCAGTCTTCGAAAAATTGGAAGAAGTTGCCGATGTGGCTTCTCTTAGTAAAGAGGAGCGGAGACGCTATGAAAATAATTGGCAAATGTGTATCGCACTAATTTGTGCGTGTTGGATGCAGCGAAAGAGGAAGGTCGTGAAGAAGAACGTTTGACTAATGCTCGTAGAATGAAAAGCAGAAGGTCTGAATAGTGAGCTAATTAATAGAATTACTGGCCTCTCCGAAGAAGAGATCGCTGCATTATAAACTACATTTTCGTAAAGTACTCATGTTTTGCAAGTAGCCTGAAAGGCTGTCATTGTAGTGGCGTAGGGCATCGCCCTACGTACCGGATTCCTCTCCTTTTAAGCCTTGAAAGGGCGCAATCTCGGTTACGCCCTTCAGGGCTCATATACGAGGTTGTGTGTTTACTGATAGCACTCGTTCTGCAGGTTTATGGTGAGATTATGGCTTCGAGCTATAACTGTTGTGAGTTGCCCAGGGGGGATACTTCGGACGAGCTGGTGTAACAAGCATAACCTTTTGATGATTGGAAATTAGAAAGAAATATAACTAATTGTGATTAGTGAAAAATAAAAAGCCGTATCTTTGCAATACAAATTTTTAAAAGAAGGCAATTATGGCAAGACCTATTCGTGAAACACCTACACCTATTTGGTGAAGATGCCCGCCGCTTTGAAGAACGGATGAAGAAACCGCGCGTTGTTTCCAAGGAGGAACGTGAGCGTGTGAAGAGAAATTATGAGTTAGTGTTAAAAGCGGCTACAAACTTTAAATAGTGAACATGAGTGAATCAATAGACTTTTCTAAACTGAGTATAAATCAGTTAGAAGAGACTGAACATATAGAATCGTTCAATTGCGGTGACAGCGATTTGAACGATTTTATTTTATCTGAGTCTCAACTTTATCAAGTAGCCTACTTGCAGTTACTTATGTGGCTAAAATAGAAAATCGAGTTATCGCTTATTTTAGTTTAGCTAATGATCGGGTGTCATTAGGAGATTTTGAGAGTAAAACTGAATTTAATCGTTTCCTGTAAACATAGGTTTATTAATGAAAAACGGATAAAGAGTTATCCTGCTGTAAAGGTATGTCGATTTGCTGTTGATAAATGTTATGCAGGAAGTGGTATTGGTACGATTTTACTGGATTTTAAAGGGGTATTTTCTCCATGCAAATAAAACAGGATGCCGTTTTGTGACGGTGGATGCTTATCTGAAGGCTATTCCTTTTTATGAGAGGAATAATTTTCACCTATGCAACCCAATGATAATGATGAACATACACGTTTATACTATTTTGATTTGAATGATTATAAAGATTTTCTGAATTCTAATATTGTTTTATAAGTAAATTTTCTCTTATAAGATACATTGAGCGTGCACCTTTATCATAAGGGTTGCACGCTTTTTCTTCCTTTCTTTACTTTGTATTCATAAACATTACGCCTTTGAATCCTGTTCTCAGGGCTCATTTTGTAGTGTACAACTTTAAAGGATAAGAGTTATGAATACAGAAAAGATTAAGAAAGTTACAGAAAGGATTGAGAAAGATGAAGGGAGGATGAATCTGTCGCTGTATATGGCAGAGGTTATTGAAGAGTTGAAGGATGGCAGGAAGCACCCGGCGGTACATACATATACCAGTACATTGCATTCCTTTGCGGCATTTTCCGGCGATGCCATGCCGATGAATGAAGTATTTACTCCCGGGCGGCTGAAAGAGTATGAGGATTGGCTGTTGCAAAGGCGGCTGAGCTGGAATACTATTTCTACCTATATGCGCACCTTGCAGGCTGTGTACAACCGGCTGTCTCCCCCGGCACACCTGAGCACAACCCGAGGCTCTTTGATGATGTGTGATACCAAAAGGTGAAGTCACAGATCAAACGGGCACTGACGGAAGAACAGATGGGCAGATTGATGCACGCAGACCTTGACGTGCTCTCTGAGGAGCTGCAACGCGTGCAGGCCTATTTCCTGCTGATGTTCCTGTTTCGTGGAATGCCGTTCATCGACCTTGCACATTTGCGCAAGCGGGACGTGAAAGATGGCAAAATAGCGTATCGTCGCCACAAGACGGGCAAACAGATCACATTGCGTATCCCCGGGAAGCACTGCCCTTGCTGAAAGAGTTTAAGGACAAAGATGAGACTTCCCTCTACCTCTTCCCGATATTGAATGCTGCGCCGGAAGGAGATGATGCCTTGTATGAATGCTATCAGAAAAGCTCTGCGGGAATTTTAATAAAATGTTGAGAGTATTGGCTAAACGACTATTACCCGGCATCAAAATCAGCTCATATACCGCAAGGCATACATGGGCTACATTGGCCTATCATATAGAATGCCCATCGGAATCATTTGCCAGGCACTGGGGCACTCTTCGATACGTGTGACGGAAACTTATCTGAAACCTTTCGAAAATGAGAAAGTGGATAAGGCAAACCGTAAGCTAATTTCTACTGTGAAAAAACACGAGGGAGGAGTGGAAGATGCTTTATTTATTATAAAACATGATGTTACGGTAGAATTACTTACCAAGTAACGGCAAGTTTCTGCTTGCAAAGTTTATATTTTTTTTATTAATCCAAATATAAATCTGATATTTTTCTAAAAAAACACAAATAAATATTTAATAAGCAACAAAAAGTACATAAAATACACACAAAACACAATCTTGCGTTTGTTCTTCTCTACTAAAAACACGCAAAACCTTTATCCATTTTGCTTTTTCAAACATGGATCACTCTTTTATTGACTTCTTTTCTTTGTCACCTGTACTTTCTTCATAAAAACTCTGTGGAAAAACTCTTTTTCCTGGGCAGAGGCTGTGCGTCTGCCGTTACTTGGTAAGTAACGTCCCCAGTGGGCCGTAATATGATAATGCTACTATTTTACGCTTATGAAACGCATTCTTCTCCTTCTTTGGTTGTTGGCATCCTCTTGTTCAGGATTGCAGGCCCAGCGTACCACACTGCGCACCAACCTGCTGTTTTGGGAACCACCACTCCCAATGCCGCCGGGGTTGAATTCTCGTTAGGGCGTAATTTCACTCTTGTTCTGGACGGTGGATTTATAATGCCTGGAATTTTCCAATGACATGAAACTCAACCTCGCTTTTGCCCAGCCTGAAATCCGTTACTGGTTCTGTCGTCGTTTCGAAGGTCATTTCATCGGCCTGCACGGACACTATGCCCATTTCAATATCGGGCAGATTGATTTCATCCTTGTATGAAAGAGTATGTCTACCGCGGCAACCTTTACGGTGGTGGCATCAGTTACGGTTACCATTGGGCCATGGGCGACCGTTGGGGCATGGAAGTGACTGTGGGAGGCGGCTATGCCCAACTCTCATACGACAAATACCTCTGCCGCGACTGCGGCGAACGATAGGGCAGTTTAAACGTACTTATTTCGGTCCTACCCGCCCGGAATTTCACTCATCTATTTCTTACGTTAAAAAACAACTTCACAGCCATGATGAATACGATATATACCTTCCACGTGAGGTATCGGTGCCTAGCACTGTTACTCTTCTTTAGCACCCTGCATGCTTGGGGGCAGGAAGCCCGTGTAAGCCTTTACGGACGCCCAGGTGACGGGTGACAGCCTGTTCCTCAGCTTGAAGATGGATTTATCGTCCATACGGCTCAATAGCCGTAC
>VOFH01000450.1_pt1 | contig 12028 bp, 17 predicted proteins | sample 5384091 | NCBI WGS metagenome assembly VOFH01 (sample SAMN12384727, study PRJNA508395) | human gut metagenome | isolation source: healthy gut G | host: Homo sapiens
GTCAGCACGAACCTCTGCTGGTGTCCTGCCACCGAAACGGCTTTGCATCCGTTCGGTGGTGTAGAAGTTCATATACTCTGCTATGGCGTCACGTAATGAGGCCTCATCCGTGAAGGTGTTCAGATAGTACATTTCACTCTTTACAATACCCCAGAAATTCTCTGTTGGGGCATTATCGATACAATGCCCCACTCTTGACATAGACTGCACCATTTCCTGCTCCCGCAGCTTGCTTTGGAATACCTTGCTGGTGTACTGGAATCCTCTGTCGCTATGGAATATGGGCTTGGCGTTCGGGTTGCTGCGAATCGCCTGTTCAAAGGTATCCAGAACCAGTTTGTTATCATTTCTTCTGCTGACAGCCCATGCAACCGGTGACAGGTCATACAAATCCAGAATAGCGCTCAGGTAGAGCTTGTGTACAACAGGCCCCTCATACCATTTGAATTCCGTCACATCGGTGGCCCACTTCTCGTTGGGAGCCTTGGCGCAGAAATTCCGGTTTAGAATATTCTCTGCGGTCGTTTCTGGACTGGAGGTTTGGTATTTCTTCCGCTTCCGGCGAATCACAGAATGGATATTCAGCGCCTTCATCACCCGATGGACACGGTTCTTGCTGTAATGCTTGTTGTTGAGCCGGTTTATGTACATGGTCATTCTGCGATAACCTAGAATGCGGTTGAATCTATCATCATAATCCTGGATCAATTGGGCCAGAAGCATATTTTCCTGCTCCTGGGCAGGAATTTCCCAATGCAGCCATTTGTAATATGCCGCCCTGACAATATTCAGCTGCCGGCACATCCAGCGAACACTCCACCCCTTATTTTCATGGAAATATTGAATTGCCACATACTCGGATTCAAAGCGTACCTTGCCAAGCCTCACATCCTTTCGAATTCCTTCACTTTTTTAGCAGCTCACACAGCATATCCCTTTCTTCAAGCTGCCGTTTCAGCCGCTTGTTCTCCCGGCGAAGGCGTTCCAATTCATCTACTTCCCTATCTGTTTTGTGATGGCCACGCCTGTCTTCAAGACCTCCTTCCCCACGTTCACAATATTTCCTGACCCAGGAATATACCTGGCTGTAAGATACCTTGTACTTGGCTGCAGTTCCTTTATAGTCCTTGTCGTGACGGATGCAATAGTCAACGATTTCCTTACGCTCTTCCCGTGTTGTTTTTCTACGTGCTTCTGCCATATAGACCTCCCGTTCAGGTTCGTAATCTTTGAGTTCCATATTGGCATTATAACACTTAATCCAGCTGCGGAGTAGCTCTCTTGCAGAAATATTATATTTTGCAACAATGTCGTTAACGGAACCGGCTCCAGAGATTACCGCTTCTACACACATGATCTTAAATTCTTTGCTGTAGCGTCTATTCCCTGACCTTTCCACAAAGCCGCTTTCGCCTTGTTCCCGATAACGGCGCACCCAACCTACCAATGTCGTTTCTCCCATTCCATTTGCTTTTGCAACGGCTGCATAGGAGCCTTGGCCTGACAGATATTCCTTTATTGCTGCTATCTTTTGCTCTGATGTCCACTTTGACTTGCACATAGATATACCCCCTAAAATAGACTTTGCATATTTCCGTGGTCTACTTTAGGGGGATCATATCAGACGCCCTCAAATTTTGTGCGCTGTTTTTGCTTATTTTTAACCGCAGACGGATAGATAAATGACGATTTGGCCCACGGGACGGCAAAAAAGCTGCCTCTTATGATTTTAAAAATCATTTTGAGACAGCCCCTTTTTTCGTATAGATGGAGTCGAAAAGCTTCCCCAACTTTTGTATTGGGGAACCTTTGGCACACCCGTTTTATATAGTGCTATTGTTATTTTTTGATGAGCAAACTCCGCCGCTTCCTTGATCCATCCCATCAATTCCTCGTCAATTTCATCCGGCCGGGAAACAAGCACATGATGCGTCCAACGGTTGGGGTAAGGTTCGGCCGCAATGTCGATCCGAGAGGATTCCACTTTATATTGCAAACCGAAGGTTACGACAATATAATTCTTTGGGCAGTCTTTCTTTTTGCGCACCCGCATAAATGAGACACAGGCGAACAGATGCCTGTTATAAAAGGAAATCTGACTTTTCTGTGTCTTGATACGCACATTGTTGATTTCACTTAGAATTCGTTCTTCCAGCTTTTCGTAGAGTGTAAGAGCGTCCATGTGCCCTTCAAAGAACAGGAGTGTATCTGCGCCCATCATTTTCCATACTCCTTTCCACACCATGCCGCAATCTCGCCAATCAAGTCAAGGGGGAGCGGCTCCTCATAGGGGAACTGGATGGCGCCCTTGCTTGTTTTGTACCCTTGCAGCTGTTGCGCGAAAGCCTCCACCGCTTCCGGGCCGGGATACAGGCCAATGTGCTTTTGAAAGGCCGCAAACTGGATTAGGTTCCGCTTTTTCCAGTACGTCGGCATACTCCAGGAAATCTTTTGCATGGTATCCGGCAATGCGCTCCGAATTGCCTCGTCAATTTGAAAAAGATACGGCTGAACCTCCTCCGGTTGCCGTGCGATATATTCCGCAATGCTCTGCGGGGCGGCGCCGCAGTAGTGGTCCTGGTTCGCGCGCTTGAATTTCCGTCCGCATTTTGGGCACTCCCACATGGTTTTCCCTCCTCGCAGTTATTGCCGGACAGCTTTCACCGTAACCTTGACGGTGTCACCCGGCTGTTTTCCTATTTTGCCCCGAATATCTTTCCGAATCCCGATGATATAGCAGATGGAGCCGTCCTCATTTTTAGCGCCCATATTCACAATGCTCCCGGAATAGGGTTCCCCGTCAAAGGTGATTTTCGCCTTCACTCTGCCTTTTCAAACTCCTTGCGGATATCGTAAGGAAACCGCACATAAGCGCCGCCTTTTTCAGGTACCGGTTCAATAACTGCGTCGAACTGATAGGTTTTTATATGAGGTTTTTCGTCTGCTTCACAGGCTTGCGCCTGCGTGCGCAGTATTTTCTCCATGTCCTTGCCTTTGGCAAGCTCGTCAATGAGCTTATCCAGATATCGAATCTCCCGCATCAGAGGCTCTTCAACCGTTTCCACACGCACCCCGCATACGACGCCGGTAATCAACTTCCGGTTCGGGTTCAGGCGGGGCGCATTGCGGAAAAAGTCGCCGTATGTCAGGGGGCTTTCTGCGGCTTTTTCAATTTCCCCGGCGGTATATCCGGTCAGCCAGGAAACCACCTGGTTCACTTCCTCCAATGTGCGCCCTTTTTCTGCGCCTTAGCGACCAGAAGGGAGTAGATTTTTCCAAAACGCATACCATATACTTTTTCATTGCTCATACTGTTCCCTCCCGTTTTGTGAGCTCCTCCTCGTATCAGCCACCGCAGCAATCACATTTATTTCTTTCCTACTGTCCAAAAAAAGGATGTCCAACAAAAGTTGGCCGGTTTCCATCGGATGAAACCGCTGTCCGGTTTCGTTTTCTACATAGCGCCCTTTCACCCGGTACCTCCCTCGCAGCTGCTCCGAAGATAAGTATCCGAGGAAATCGGTTCCACCCAGACCTCGTCCAAGTGGCAGAAGATATGCGCTGTTCACATCGGAGAAAGACAATAAATCGCCATTTGCAAGACGCAGCTGTCTATCTGCCGCATCCACGAATGCCCACCCCTTTTCCGGCACATAGACCGGCGTTTCATGAAGAACCGGAAGGATCTCCGGAGCAATTGGCTGCAGCCAGTCTGGGCGCGGTTCGCTGCCAGCGGTCAGTCTCAACAGGAAATCCGTCGTTACCTCATAAAACTTCGCCATGCGAATCAGTCCTTCGATAGAAGGCGTTTTCCGCCTCGCTCTCCCATCCGCTGAGTGTGGGCTGCGTGACGCCCAACGCTTTGACCGCCGCAGTCAAGGCGATCTCCTTCATCTTTCTGGCCAGCTTGTACTGTCTTGCCATTTGACCGCCTCCCTTACTTCAATAGAATCCAGCTGCCTCGGGTAGAACCCTGACGTTGAATAAAGCCCTTTTCTTTCAGTTTTCTCTGCGCTCTTTCTACTGTGGGCTTTGACACGCCGATTCTGTCGGCTATGCGCTGTACAGATAGTCTCGGAAAATTTTTGATTTTGCTGAATACGACAAGCTCCATTTCGGTAAGCCCATCATTACCATCACGATTACCATCATTACCATCACGGGTGATCGTTTTAGATTTTTTTCAAAGTCCGGATGAACATAAAGTGTCGTGGAGAAATAGGTGCGTTCCTCATCGGTCTCAAACAGCGGTTCCGGGGAACCGTTGTTGTGCAGGGCGTTGCGGATTTTTCGGAATCCGGTATTCCGACCTTCTGTCAGGTGCATGTCCTTCCTCGTCCATTCCACCACGTTGCCGGAGAGCAGGGTCTTAATATTGGCCGGCACTGCCATGTTTCGTTGCATCCCCTGATTTTGCTTGATATACCTTCCGCTTTTGATGCGGGCGTCGGCGGGCTTCTCCACATCTTCGGGATAATCCAATTCCGACCGGCCATCTGTGCGCCGGGGATGCGCTCCTCCTTGCACAACACAATCACACGCCGTTTTGAGATGCCCCATTTCTGCCCCGCTTCCGATGTGGACATATATTTCATTTGCGCATACCTCCCAATTCTCATACTACTATTATATTCACTTTCGGGAATATTATCAAGTCTTTTATTCCGAAAGTCATCCGGCTACCTGTCTTTTTGCAAATAAACTCTAGCTCGTATTCATCAATAAACAATATAAGCAAAAGCGACCTAAATGCTTACTGGAAACTTGATCAAAAAAACAGGAAACATTTCAGCAAGGAGTCTTGACTTGAGATTTCCCGTAGGTATAATATCCGTTGAAAAGTAGCATTGTAGTAATGGCAAGTTTTCAACAGAAGGATATGGTTATGGAAATAAAACGTGATCGGTACCTAAAAAACTCATCTCTTTTATGTGGGACGGTCAGGTGAAGGTAATCACAGGAATCCGACTCTGCGGAAAATCCTATCTGCTTCGCAACCTGTTTCGGAACTATCTTCTGAGCCAGGGGTGTCGGAGGAGCGTATTTTATCTTTTGAACTTGATCTCGCCCGGGATATTCGTTACCGCAATCCTTTGGAATTGGCAGCACACGTCCGAAAAATCGTAGAGCATAGCTCTGAACAATTTTACCTCTTTGTAGATGAGATCCAAATGTCTGACCAGGTTCCCAATCCCTATAATGCGCAGGGAATGAAAATCACCTTTTATGATGCGCTCAATGATTTAAAGTCTCTTCCGAACATAGATATCTATGTTACCGGCAGCAATTTAAAAATGCTATCTTCGGATATTTTAACGGAATTCCGCGGGCGCAGCGATGAAATTCGAGTGCATCCTCTCAGTTTTGCGGAGTATTATTCCGCAACCGGCGGGGGACAAGGAAGAGGCTTTTTGAAAATTACGCTTTTACGGAGGACTTCCGCTTATCCTTTCCCGCCCGACGGACTCTGCCAAAGTGAATTATCTCTCGTCACTCTTTTCAGAAGTCTATTTGAAAGATATTGTTGAGCGAAAGGGTATCAAACGAGAAGACGTGTTATCCGCTATCCTGGACCTTCTTTGTTCGTCTATCGGATTCCTAACTAACCCAACCAAATTAGCAGCTTCTATTAACACCATGCAAAAACGGAGCGGAGAAAATGCCGTTGCGCTCAATACCGTAAAGGCATATATCGACCATCTGGCAGACGCATTCCTCTTTACAGAGTGCAAACGCTGGGATGTCAAAGGCAAAAGCTATTTTAGCTATCCCAACAAATATTACTGTGAAGATGTGGGACTTAGAAATGCTCGCACCGGGTTTCGCCAGCAGGAAATGACCCACATTATGGAAAATATTCTTTTCAATGACCTGATCATTCGGGAATGCGCCGTCGATATTGGAATCGTATACAACAACGAACACAATTCAGCAGGTACAATAGCACAGGTGGCGCGGGAAATTGATTTTATCGCAACTTCCGGCGGAAAAAGAGGACGTATATCCAATCCGCATATGCCCTTGGAACAGAGGAGAAAGCAGTTACCGAGAACAAACCTCTATTCTTGACAGGGGATTCTTTTTCCCCAAAATCATTGTGCGCCACGATATTCGCAAACGGTGGTACGACGATAACGGCATTCTTAATATCGGCGTGATCGATTTCCTTTTGGATGACTCCATTATCTAAGAATAAGCAGAGAGGCGACGTGCCTATCTGTACGCGGCAGCTTATTTCGCGGAATTCCATACAAGAAAAGCGGGATAGGCATTCTATCCCGTTTTTTGTTGCATTTCCACCCTTTTGTCCGTATAAGATAACAGAGACCGTATATGTTACCGATGTAGAAGCCGACGCATGGGACGTTGGTTTCGGTGATGAATTGACTTGGGAAGCCTGGGTGGCAGCTGCCATAGACCATTCTATCTTTACAAGCGATGTCAGGCCAGCCGCCAGTGATAAGATCCTTACCTTATCCACCTGCAGTTATGAGTTCAGCAATGCCCGTTTTGTTTTGCTGGGAGTATTGTGCGACATATGCTCGCAATAGGGTAGTGCCAAGGTCCTTTCGCAAATTGCTTTGCAGGCTTCGGATGAATGAAGTCAGCAGGCAATGGAGTACGGATAGTGCCCACCCGGCAAAGTACATCTTCAATGAGCACTTCTTCCGCGCTACTCTCGGCGGCGATAGCGCTCAATGATGGCGGTCTCAAAGGAAATCCCTTGAGCTTGGGTACCTTGAGGGTGACATCCCCAGTGGTAGTGGTGAGGCTACGGCTGTAGTGGCCGCCACGGTAGCCTTGGCGCTGTTCATTGCGCTCATACCGGGCCGCCTGGGTCAGCTTCTCCGCCTCGGCCTCCAGCAGCTCGCAGAGGGTCTTCTCTACGCTGCCTCGCACTAACTCTTTGATTTGATCCTTGATAACTTCCTCATTTAGCTGTATAATCGTCTCAGACATGGTCTGCTGTCTCCTTTCAGAATGGTGTGTCGCAACTCCATTCTACCAAAAATCTGCAGACCACGTCTCTTTTTAACCTTTTCTAATTTACAAAAACTTATTGTACCTTATCTCATCCTGAAAACCCACCGATGAATTTGACGCATACGTTATGGAAAAACCGACACCAACACTAGCGTTGATATTGGCAATATTTTTTATAAGATTTGTTTATAGAAGTTAATTTCAGAAATACCAAAAATATTTATGACATATTTACCTCAAAAACTCAATTTCTAGATTGGTTGCATTTCCTTTTTCATCTTCTTTGTAGTGTTGGAGAACATATCCATTGTCATTTGCGAGAACCAGATTTATTACGTGATCAGTGTTGTATTCCCAGGGAAGTTCTTTTATTTCTCCTGAATCCAAATTCAGAACATATAATTCCGTAGTTCTCATCACATAGAAAACACATTCATTTTCATAAGAACCACAAGGTTTATATGCCATATCGAGTCTGGGATCAACTTTTCTTACCATAACTTTGTTGTTTTGAATTTCCCCAACAAAACCGTTGCTGGTTGTTCTCAAAAAAATGAATCTTCCTGCTACATAAAATTTTGTAACTTTCTGATTGGTGTATAAATCGCCAAATTCGAATCTAATTTCAACCTAGAGAGATGATTATATTTATTATCATATATATCGATAACGTGCGTGATTTTATCATCTTGATTAACCATTGATAAAATATATATATTGTTATTATTAACCGCGAAATTGATTAAAATTTCGCCTCCATTTAAAAAACAGAAAACCGCTTCTCTATAAGTTGTACCGAATCGCTTTTGGAATCATTTAGCTTGCTAATATGAGAACTAATTAAATACTCATCAGTGTGGTTCATGCCTAAAAATAGTAAGCTATAAAAATGTACAACGAATTATTATGTTGAACTGGCCTGCCATATGTCATTACAAAGTTAGAAACAGAACCAATATCAATACGTTCATTAGTATTTGAATTGTATCGGTAGATTGCATACTCATTTCGTAAGCGTGCTTCATACTCAACTAGAAATATGCTATCATTAATTACGGCAATTATTTCATCTTCGTCCGCAATTTTACCCAGAGTAATAGACTGTGTGTTATCGCATGAAGTAAATAATATACACATTGCTATAATTGCAAATATAGTTTTATATAATTTACCCATTGTTAAGCTACCTCATTCTCAAAGATATGGAACAAAGGGACATGCTTTTGCACGGTGTAGAGCATGTCCCTTGTTTGTAGTTTTACCAAATCATAGCTTGAAGGCCTTGATATACTCCATTTGCGGAAATAGTGTAGAAGGTATTTCCACTGCCACTGTACATAGGCCACGGATCACCAATACCAATCGTTGCTTTGTCTCCAGAAATTTGATTAACAGTTACAGCGTGATTATATGCAATCCCCCACTCGCTACTAGAAGTAGTAATTACCCAAAGCATAGGAGGCATATCATAAAGATCAACCGACATTTTAATTCTCGTCTGCATATCACTCACGCTAGATTTTGTTTTTTCGTGCCATGCATAATCAAATCCGCTTTGATTTTGTTCGTTGACATAATCCAGCATGTCAAGATCAAATGCGGTGCCTGTGGTGTTGGGGGGCACCAGTTCCAAGAGCAGAAGCAATTGTTGATTGGGAGGGAGCAGATGATAATCCTCCGTTATTGTATCCTAGAATCGAACGCACAGAGGCAGGAACACAGTAGTTGCTGTACAGCTGACCAACCATGGTATAAGTAGATTGTAATGTGTACCACGAGGAAGAGGCTCGTGTATGTTCTGGCTGTAGTGCCGTCAACGCTTGAGATTGTGCCATCTTGGCAGCATCTGACTGGTAGGCTCTTTGGTAATCAAAGTCTTCGGGACGATAAACAGGGGCATTGGGATTCGAGGGAATATTGTTTTCTGTGGATGTTGCTGCACTTGCAGGAAGAACCATCATGAATGTCAGCGATAGTGCAAGCAGAAGCACAAACATTTTCTTCATTTGATGTTCTCCTTTCAAAAGCATAAAATTATTGAATGAAAATTATTAAATCATCTCTGAAAAGGCACACTCTTTGTGCTATTTCACAACAAAAGCCAAATGGAAGCAAGATGAACAAACACGATAAAAGAGGTAGCCAGTTTATCATAGCGAGTAGCAACTCTTCGAAAGGCTTTTAATTTATTGAAGACGCACTCCACAAGATGCCGCTCCTTATAGGTGTAAAATCACAAAATCACGGCTCGACGCAATTCTCCATGGGCAGAATTGTATAAGTTGCTCCTCTGAAAGTGATGTATTCCCGAATTCTGTAAGAACCATGTGCTTTGTCTCCAAGAATATTGCTTCCGCAGATGGATACTCCCTTCAGCAAAGGGATTGCGGCAGCGGCGTCATGAACCTGTCCGCTGTAAGAATAAAATGCACCGGATTACCAAAGGCATATCCACAACGGCACAAATTTTGTGGTCTTTTCACCACGGCTTGTCCCGATAAACTGGTTGTTTTCGGAATTTGGCTCCCATTTTTGCAGATGCGCTTTGACAGATGTGCTGTCGTTTCATAGCCAGCATCTATACTCAAAGCGTGGAAAATCCGCAAAAGTGTCCCATCATCCCGCTATTCGCAAAAACGACTGTAGACTGTCTGGTGAGGGCCGTAGCGCTCCGGGATGTCAGCCCATGCCGCGCCGCTTCTGGTCAACCAGAACATAGATAGCGGCTGAATTAGCCTTGTCCTAGGGATTGGATGTCTTAAACCATCGGAATCTCCTCCTTTCCAGTCCTTAACTACAGTAATTTTACCACTTTGCCAAGTAAAAAGTCAAGCGTTTTTTGTGAAATATACAGAGCGATTTAATAAGAAAAAACCAAATTGGTTTGCAGACTCTGGGATGAATGAAGTCAGCCAGCAATGGAGGCATCCTCAACAGTAGCATCCAGGCGCTTCATATTCATGTACTTTTTGTTGCCCCACTGAGTACCGGCCACATGGCGTAGCCGGGCACAGACCAGCATAAGGGCAGAGTTGCCGTCCGGGAAGCTGCCCACTACACGAGTACGGCGGCGGATCTCCCGGTTTAGTCTCTCAACAACATTGTTGGTGCGGATGCGAGATCCAGTATTCACTGGGAAAATCGCAGTAAGTCAGAGTCTCCTCAATGCTGTCCTCCACCTTCTTGGCCACCTCCTTCAGTTTCATGGGCGAAGCTCTCCCACCACGGCCCTGGCTTTCTCCCTGGCAGCTTTTTACACTCCTGGGCGTGGATCGCCTTGAGCATCTTGGCTACCAGTTTCACCCCATGACCTGACCACGGCCACGCAGCCATTGGAAGAAACTGATCCAACTGGCATTGTCAACTCTTTCATGCCAGGCCTCAGCGGCACTGCCAGAGCCTCGCGGTATCCGTCCTCATTGACCGCAATTGCTATCTAGAACAACCACATTTTCAAACTCTCCGCCCCAGTTACGGCCGCAGATAAATTCCATCCACATAGACATACGGATAACATCCCTCCTGCAGCGGGCGGTTCCGCCAATCCTCGCTGTGAACATAGGCCTTCCTGTTCAGCTCACTGATGGTGGGGTGAGACTTGCTGCCCCACAGCGCCTCGGTGATGTCCTCCACACGCCGGACAGATACACCGGCCAGGTACATCTCAATGAGGGCTTCTTCCACACTGCTCTCCCGACGGCGATACCGCTCAATGATAGCGGTCTCAAAGGAAATCCCCTTGAGCTTGGGCACCTTGAGGGTGACGTCCCTGGAGTAGTGGTGAGATTTCGGCTGTAGTGGCCGCTGCGATAGCCCTGGCGCTGCTCGTTGCGCTCATACCGGGCCGCCTGGGTCAGCTTCTCCGCCTCGGCCTCCAGCAGTTCGTTGAGGGTTTCCTCTACGCTGCCGCGCACTAGTTCCTTGAGCTGACCCGATTACTTCCTCGTTTAGCTGTACAATCTTCTCGGACATGGTTTGCTGTCTCCTTTCAGAATGGTGTGTCGCAACTTCATTCTAACAGAGTTCTGCAAACCATGTCTCTTTTTATCTGCAGCTTTTCAATTTGTGCAACTTATTGTACCTTATCAAAAAACAAAGCAAGCACATCTGAAAGAAAGGGATTGTGCTTTACTGTTCTGGTTTCTAAAAGCACAAAAGCCCTGCAAATTATGATGTACGGTGCCGTTTGGCACTGAACATTAATGTTGTGGAATTTTGCGAGCGTTTATATGACCATTTAATGTATATGCATTCTGTTATAAAAAAAAGCGTTCCCCAACATGCCCTATGGAAATTAATAAGATAGCGAATAACAGTAATGGAAGACTGCTAGAGGTCAAAGATTCCCAACCAGGCAAAGCCTCCAGTTTCAAAAAGGCAGAAACCTTGCATAGAGCTGTCCTTTGAAAAGAACGCACAAAACAGCAAATAAGAAAGAACCAGCATACTGCTCATGGCTACTGAATGAAGCAGTACCGATAAAATATAGAGCATACCGCCAGTCCAGAGTATCTGCACGCAGATATAGAAATATTCGTGAAACATAGGATTATACACTGTGGATACGATGAAAGCACCAGGCAGAAGTGCCAGCATGAAAAAGCGGCTAAGAGCATAAGTTCCGGTGCGCAGGTGTGTTTCCCCTTGCTGCACGCCCGCATAGCCTCCTGCCCTTCGCTCTCTATCCACATTTGCAGATATGCCATATACCAAAGAAGTGCACTTGGCGGGAAGCAATATGCGGGATGCCATAATCGTATTCTGCAATCCTTCATTACGGGGCGACACGATTGCAACTATCGGTATAATCCCGTACATACAGATGATCGGTATAAACAACAGCAGTAATGAACGGCGAAGCGTAATCAAATGAGCTGCAACCTGTTGATCATAACTCTTCATGGATATACAGCATATATCCATCCTCCACAGTTGGGGTTGTAGGTTTCCAGGGCTGTTCTTGCTGCGATAATATACGAAGCGACTCCTCGCCGCCCACATACTCATCCCGCAGAAGAAAATATGGTTCCCTTAGCTCGCTTTT
>VOFH01003666.1_pt1 | contig 12002 bp, 19 predicted proteins | sample 5384091 | NCBI WGS metagenome assembly VOFH01 (sample SAMN12384727, study PRJNA508395) | human gut metagenome | isolation source: healthy gut G | host: Homo sapiens
GCCTGGTGATCGGATATTGTGATCCCAATCGTAATCTTTATTTTCCTTGGAAAGTGGCTGAGTAAGAAGATGATGAGCTCTATGGGCGGTGGCCCTGGCGGACAATGTCCTTTGGAAAAGCAATGCCAAAGTATATGTTGAGTCTACGACAGGAATTACATTTAACAGATGTTGCAGGGAAGATGAGGCAAAAGAACTGCTGACAGAAATCGTGGATTTTCTTCATAATCCGCAGAAATATCAGGAGATTGGAGCCATCTGCCCAAAGGTGCCCTTCTTGTCGGACCTCCAGGTACAGGTAAGACATTGCTTACAAGGCGCACCTTGTATTGGTTCAGAATTTTGGAAATGATTGATCTTTCAAGCAGGCAAATACAGGCGGTTGTGGAAGGCAAATGAGAAGGATAATGTTCGTGATATGAATCTTTTCAAACAGGTGGAAAATGATGAACGTGAGCAGACCTTAAACCAGCTGCTTACAGAGATGGATGGATTTGACGGCATCCAAGGGTGTTGTGATCCTGGCTGCAACCAACCGTCCCGGACAGTCTTGATCCCGCACTTCTTCGTCCCGGACGTTTTGACAGACGTATTCCTGTTGAACTTCCGGATTTAAAAGGACGTGAGGAAATCCTTGAAAGTCCATGCAAAAAAGGTCAGACTGGGAGATGACATTGACTTTAACGCGATGCAAGAAAGCAGCATCCGGGGCATCCGGAGCGGAACTGGCGAATATGGTGAATGAAGCGGCACTTCGTGCAGTACGTGAGAACCGAGAAGTTTGTAACACAGGCGGATCTTGAAGAGAGTATTGAGACGGTTATTGCCGGATATCAGAAGAAGAACAGGTACTTTCCACTAAAGAAAAACAGATAGTTGCTTATCATGAAATCGGACATGCGCTGGTTGCAGCAATAGCAGACCGAATCTGCACCGGTCCACAAGATCACTATTATTCCGCGTACATCAGGAGCACTCGGATATACCATGCAGGTGGATGACGGAGATCATTATCTGATGACAAAGGAAGAACTTGCAAATAAGATAGCGACCTTTACAGGCGGTCGTGCCGCTGAGGAACTGATCTTCCACTCTATTACAACCGGGCATCCAATGATATCGAACAGGCGACTAAGCTTGCAAGAGGCAATGATCTCCAGATATGGTATGAGTGAAGACTTCGATATGGTTGCCATGGAGAATGTGACAAATCAGTATCTGGGCGGAGACTCAGCTAAGCTGTTCTTTTTGAGACACAGACTCTTCTTGATAAGAAGGTTGTGGAGCTTGTCAGGATGGAACACCAGAAAGCACTGAAAATCCTTCAAGGACAATATCGGAAACTCCATGAACTTGCAAAATATCTGTATGAGCATGAGACAATTACAGGTGAGGAATTTATGAAGATACCTGAATGCACCTGTACAGGTTCCCACTGTAGTGGCAGAATCTGAAAGTAATACAAAGTCTGAGAACAATGCAGAATCCGAAAACAGTACAGAAGCTGATGCAGATACATCTTCCGGGAAAGTGAATTTGCAGAAGTGATATTTTCTCAAGATATACAAGCCAAAAGTCCATTGCAATCCGGAAATTTGGTTATGTCACTGAAAACTGAGTGAACAGCAATGAAAGCAGCAGAGGCGATTTGAGCTTCTGCTGCTTTTCCTCTTTTTCTGCCAATTAACTCCGGTTCGGTTATAATTCGTAATAGTGAACGCAGCATCCTGGATGTTTTTGGAAAAAGAAGGAATGAAGATGGATTGCCGAACTGCAGAGGAAGGAATGGTGAGTAGGTATATTAAACATGATCTTCCGTTAAATGAACTGGAAGAGTTTCTCGATCATGTGTACAGAATTGTTCTTCCTGTTATGATGAACTGGAGACATATTTTATTGTACATGAGGTAACACAGCAGCTTGATGATGACAGCAGCGATTCGGTTCTGGATTTCAAAAAACTGCTGGAACAGGATATCCGGAAATCAAAGAAGATATATCCGCAAGAAGAAAGCCAGTTGGCTGATGTTTGAATAAATATATATGCCTTCTGATCGCTACGATTGCGGCAATATTGATTTTTTTAATGATGGAGACAAATTACATTCTATAAAGACACTGGAGGATTTTATGAGTGAAAAAATATTACTGATCGACGGACATAGTATTTTAAACAGGGCATTTTTATGGTCTGCCGGATCTTACTAATTCTGAAGGAAAGCATACAGGGGCAGTATATGGTTTCCTGAATATCCTGTCTTCGGACGATGCGAGGAAGAGAAGCCTCAGTATCTGACAGTGGCATTTGACAGAAGTGACCGACTTTCCGCCATAAGATGTTTGAAGCATACAAAGGAACACGTAAGCCCATGCCTGAAGAACTGAGGAGCAGGTACCGCTGATCAAAGAAATGCTTACTGCAAAGGGTGGGAATGTCGCCACAGTTTCCTTGCTGGTTTCGAAGCAGATGATATACTTGGAACTCTGGCGAAAAAGGGTGAAGAAAAAATGGATGCGACAATTCTTTCCGGTGACAGAGATCTGCTTACAGCTTGCGACAGAAAAGGTTATGATCCGTTTGCCAAAGACTGTAAGGGGCAAGACCACCATAGAGGATTATCATGCACAGACCAGGTGATCGAGAAACGTTATCAGGTTACACCTCCTCAGATCATTGAGTTAAAGGCTCTGATGGGTGATCCTGCCGATAATATTCCTGGAATTCTAGGTGTAGGAGAGAAGACTGCCATCAAGGATGTTTGTAGAATATGGCTCCATAGAAAATGCTTCAGAACATCTGGAAGAGATTTGAACAAAACAGGCCAGAGAATCAATGAGGGAAAAATTATGATATGGCGCAGATGAGCAAGGCTCTGGCAACGATCTGTACAAACAGCCCCATAGAATTTGATGAAGGAGGCAAAGTTGGGAAATCTTTATACAAAAGAAGCTTTCCTTCTCTGCAGAAATTGGATTTCCGGAATTTTCTGATGAAATTTGATCTGCGGAAGTGAATGAAAATACAATAGAACAGGATTTTTTCATCTGTAATGATCTGGAGGGCTGTGAGGCACTTTTGAAAAAAGCAGGGACAGGCAGAAGCTGTGGGAATATTTGGTGCGACTTCTCTGGGATAAAGAAAGGTCTATGGGCTGGTCTGGCATTAGGGGAAGATGGGAAATGTATTATGTTCCTGTGGAGGAATGGTAACAGCAGCTTATTTAAGATGATAAAATCAGGAGGCTGGGGAAGTCTACCACAGTTTGTTCCTGGACGTAAAACCATGCTCAAGCGTGCTGATCTAACACCCGATGCAAACATATAAAATTTGACTGTATTTGGCATTGCAGCTTATCTTCTGAATCCTTTGAAAAGTACTTATACTTATGAAGAGCTTGCAAAAGATTATCTGGATGGTGAAGCTTCTTCCGGGAAAAGAGGAGCTTCTGGAAAAAATATCCCTGAAAAAGGCCTGGGAGGAGGATATGCCAGAACTGGAACATCTGGCATGCTATATGGCCTATACCGCTTTTGCCACCAGAGCCCCTTGAAAGTGAAGCTTCAGGAAACAGGTATGTGGAAGGTATATACAGAGATTGAACTTCCTCTTGTATTTACTCTTAGATTCCATGGAAAAATGGGGAATCGAAGTAAAAGAGAAGAATTGAAAAATATGGTGAAAAGCTGACTGTCCGCATTCATGAACTGGAAAAGCTGATCTGGCAGCAGGCAGGAGAAGAATTTAATATCAATTCTCCGAAACAGCTTGGTGTGATCCTTTTTGAAAAAATGGCTATTCCGGGAGGAAAGAAAACGAAGACCGGCTATTCCACATCCGCAGATATATTAGAGAAACTGGCATCAGAGAATCTGATCATAAATGATATTTTGAATATCGTCAGCTTACAAAGCTGAAATCCACTTATGCAGACGGTCTTGAGCCGTAATCGAGAAGGATGGAAGAATCCATTCCACTTTTAACCAGACCATAACTGCCACTGGCAGAATCAGTAGTACAGAGCCAAACCTTCAGAATATTCCAGTCCGAATGGAGCTTGGAAGACTGATCCGCAAAGTGTTTATACCGGAAGCTGGATTTGTATTCCTGGATGCTGATTACTCACAGATTGAGCTGCGTGTTCTGGCTCACATGTCCGGGGATGAAAAGCTGATCAAGGCGTACAGGAGGCGGAAGATATTCATCGACCGACAGCGTCTCAGGTCTTCCATATTCCCGCTTGAGGAGGTCAGATCTGCAAAGACGAAATGCCAAGGCGGTAAACTTTGGCATTGTATATGGCATCAGCTCTTTTGGTCTTAGCCAGGATCTTAGTATTACAAGAAAAGAGGCTGCCGCTTATATCCAGAAATATTTTGAGACCTATCCAAGCATAAAGGATTTCTGGATGGACTTGTGGGAGCAGGGAAAAGAAAAAGGCTATGTTTCCATTATGTTTGGCAGAAGAAGACCGGTTCGGAACTGAAATCCAGCAATTTTATGCAGAGATCCTTTGGCGAGCGTGTTGCCATGAACTCAATTCAGGGAACTGCCGCAGATATTATCAAAATTGCCATGAATCGTGTGTATAAACGTCTTTTGGATGAGAAACTGAGATCCAGACTGGTGCTTCAGGTCCACGATGAATTGCTGATCGAGACTTGGAAAGATGAAATCCCTCAGGTATCAAGAATTCTGGAAGAGGAAATGAAGGGTGCAGCCAATCTGGCAGTGGAGCTGGAAGTAGATATGCATCAGGGGAATAACTGGTACGAGGCAAAGTAGAATCAGAGCTATGTCTGGAATAGGATTGAGGAAGAAAATAGTTTTGCACCTCATAGTTACCAGGTGAAATCGAAGCAGTAAGGAATAGGACAAATGAAGACAATTGGTATTACAGGAGGAGTTGGTGCCGGAAAAAGTACGGTGCTTGCTTATCTTGAGAAAAAATATAATGCTTTTGTTATACAGGCTGACGAAGTGGGACATATTGTGATGGCTCCGGGACAGGAATGTTATCAGCCAGTGATTGATCTGTTTGGGAAAGATGTGATAAAAAAATGATAAAACTATTGACCGGAAGAGGGTTTCCGATGTAGTATTTGAGCAACCGGATTTTTGAGCCGCCTAAATGGGATAATTCATCCGGCTGTAAAAAAAGATATATCCTGAAAAGCCTGGAGGAACAGAAGAATGAGGGACGGAAGCTATGCATTATGGGAAGCTGCACTTTTTCTGGAAGAACATTACCAGGAGTTTTGTGATGAAGTATGGTATATTCATACAGATGAGGAAATCCGCATTCAGCGACTGATGAAAACTGAGGCTATACAAGGGAAAATCTTTGAATTATCGGAAATCAGGCCAGCGAAGATTATTTTCGAGCCCATACAGATTTGTTGTAGAAAATAACGGAAATGTGGAAAAACCTGGAAGCAGATAGATGAAGGAGTAAGAAGAAATGAGACTTTGTAGCATTGCCAGCGGAAGCAGTGGAAACTGTATTTATGTGGGCTCAGAAGAGACCCATGTTCTTGTAGATACAGGAATAAGCGGCAAAGGATCGAGCAGGGACTGAACCAGCTGGAGCTTACTGGAGGGACATTGACGCGATTCTGGTCACTCATGAGCATTCGATCATATCAGCGGTCTTGGGGTGATGGCACGCAGATACCACATTCCGGTTTATACTACAGGTGGAACTGCAGAGCTTGCAATCAGCAGAATGAAGAATATGAAGAATTTTCCGGAAGACACTTTTCATGAGATTGTGGAGGATCAGGATTTTCTATCATCGGGGATCTGACCATTCATCCTTTTTCTATTCCATGATGCAGCACAGCCGGTAGGATACCGGGTTGAGTGTGAAGACAAGGCAGTTGGAATCGCCACAGATCTTGGAAAATATAACGATTACATAGTAGATAATTTACAAAATCTGGATGCGCTTCTTGCTGGAAGCAAATCATGACATCCGTATGCTGCAGGTGGAAAATATCCCTATTATCTGAAACAGAGAATCCTTGGAGACAGGGGACATCTTTCCAATGAAAATGCAGGAAAGCTGCTTTGCAGGCTTTTACATGATGACATGAAAGCTGTTTTTCTTGGACATTTAAGCAGAGAAAACAACTATGAAGAACTTGCCTACGAGACTGTGTGCTCGGAGGTAACCTTGGAGATAATTATAGATCAAAAAGATTTTCAGATTCAGGTTGCGAAACGGGACAGTATTTCAGATGTGGTTGTATTGTAGAGGAGATAATTTACAAAAGAAACAAAACTATATTTGAAATACAGGTTCAGTTTTTTATATACAGATCAGGGAAAACTTAAAGCTGTATTTTCCTGGGGACAGAAAATGGACAGACCCAAATACAGGAGGAGTAGAAAAAAAACAATTATCACAGTAGTAGGAAATGACACCGTTGGTATTATTGCAAAGGTATGTACTTTATCTTGCAGAATCAAGGTTAACATTCTGGATATTTCTCAGACCATCGTTCAGGGTTACTTCAACATGATGATGGTAACAGATGCCAGCAAATGTGAGACAAGATGCCGTGGCTCTTTCCAAAGAACTGGCTGCTCTCGGGGATGAGATCGGCGTAGTGATCCATTGCCAGCATGAGGATATTTTCAACGTAATGCATCAGAATTTGAAATGAAAGTCCCATCCATCGGACTTTCATTTAACAAAAATGTCGCCTGTAGGTGATATATCCATAGAAAGGAATACGAATGCTATGATTAATATATTTGAAGGTAAAATGAGACCAACAAAATGATCGAGCAGGAGAATCTGGATGTGCGTACGATCACTATCGGTATCAGCCTTTTGGACTGTATTGACAGTGATCTTTGAGAAATTAAACGAAAAAATTTATAACAAAATTACCACATATGCCAAAAGATCTGGTGGCAACTGGTGAGAAAATATCAGCACAGTACGGAATTCCGATTGTAAACAAACGAATTTCTATTACACCAATCGGTCTGATTGGGGGTATGCAAAACTAACAGATGATTTTGTAACAATAGCCAGGACCCTGGACAAAGCTGCCAAGCAGGTGGGAGTGAACTTTATTGGTGGATATACAGCTCTTGTAAGTAAGGGAATGACACCGGCAGAGGAGCTTCTGATCCGTTCTATTCCGCAGGCGCTTGCCAGTACAGAGCGGGTATGCAGTTCTGTGAATGTTGGTTCCACAAAGACTGGAATCAATATGGATGCCGTGAAGCTTATGGGAGAGATTATTCTGGAAACAGCTCAGGCAACCAAAGAACAGGATTCCTTGGCTGTGCCAAGCTGGTAGTATTCTGCAATGCGCCGGATGACAACCCGTTTATGGCAGGTGCTTTCACGGCGTTACAGAAGCTGACAGTATTATTAATGTTGGCGTCAGTGGTCAGGTGTTGTAAAAACCGCTCTGGAGAAAGTAAGAGGAGAGGATTTCGAAACTCTCTGCGAAATGATCAAACGAACTGCATTTAAGGTAACACGTGTAGGTCAGCTGGTTGCCCGGGAGGCTTCAAGATGCTTGGCGTTCCATTTGGAATTGTGGATCTTTCCCGCGCCTACTCCTGCAATCGGTGACAGTGTGGCTGAGATCCTGGAAGAAATCGGTCTTGAAAGAGCCGGCGCACCTGGAACTACAGCAGCTCTTGCCCTGTTAAATGACCAGGTGAAAAAAGGTGGTGTAATGGCTTCCCACAGCGGTTGGAGGTTTTTGAGTGGTGCATTTATTCCGGTCAGCGAGGATCGGGAATGATTGATGCGGTAACAGCAGGTGCACTTACTATTGAAATTAGAGGCCATGACCTGCGTATGCTCTGTGGGGCTTGATATGATCGCAGTACCAGGTGACACGAAGGCATCCACCATTTCCGGCATTATTGCAGATGAAGCAGCAATTGAATGGTGAACCAGAAGACAACAGCAGTCCGTCTGATCCCTGTTATCGGAAAAGGAGTAGGGAGACAGTAGAATTCGGCGGTCTTCTTGGCTATGCACCAATTATGCCGGTAAACAATTTCTCCTGTGATGCGTTTGTGGCAAGAGGCGGAAGAATTCGGCTCCGATCCATAACTTTAAAAATTAAAGGTTTCTGTATGAATTTGCACTTGACATTCTTACATCACTGTGCTAAAGTATAAACCAGTTAAACCGATGAGAAAGAGTAGTAAATCAGATGTGACATTTAGTCATTATGAATGGACTGAATAATGACTTACCAGAGAGCGGAGGATGGTGTGATCTTCGTATGAAGCGGCTGATGGAATGGACTTTCGAGGGCGGTCCGAAATTATATTTCAGGAGAGTAGGCGCCGACGGGAACCGAACCCGTTATCAATCAGGAGTGTATGTTTGTACATGAGAAAGTGGACGATTTGTCAATTTGAGTGGTACCGCGATAATAGATTTTATTACCGTCTCAAAGAACAACAGGGAATGTTTTTTTTTGAAGACGGTTTTTGATATCCATTTTACCACTCATTCTTTCGCAGACAAGATGTAGAAGATCGGCTTAGTTATCTTCTGGAGCCTGTTTGAAAATCATTTCCGTAAAGTGTGACACATATTATGCGGAAAGCCCTTTTTTAACACGCTCCCGCCAATTTTAAGAGAGAGAGGAAAACACTATGAAAAAAAGAATGATCGCAATCGCAGCAGCAACATAATGGCAACTATGATGATGGCAACACCTGTTTTTGCAGAGGACTACAAGATTGGTATCTGCAATTATGTAGATGACGCATCTCTGAACCAGATTGTAGACAATCTGGAAAGCCGCCTGGAAAGAAATCGGCGATGAGAAAGGTGTAAACTTCGATGTGTCCTATGACAACTGTAATGCAGATGCCAATGTTATGGAGCAGATTATTTCTGATTTCCAGGCAGACGGTGTAGACCTTATGGTTGGTGTTGCAACACCGGTAGCTATGCGTATGCAGGCAAGCACAGAAGGAACCGACACGCCGGTTGTATTCTCCGCAGTATCGGATCCGGTTGGTGCAGGTCTTGTAGAATCCCTGGATGCACCTGGAGCAAACATTACAGGTACAAGCGATTATCTGGATACAGCATCCATCATGAAACTGATCCAGGCAGTGAACCCGGATGTAAAGAAAATCGGACTTTTATACGATATCGGACAGGATTCTCTACAACAGCCATCGAGGCAGCAAAAGCTTATCATGGATGAGAACGGAATCGAATATGTAGAGCGTACAGGTACCACAACAGATGAGGTACAGCTTTGCAGCAGATGCACTGGTGGCAGATGGCGTTGACGCAGTGTTTACCCCAACTGATAATACCATTATGACAGCAGAGCTTTCCATTTATGAGAAATTTATTGATGCAGGAATTCCGCATTACACAGGAGCTGATTCCTTTGCGTTAAATGGTGCTTTCGCAGGGTATGGTGTTGATTACGCAAATCTTGGAGCAAAACAGCAGATATGGTTGCCGATATTCTTCTGAATGGTGCTGATCCGGCAACATCTGTAGAAACCTTTGATAATGGTACTGCTACTGTAAACACAGAAAACATGCGAAGCTCTCGGTCTTGATTTTGAAACTGTTAAAGCTGCTTTGGAGCCGCTCTGTACACAGGTAAATGAGATCGTGACAGCAGAGAGCTTTGACGAACTGGAAGCAAATTAACATTAACCGAGGAAACAGTTGACACTGGCTACTGCACCTCCTTAGGAGAAACTGCCCTGGAAACTTGGACTGATCTGTTCCCTGACTGTCCTTGCATTGTTTTTAAGTTATTCCATGCTGAATGTCTGCGGACCTTCACAGACGGCTGCTTTATTGAGCCGCTGTAGGAGCCATAAATGGCGGTCGGCGGACATCCCTTTATCAATAATAGCAGCAATGCTTGCCGGAATCTGTTCTGTTTTGCAACGGATTTTTGCAGACAAAAATGGGGAGACAGTCTGTTTGCGGAATTATTGTGAATACAGGATTGTATTCGATTAACATAGCAGTGATGGGAGGTTCCTCCCCTGATCAATATGAACAGAACAGAGACGGTATTTTCCATGAAGGATGTTCTGGCAGATACCCTCTGAAGGAAGAACAGATATAATTGTTGCTGTTGATCGCAGTAGCAGCAGTGGTTGCTTTTTCTGGTGGTATTTTAAAGACACGACTTGGCCTTTGCAATCCGTGCTACAGGAAATAATGCAGATATGTGAAGTCGTCGTCTATCAACCCGGTATTTAGCAACGATTATCGGACTTTGTATTGCAAACTCTTTACAGCACTGTCCGATGCCTTCTTTTCCCAGTCCCAGAAATCTGTGGACATTAACATCGGTCGTGGAATGGTTACCATTGCGCTTGCATCCCTTCTGATCGGAGGAACAATTCTTGGAAAGGCGGAATTTTGTAAGAGCTGTGGAATGGTATTGGGTTCTTTTGTTTTTCCGACTGGTTTATACGGTGGCTTTAAGATTCAATATGCCGGCATTTATGCTGAAAACTGGTATCTTCTGTGATTGTTATTTGGCATTTCCGGCCCTTATCTGAAACGACAGTGGCCGCAACTGAAAAAGAAGAATGACGCACAAGAAGGGAGGAATCTGATCCATGTTAAAAGCTTTCACATATTTCCAAAAACCTTTTAATCCTGGAACAGTAAATGAAAAAGTGGCAATCAGAGATCTGTCTCTGCATCTTGAAAAAGGCGATTTTGCAACAATTATCGGTTCCAACGGAGCTGGTAAAATCTACTATGTTTAATGCAATCTGTGGAGATTTTTCTCACAGATTCGGATCTGTTGTTCTGGATGGGAGGATATTACATTTCTGCCCACAGCATGCCAGAGCAAAAAATATTGGAAGACTGTATCAGGATCCGATGCGGGAACTGCTCCTGGAATGACGATTCTGGAGAACCTTGCGCTTGCTGCAGGTCGGGGAGGCTGGCTTTCCCGTATTTCCAAAAGTGATAAACAGCGTTTTTCGTGAACAGCTTGCACTTCTGGATATGGCCTTGAAGACCGCACATGAACCATCCGGTAGGACTTCTTTCCGGCGGACAGAGACAGGCGCTGACACTTTCATGGCAACCATGAATCCGCCCAAGCTTCTGCTTCTGGATGAGCATACAGCAGCTCTTGATCCGGGAACAGCCGAGAAGGTGCTGAACCTCTTAGCAGGATCGTGGAAGAACATCATCTGACCTGTCTGATGATCACCCACAATATGCAGTCGGCCCTTGATCTGGGAAATCGTATTCTGATGATGGATTCCGGAGATATTGTGCTGGATATCAAGGAAGAGGAGAAAAAAGGTCTTACTGTGGAAGGGCTGCTTGACAAGTTTAAAGTTGGAGCAGGAAAGGAAGCTGGATAATGACCGTATTCTTCTTTTTCTAATGAGTAAGACAAAATGGACAAAAGTGAGCCCTGGCTATTGTGCAAATTGCAGAGGGGCTCTTTATGCTGAATTGAGAATATTATACAATAATAATTTGTTGTCTGTACTCATGAACATAAGAAACACTGTTTTTGTGCCAGAATGCTTTCGTAAAGATTGATGCGAAAGTTGTTTTATTTAAAATCCATAGCTTGCGGTGCGTTTTAAGCACTGCGGCAGCATCCGGCAGTCTGGTGAAAGCAGAGGAATGCTGCCACATTTTTTATTTTGCCCAGAAGCGCAGAACTGTTTTTTCGAAATCCCAGAACCCGGGCGTAGGGAATCTGCGCTGGCACACTCTGAATATGAAGAAGCATGTGGGAAGCAGTGCTCTCTGGATCCTGGTTCGTGTGATCTCCTTGGTTTCAGAAGGTTGGCAAACTGGGAAAAGGTTTTATACTGATCCCGGCAGGAGAGAATCCTTCTGGCAAGAGCGTGGGACATGTCCAGGTATGTGCACAGGCTTTCTTCTGTTTCTGAAGAAGACAGTAACGGTAAAGCGTGTCCAGATCGTTTTCAGAAGATAATGATTTCCGGAAGTGCCTGTAAAAATAGTTCCGGGGAATTTGCT
>VOFH01000052.1_pt1 | contig 12001 bp, 11 predicted proteins | sample 5384091 | NCBI WGS metagenome assembly VOFH01 (sample SAMN12384727, study PRJNA508395) | human gut metagenome | isolation source: healthy gut G | host: Homo sapiens
ATGTTTCCGCAAGACTCTGCATTCGCCATCAAAAACATTAATAACCCGATGTTTTTGGTAGATTTTATCTGTACCAATCTGCCCTTGAAGAAGGATGAAAAGATAGAGTTGCTGCGTATTGACGCATTGCGTGCCCGTACTTATCGTTTGCTTGAGATTTTGAATCGGGAAGTGCAGCTTGCCGAGATTAAGGAGTCTATCCAAATGCGCGCCCGCGAGGATATAGACCAGCAACAGCGCGAATATTTCCTGCAACAGCAGATTAAAACCATTCAGGATGAATTGGGTGGTGGCAGCCAGGAGCAGGAGTTGGAAGAAATGCGCAAAAAAGCTGAAACCATAAAATGGAATGAAGAAGTAAAAAGTACATTCCTGAAAGAAGTGGATAAGTTGGAGCGCATGCATCCGCAATCGCCCGATTACAGTGTGCAACTGAACTACTTGCAGACTATGATGAGTTTGCCGTGGGGCGTTTATACAACGGATAATCTGAACCTGACTAATGCAGAGAAGACGTTGAATAAAGACCATTACGGCCTGGAGAAGGTAAAAGAGCGTATATTGGAGCACCTTGCCGTATTGAAGCTGAAAGGAGATATGAAGTCGCCTATCATCTGTCTGTATGGTCCTCCGGGTGTGGGTAAGACCTCTTTGGGGCGCTCTATAGCCGCTGCTTTGAAGCGGAAGTATATCCGTATGTCCTTGGGTGGCGTGCATGATGAAGCGGAAGTACGCGGACATCGCAAGACGTATATCGGAGCAATGCCCGGACGTATTATCAAGAGTCTGATTAAAGCCGGTTCTTCCAATCCCGTATTTATATTGGACGAGATAGACAAGGTGAGTGCCGACCGTCAGGGCGACCCTTCTTCCGCTCTGCTCGAAGTGCTTGATCCGGAACAGAATACTACGTTCCACGACAACTTCCTGGATGTGGATTATGACTTGTCGAAGGTGATGTTCATTGCTACCGCCAATAATCTGAACACAATTCCGGGGCCGTTGCTCGACCGTATGGAGTTGATTGAAGTAAGCGGCTACATAACCGAAGAAAAGATAGAAATTGCCCGTCGCCACTTGGTTCCGAAAGAGCTGGAAGCAAACGGTATGAAGAAGAGCGATATCAAGATTCCAAAGAATACGTTGGAAGCAATCATCGAGTCTTATACCCGTGAAAGCGGTGTACGTGAATTGGAAAAGAAGATTGGAAAAATTCTTCGCAAATCGGCTCGCCAATATGCCACGGACGGCTATTTCGCAAAAACAGAAATCAAGCCGGGCGATTTGTACGAATTCCTGGGTGCTCCCGAATATACACGCGACAAATATCAAGGCAATGAATATGCCGGTGTAGTTACGGGCTTGGCATGGACTGCTGTCGGCGGTGAGATTCTGTTTGTCGAAACCAGTCTCAGCCGCGGTAAAGGCGGTCGCTTGACACTGACCGGAAACCTGGGTGATGTAATGAAAGAATCGGCTATGCTGGCATTGGAGTATATCAAGTCTCATGCTTCGCTGCTGAATCTTGATGAAGAGATTTTCGACAATTGGAATATCCATGTTCATGTTCCCGAAGGAGCTATCCCCAAAGATGGCCCGTCGGCAGGTATAACAATGGCTACTTCGCTGGCATCCGCACTTACGCAGAGAAAAGTAAAGGCCAATCTTGCCATGACAGGCGAAATCACGCTGCGCGGAAAAGTTCTTCCCGTAGGTGGTATCAAGGAAAAGATTCTGGCTGCCAAACGTGCCGGCATCAAGGAGATTATCCTCAGCGACGAGAATCGTAAGAACATTGAAGAGATACAGGAAATTTATCTGAAAGGACTGACTTTCCACTATGTGAAAGACGTAAAAGAAGTGTTTGCCATTGCGCTGACTGATGAAAAGGTAGCTGATGCCATTGACTTGTCCGTTTAAAAAAGAAAAGATAGAAAAGTAAGAAGAATGACATTTGAGTTACAGTATACAGACAGCAAGACAAATGCCCGTGCAGGTTTGATTACCACCGACCACGGACAGATTGAAACGCCTATCTTTATGCCGGTAGGTACGTTGGGAACCGTAAAAGGCGTGCATTTGACAGAGTTGAAAGAAGATATAAAGGCGCAGATAATATTAGGTAATACCTATCATCTTTATTTGCGTCCCGGATTGGATGTTATTGAAAAAGCCGGCGGATTGCACAAGTTCAACGGCTTCGACCGTCCGATGCTGACCGATAGCGGAGGTTTTCAGGTCTTTTCCTTGGCAGGTATCCGCAAGTTGCGTGAAGAGGGTGCTGAGTTCCGTTCGCACATCGACGGAAGCAAACACATTTTCACTCCGGAAAGGGTAATGGACATTGAACGTACCATCGGGGCAGACATTATGATGGCCTTTGACGAGTGTACTCCGGGGATGCAGGAGTATGCCTATGCCAAAAAGTCCATGGAAATGACGCATCGTTGGCTGGACCGTTGTATCACGCGGTTCAATGAAACAGAACCCAAATACGGCTATCAGCAATCCTTATTCCCCATTGTGCAGGGTTGCGTCTATCGCGACCTCCGCGAGCAGTCGGCAGAGTTTGTCGCCTCTAAAGGTGCTGACGGTAATGCCATCGGCGGTTTGGCTGTGGGCGAACCTACGGAGAAGATGTACGAAATGATAGAGCTGGTGAATGAGATACTGCCGAAGGACAAGCCTCGTTATCTGATGGGGCGTCAGGTACACCTGTGAACATTCTGGAAGGCATCGAACGCGGAGTTGACATGTTCGACTGCGTAATGCCTACACGTAACGGACGCAACGGTATGCTGTTTACAAAAGACGGTATCATCAACATGCGTAACAAGAAATGGGAAACCGACTTCTCTCCTATTGAGGCAGACGGTGCATCTTACGTAGATACCATGTACAGCAAGGCATACTTGCGCCATCTGTTCCATGCACAAGAGCTGCTTGCCATGCAGATAGCATCTATCCACAACTTGGCTTTCTATCTGTGGCTGGCAGGCGAGGCACGTAAGCATATCATTGCAGGCGACTTTGCTACCTGGAAACCGATGATGGTACAACGTGTATCGACAAGATTATGAGAAAATGAACTGGAGGATATGGAAGAATATGCCTGCCGAGAAAAATAAGTTCCTCAAGCGGTTGGACTGGTACATCATCAAGAAGTTCCTGGGAACATACGTGTTTGCCATAGCCCTGATTATTTCTATCGCCGTAGTATTCGACTTTAATGAAAAAATGGACCGCTTCATGTCTCATGAAGCGCCATGGCAAGCCATTATCTTCGATTACTACATGAACTTCATCCCCTACTTTGCCAATCTGTTCAGTCCGCTGTTTGTCTTCATCGCAGTAATCTTCTTTACTTCCAAACTTGCGGAGAACTCGGAGATTATCGCAATGTTCTCTACGGGAATGAGTTTTAAGCGCATGCTGCGTCCTTATATGGTATCTGCGGCAATCATTGCGGTAGTGACGTTCTGCCTCGGGTCTTATGTCATTCCCAAAGGCAGTGTGACACGTATCAATTTTGAGGACAAGTACTACAAACCCCGTAAGGCGAATACGGCACGGAACATCCAGCTGGAAGTGGATTCGGGGGTAATTGCCTATATCGAACGTTTTGAAGACTACAGCAAGACCGGTTATCGCTTTTCTTTGGACAAGTTCAATGACAAGCAACTGGTCTCCCACCTTACAGCCCGTTCCATTACCTACGACACGACGGCCGTGCATAAGTGGAAAATCAAGGATTATATGATTCGCCAGATGGATGGCATGAAGGAGAGTATCACGAAGGGTGACCGCATAGACACTACCCTTTTTATGGAGCCTGCCGACTTCCTGATTATGAAGAACCAGCAGGAGATGTTGACCAGCCCTCAGCTAAGCGAGTACATCAACAGGCAGCGGCAACGCGGCTTTGCCAACATTAAGGAATTTGAGATAGAGTACCACAAACGCATTGCCATGTCGTTTGCCTCCTTTATCCTGACGCTGATTGGAGTGTCTTTGTCTTCCAAGAAAACGAAAGGTGGAATGGGATTGCATTTAGGTATAGGCTTGGCATTGAGTTTCTCTTATATTCTGTTTCAGACCATTGCTTCCACATTTGCCGTGAACGGCAACATGCCTCCGGTCATCGCTGTGTGGATACCGAATATAATGTATGCCTTCATTGCATTCTATCTATATAGGAAAGCGCCGAAATAAGCATTCTAAACCTCTACTTCAGCTTGCTCAAGTTGAGGTTTGGCGTACTAAAGCAGAGGTTTAGGATGTTTGTCTCTGGAAGCCCATTAAAATAAGAAGCCCCTCCCACTCTTGCGTTGTACAAGTGCGGGAGGGGCTTTTTGTTGTATTCATTTCCTCTTTTGTTCTGTTCCCTTTTTTGCCGGAAAGAGACGCCGGTTTCCGGGGAACACCCTCACTTTCGTCTTACAGGTTCTTTAAGTTGCTGTTGCATGCACCGGGCATCAGCAAGCTTAATTCAAGTAAGCCGAAAGTTCTGCAGCAGAGATGTTTTTGGCAATAATCACACCATTTTCATCCAGTAAATAGTTAGTAAATCCGCGACCTAAGCGATATTTCTTGAATAAGCCGGAGGACTCGCCTTTAGTTTCCACGAAACAGGTGGGCGTAACTATTTGGTCCTTACGGATGGTTTCTTCAAAGATTGACTGATACTCATCGAATGAAACTGAAACCATCTTCACATTGTTGCGGGCAGTAGAGCGAAGCGCATTGCTCAAACTTGCGTTTTGCATCCGGGAGTGCGCGTCATAACTTGCCCAAAAGCTAAGCAACACATATTTTCCTTTCAAGTCTGAAAGTTCGGTTTGGGATTGCTCTGCCGACATGGTTTGGATTTTGAAGTCCGGGGCTATGTCACCCACATTCAAACCGCCGGTCGGTTTGTCTTTTTCTACAAAAGAAGTCAAGGAACCAATTAGTAATACAACAAAAATCCATTTTACATATTTCATGTAACACGATTTTGGTTAATACTATCCGGGACTGTCCTTCAACAGTGATTTCTTCCCGGAACATCGTCTTGTCAAAGCCTTGAATAGTGATAAATACACTGATACTCAAAGCCTTTAATTCTGAAATCGGGTGCAAAGGTAAGTAATTCTTAAAGAAACTTCCAAATAAACAAGCAATTTTCTCACTTTTTCAGTGCAATTTTTTATGTTATTTAGCATAAAAGGCGGGATTTTTCCTTACTTTTGTAGCCTATTATTCTATCAAAAAGATGACTTATGCAACCATTGAACACTGAACTCATCCTAATACGTATTACGGGTGAAGACCGTCCGGGACTGACAGCTTCCGTGACGGAAATTCTGGCGAAATATGATGCTACCATTCTGGATATTGGCCAGGCAGATATTCACAATACTCTTTCGTTGGGCATTTTGTGCAAGACGGAAGAACAACACTCGGGGTTCATTATGAAGGAACTGCTTTTCAAGGCTTCCTCCCTGGGCGTGACTGTCCGTTTCTACCCCATTACTACCAAAGAGTACGAGGATTGGGTGAATATGCAGGGAAAGAACCGCTATATTCTTACTTTATTGGGGCGTAAGTTGTCTGCCCGTCAAATATCTGCCGTTACCCGTATTCTTGCAGAGCAAGGCATGAATATCGATGCCATCAAGCGCCTTACAGGACGTATCCCGCTGGACGAATGCGAATCGCGTACACGCGCCTGCATCGAATTTTCCGTTCGTGGCACTCCGAAAGACCGTATTGCCATGCAAGAACAGTTGATGAAACTGGCAACCGAACTGGAAATGGATTTCTCTTTCCAGTTGGACAATATGTACCGCCGGATGCGCCGCCTCATTTGCTTCGATATGGACTCTACGCTGATTGAAACAGAAGTGATTGATGAATTGGCCATACGTGCGGGTGTGGGCGACCAGGTAAAGGCCATTACCGAACGCGCCATGCGTGGTGAGATAGATTTCATTGAGAGCTTTCGCGAACGAGTGGCTTTATTGAAAGGATTGGATGAGTCCGTGATGCAGGAGATTGCAGAAAATCTTCCCATTACGGAAGGTGTGGATCGCCTGATGTATGTTTTGAAGAAATACGGTTACAAGATAGCTATTCTTTCGGGAGGGTTTACCTACTTCGGGCAGTACCTCCAGAAGAAGTACGGTATAGACTATGTGTATGCCAACGAGTTGGAAATAGAGGATGGCAAACTGACCGGCCGCTATCTCGGTGATGTAGTCGACGGTAAGCGTAAGGCAGAGTTGCTGCGTTTGATAGCTCAGGTGGAGAAAGTGGATATTGCGCAGACTATTGCTGTCGGCGACGGTGCCAACGACCTGCCCATGCTGGGAATTGCCGGCCTTGGAATCGCTTTCCATGCAAAGCCCAAAGTAGTTGCCAATGCCAAGCAATCCATCAATACCATCGGCTTAGATGGCGTACTTTACTTTCTGGGATTTAAGGATTCATACATTGATATTCCCCGTTGAAGGCAGATGCTTGAAACAAATTTGCAAGCCCTTGAGATAATTATTGTCCCAAGGGCTTATTTTTTTACTGTAAGAGTCTATTTTATAAGTCTTTTTCCTATCTTTGTACGCAAATTTAAAAGAGATACATGAAGTTTTCAGAACTACATTTAAATGGCAATGTACTGGAGGCACTGGATGCCATGCGCTTTGAAGAGTGCACCTCCCATACAAGAAAAATCAATACCTGTTATACTCGAAGGCCGGGATTTGATAGCTGTTGCACAAACCGGGACCGGAAAAACAGCCGCCTATCTGTTACCTATATTGAACAAGCTTTCAGAGGGCGGACACCCTGCCGATGCCATCAATTGCATTGTCATGGCTCCTACCCGCGAGTTGGCGCAACAGATAGACCAACAGATGGAAGGTTTCTCTTATTTCATGTCGGTTTCCAGCGTGGCCGTGTATGGCGGTAATGACGGAATACTATTCGAGCAGCAGAAAAGAGGGTTGACACTGGGTGCTGATGTCGTTATTGCTACCCCGGGGCGTTTGATAGCCCATCTTAGCCTTGGTTATGTAGACCTTTCCCGTGTCTCCTATTTCATTTTGGATGAAGCAGACCGTATGCTCGATATGGGATTTTATGATGACATTATGCAGATTGTGAAATTCCTTCCTAAAGAGCGGCAGACAATCATGTTCTCTGCCACCATGCCTGCTAAGATACAACAGTTGGCTGGTAACATTCTGAACAATCCTGCCGAGGTGAAGCTGGCTGTTTCCAAACCGGCAGAAAAGATTGTGCAGGCAGCCTACGTCTGCTACGAGAATCAGAAGCTGGGCATCATCCGTAGCCTCTTTGCAGAGGAGACGCCGGAACGCGTTATCATCTTTGCTTCTTCCAAACTGAAAGTGAAGGAAGTGACCAAAGCTTTGAAGCAGATGAAACTGAACGTTGGTGAAATGCACTCCGATTTAGAGCAGGCACAGCGCGAAGAAGTGATGTACGAATTCAAGGCAGGACGTATCAATATCCTGGTAGCTACAGATATCGTTGCGAGAGGTATCGATATCGATGACATCCGTTTGGTTATCAATTATGATGTGCCCCACGACAGTGAAGATTACGTGCACCGCATCGGACGTACGGCGCGTGCCAATAATGACGGCGTAGCCATCACCTTCGTTTCCGAAAAGGAGCAGGGGAACTTTAAGAATATCGAAAAATTCCTGGATAGGGACATCTATAAGATACCGGTTCCCGAAGAGCTGGGTGAAGCACCCGAATACAAGCCGAGAGCATTTGACGGAGGAGGAAGACGGGGCGGCCATGGAAACGGACGTAAGCCAGGAGGAAACAAGAACGGCCGTAACAACAATAAAGGCGGAAAGCCCAGGGCCAAACGTCCACAGAATGGCGGTGAGAAGAAATAAACACTGTGGTGAAGAAAAAGCGGATTTATTCCGCTTTTTCTATGTTCATTGTATTGTCAAAACCAATAATCATATTTACCAAATTGTATACGGAACTTTCGGGTATGCCGAGGGTTGCCTGATAATGGTACCCCTTACTATCCACACCCATGAAATTCATATCGGCAAGAATGGCCTGGTCCAGCATTTCGGCAGGGAATATATCCGCAAACATCTTTTTAGTGATGTCCTGGCCATAAAGCATCTTCTTCCCTTCGTATACACAGATGTGGATTACATTATCATAATACACATTGTCCACACTGATTCCATTTTCAGAATAGGAAGTCTTGAAAACCTTCATCTTTGAAGGGTTGATATATACATATCCCCTATATCTTGTATTCTTGTATGTTACGATACTGTCTTTCTTTATCACTTCCGGAGTAGTAGAAATGACCTCCACTTCTCGACTGGTGAAAACCAAAGAATCTTCCGCATTCTCTGATTTATGCAGTTTAATTACTTCGTCGGCCAGCGAGTGGAACCAGAAGCTGTATTCCGTTTGACGGTCTATCTTATAGGCCACCGGTTCATTGCTGTATATGTAGATTGTATCGTGAACAACCTTGAAAGGTACGGGAGCGCTTTGCGGGTTGGCATAATATACCGTATCCCCTTCGATGCGCATCAACGGCATTTCTGTTTCATCGTTCACCCAGATGCCTTGTAACAGTTGTTTTGCAATGAGGTCTTCCTTTACGGAAACCTCTCCTGTTTGTCTGTTGCTGCATGAGGCCACAACAAGTACAATGAGAATCGCACTTCCTTTATTGTCATAACGTCCCTATTTATTTCTTTCTTTTTTCTGCAACTTTATTTGCCGATACAATGGTAAATAAAACCCTGTTCTTCCATTTCTTTTTTATCATAAATGTTACGTCCGTCCAACACCAACGGTTGCTCCATAGTTTTTTGATAACGACCCATGACGGCAGGCGGAATTCTTTCCATTCCGTCACCAGCATCAAGGCATCCGCATCGAGTGCGGCATCGTACATATCTGTCGCATAATAAACGCTTTCTCCTATGCGGCGTCGGCATTCGTTCATGGCAGCCGGATCGTACACACGCACTTTACAACCGGCATTCAGCAGTTTGTCAATTAGGACCAATGCAGGTGCTTCGCGCATGTCATCTGTTTCCGGTTTGAATGCCAATCCCCACAATGCAACTGTTTTACCTTCCAGATTTCCATTATATTGTTTTACCAGTTTGTCAAACAACATGCTTTTCTGCTTTTCATTGACTTCCTCTACAGCCTGCAACACACGCATCCGGTAACCGTTCTGTTCGGCGGTCTTGATTAAAGCTTTTACGTCTTTCGGGAACACGACCCACCATATCCGATACCTGGATAGAGGAACTTACGCCCGATTCGGGTATCCGAACCGATGCCACTACGTACCATATTGACATCAGCTCCTACTCAGTTAGCAAAGATTAGCGATATCGTTCATAAAACTGATACGGGTGGCCAGCATTGCATTGGCCGCATACTTCGTCATCTCGGCGGAAGGTACATCCATGAAGATAACGCGGAAGTTATTCAGCATGAAAGGCTTATAGAGCTTGGTCATTATATTTTTCTGCACGTTCCGATTCTACGCCGATTACAACACGGTCCGGACTCATAAAGTCATCGATAGCATTACCTTCTTTCACCCTGTTTATCTAATTCTCCGGATCGGGGGTTCCGACAGCAGAGAACACTACTTCTACATCATCCAGGCAACTTTCCAGTGAAGTCGTAAATTTTAGTCGACCGGCTTTTGGTATTGCGGATGACCATTTCTTCCAATCCATTTTCATAAATGGGGATAATCCCCTTTTTAAGCGCCTCTATTTTTTTCGCTGTTGGTGTCAACACAAGTAACATCCACGCCAATTTCAGCAAAGCATGTACCTGTGACCAGACCTACATATCCGGTTCCTACAATTGCTATTTTCATGTTTAATCTATTGTTTGTTTTTTATTCAAAATATTCGGCATCTTTGAAAGGCAGTTCCCTCTTGTCTTTCTCTGATACATGACATTTGAGAATCGGCAACGGCCAATCTATACCCAACGTCGCATCATTATACATAATGGAAGCTTCCCTCTGCGGAGCATACTTGTTATCTACCTTGTACGTGAAAACGGCTTCGTCGCTCAATACTGCAAAGCCATGAGCAAAACCACGTGGAATGAAAAATTGTCTCTTGTTCTCCTCACTAAGCAAAACACAGACGTGCTTTCCGAACGTAGGCGATGATTTACGCAAATCCACAGCAACGTCCAACACTTCTCCTTTAATAACACGAACCAGTTTAGCCTGACTGTATTCTCCTTTCTGATAGTGCAATCCGCGTAACACGCCAAAAGATGATTTCGACTCGTTGTCCTGTACAAAATCAACGGAACCAATATTAGCCTCAAACTCTTCTTTCTTATAGGCTTCCATAAAGTAGCCCCGTTCATCGGAGAAAACTCTAGGCTCTATCAGCCATACTCCGTCTATTTCCGTCTGTATATAGTTCATTGTTGGTAGTAATAAATAAAACGATGCAAAAGTAGTGAATTTTTCGAAGTTTTCTGGGATATATTCAATTAATCTCGTAATTTTGCAGACATGATTGAATTGGCACAACATATAGAGACTTTACTACTGGAAAACGACTGCGTCATTGTTCCGGGATTTGGTGGATTTGTTGCACATTACGTTCGCACCTGCAACTCGTGTTAAAGAAGAAAGTATATTCTTACCTCCTACCCGCACGATAGGATTTAATCCGCAACTGAAACTGAATGACGGAGTACTGGTGCAATCATATATGTCAGCATACGACACAAGTTTCGCTGACGCCAGCCGTATAGTAGAAAAGGAAGTGAACGAATTTATCGGTCTCTTCATGAGGAAGGCAAAGCCCATCTGGAGAATATCGGTGAAATCCATTATAATATTTATGGCAATTACGAGTTCATTCCGTACGATTATAAGCTAACCACTCCTTCTTTATACGGTCTCGACTCTTTTTTGAGATGCATGAACTTTCCGTTCTTGCAACAAAAAGAAAAAAGTGTTGGATACCGACTCATCCGGAGAAAGAAAAGAAGACTTTATGAAATTAGTATCAACCGCACGTACCTCCGCAATGCAGCAGCTATGATTGCCGCCATTGTGCTGTTCTTCGCTCTTTTCCACTCCGGTAGAGAATACCGACGTTCAGAAAAACAATTATGCACAATTATTGCCCAGCGACTTTTTGAGCAAATAGAAAAGCAATCGGTTGTAGTAACTCCTGTTTATGTTAAGAACGATGCAATGCAACATCCTAACAAACTTTCCGGCAACTTCTTCAACGAAAACTTCATCCACTAAAAAAGATCAAAGCGGATAAGACTTCAAGCCAATCGCAGTAAGAGAAGGAAAGTGGTAAAAAACAGGAAAAACTTCCGCAACTGCCCCCAACTGCGGTGAAATCTCAAGAAAGTGCAAATCATCCTTTTCATATCATTGTGGCAGGAGGAATCAGCCTGAAAGATGCAGAAGCTATAGCAACTCAATTAAAATCAAAAGGGATTTGCTAATGCAAAAGCTCTGAACACTGATGAAAAAGTACGTGTCAGTATCAATTCATTTAACAACCGCAATGAAGCGACCAAGCAATTACTTGAGCTAAGAAAAACGAAACCTTTCAGCAGATTCATGATTTCAGGAGCATCGTTCGGAACAATCTCAGCACCGTCAGCACGAACACCACCTTTATAATAAGTGATGATAGCCGCCAGTCCCAATACCAAGCCTTTAGGCAACTCACCCTTACGCTCCAGATAAACTTTCAAACCCGGGAGGTCGCGAGTCTCATATTTAGGAAATGAATTCAGCATGATAGAAGTCACCTGGTGATCAACAAACGGATTGTTGAAACGCTCCAAAACATCTTCCGCAAACTTCTTCAATTCTTCTTTCGGCAGGTTCAGGGTTTCCATCAACTCATCGAACATAACTTTATGAATGTATTTACCTACCACTTCATGCTCGCAAGCCTCGCGCACAATGTTGATTCCA
>VOFH01000078.1_pt1 | contig 12001 bp, 21 predicted proteins | sample 5384091 | NCBI WGS metagenome assembly VOFH01 (sample SAMN12384727, study PRJNA508395) | human gut metagenome | isolation source: healthy gut G | host: Homo sapiens
TAGGCTGTCGTAAACTTCTGAATCGCCATTGAGTCTAAAACGAGTCGAGATCTATCTGCGGACACAACACTAGTGGAACCTATAAAAAGCTAACGTCAGCTAATGCACATACAAACCTCATTATATATATTCTACAAACACTATATCTATCAAGTAAATTATATCGCTAAAATTTGAAACAGCTATCATCACATCTATCACATTTGATAGTATCTATCATAAATCATTCTACTATTCAAAAATTATTGTAGGTGCTATAATGAACTTATAAAAACGAACAGGTGCTCATATGACAGTAAGTGCATCTTTCCAAAACTCATATTTACTAGTTATATCAAGGAGATTATCATGACACATACACAATTAACACAACTCGTAGCAAGCTTTTATTAGATGCACCACAAGCAATGAAACAGTAAAAGGAATTCGCTCAATCTTGGATTGATGCAGAAGGTACACCTAAACAAGAAGAACTTACAAAACAACTCGTATCCGTAGCAGAACAAAATATTGCACTTATCGACGAAACGATCGGCTTTGCAGGGCTCTGAACTCGCTACACAAATCCTTGGCGAAGAAGGCGCAGCTAACCTCTTACAACACGCCAAAGACATTAAAGCAGAAGGAGCAGAAATTCTGTGACTGCCCTGCCTGTGTAGCCGCAAAAAATATTATCGATTTGAAAGCGAAATTTTATAATACTATAAACAGAATATTACCTATTGAGTGGTTATCTCACATTGTAGATAACCACTACCTATGAATTGCAATAAGTAATGCGACAAAATTAAATCAATTTTTAATCTCATGTTTAAACATGTCAAATGTGTTTTAAACCCAAGGCATTTTTCTAGGTCGATTGATTAATCAGCACTAGTGCTTCTGTTAGTTTATCTAGTGTTACTTTAGCTAAATCGGTTTTCTTAGGACTCTCGAAGTAAACCATTACTATTTTCATTAGAGCCACGTTGCCATGCTGCATAAGCATCAGCAAAAACCATTGGTATCCCAGACTCGGTTTTGCAACCTGTTCAAAGCACGCAAATTCTTTACCACGGTCCATGGTAAAGGTTTTAAGTAATTTACTTGTTAATGTAAGTTGTATAGGAACTAATAGCTAAAACATAGAATCCTTAGATCGGTCATCCATCTTTTATTAAGAGATAGAATCGAGTTTTGTTCAACAAATGTAGCTAAACACCCTTACTTTGACCTCTGAAGACACCATTGTATCTAGTTCCCAATACCAAAAAGTTCATTGTTTTCAACTTATTGAGGTCGGTCCTTAATGGTCTTTTTCACATTGAACCGTCTGTCCACGCTTTTCTTGAGTACCAGGCTTTTTTGCCTTCCGGCGAAGTACTTTCTCTGTTACAGCAAGAAAAGGCCGACATCCAAGAATATTGTTTTAAAGCTTAGAACACCAAACTAATTCAGCACCAACTATTTCTTCTGGACAAGTTTGTTGTAACCTGATTCACTCAAAGCCGCTAATTGAGGTGTTAACTTTGTTGGTCTACCTTTTATTAGCAGACTTACTAATTGCTAACTGTTGTGCTTTAATCACAGAATATTCACCTTCAACGCGATTTAAATCCTCTTTGCTACAGTAGAATGGTGAACGCCGATTGTTAGTGATTCTACGAACAGAGTATCCTTCTTTCGTAAAACTTCTATTTGACTTCGTTTTTCTATGGTAAGATGTATATAACTCATATTAGAGACCCTCCGTGTCATGTATTTGTGGTTATTTACATTTTACACTATATTCCAATATGAGTCTTTTATTTGTCGCAATATATTTTACAATTATCATATACAAAAACGGCCCTCATGGGGGAAGCTGTTTTATTTGAACAATATTTGTGAAAGCTTTACTCCACAGTCTACTCAGACATTCTTTGTATCCGTTGAAGCATTTTAAAGCTCACAGCGATATTAACGAAAATAATCAACAGTGTTATGAACGAATAGCCTAATAGCATACAGTTCGCCGATACCACATCATATATCTGATATGTGCAATATCCAGCCGTGACAACACACGCTAAAAAACGCCCGGTATATACTGTTGCAGAAAAATACTTTGAATTACATGCCCAATCACATGGTATATATACGCTTATGATGACAGTGATGTAAATGTCGAAGCTTTCAAAATACATACTCAAGCCCAGCACAATTAACAAGAGTATGAATTCCTGACAGACGATGGCATTAAATCTGAAGGGTGTAAAAAGTGGCTGCTAAAAATTGTTGTTGCAGTTTAGATTCCTTCGCATGAATCGTGGAAATAGAAGAATCTCTTCAAGTTCGTGCAATATAAAAATGCTCGGGAATAATAAGAAAAAACCATTCAGATCCATAAGATACCTCGTTCACAAGTAAAAACTATTTACCACCTTTTTTACATATGTATCAAGAACTCTTATTTCCCGTAAATAATCTCGTTCAACAGGACTAATAGTTTGATTCTGGTATTTTTGATATTCAGAAAGGACTTTCGCTTGCATTTGTTGATGAGATATATGTCCCTTATCTTGTAATACAGCTTCGCCTGTAGCTGACAAAATCGCATCTATATGCTTTATCCAATCAGCCATTGTCATAGGGACTTCACGCTGGGCCTGTCTTTCCGCAAAATCCAAGTATCCTGAAACTAATTGATTGAGCCCTTGTAATTTTTTTTTCTGTAAGATAATTTTTAGCAATTTGAGCCTCTTTCAATGTAGGTAATTCTCCTTTGAAAGTAGTCAATCCATAAACTCTTTTTTTGCTATCTACACGTTTATAAATAACTTCACTAGCCGTATTATGATGAACAGCAAAATGCATCTTATTTTGTACTGTAGCAAAAATGATTTTGCTTCTACGGATATCGGATTATAATCAACAGCAGTAGAAAATAAGTCCAGCACTTGACGATAAAAACCTTTTCACTAGAGCGAATATCTCGAATCCGATCTAATAACTCTTTAAAATAGCTGCCACCACCTAATTCTTTCAGTCGCTCATCATCAATAGCAAACCCCTTTATCAAATAATCCTTTAATACGGTTGATGCATATTTTCTGAATTAATTCTCGCAGCGATCGAACACGATATCCTATGGCTAAAATCATATCTAGATTATAATAAGCCAACTTTCTTTCAACTGTCCGAGTACCTTCATTTTGAACTGTCAACTTATAGTTGACAGTTTCTTCTTCAGACAATTCCAAATCTTGAAATATAGATTTAATATGCTTGCTAATATTTTGTTTTTGTCGTTTGAAATAATTCTGCTATTTCACTTTGACTTAACCAAACAGAACCATCATCAAGTATAAGATTTATTTTAGCTTTTCCATCTTCAGTATTATAAATAATTATATTATTCATCTGAAAGCCTTTCTACCATTACGCCCATAGTAATTCAATATATGTATATCAAATCTTAAAATTAGTATATGTTAAATTAAAAGAAGCCTTATATATTACTATCATTGTAACACAGAAGGCTCAAGAATTTATCCACTATTAAATTTTAAAACTGCATTGATTTAACTTGCACACGCAGTACAGTTTTCAATTTAGCGGGCTCCACCTTTCGCGCATCAGACAAGTAGATTTCCCGATGCCACTCGTCGTTAGCACGTTGTAAAATTATGAGCAGCGCAGAATTCATCTACTTTCATAAACGATTCCGGTTCATCATCATAAGGCCCGACATGCAATATCTGCACGCAATCCCCATCCTCAATTGATTCGAGCCGCACATCCTTAAATCGAGACAACGATTTTTTCTTGGATACCATTCATAATGGCCGCCTCCAACACGTCAGAGTCACAAAATCAGGTTGTCCGATCGTCACCCGATATTGCAGATTATTCTTATCAAACTGCTCCGTATGCTCGATCTGCTTCCAAAGCGCCTCCAGCACGAGGAACTTCATGCGCTCGGCACCGTAACCGCACCGCCTGCTGCTTTGGACAATACAATTCCTTTTCGTGCTTGCGCCATTCATGCTTTACTGCTGTCATAGTTAACCCCTCTTTCTGAAAAAAATATATGATTTCTTTTTAATGGGGATTATGAAAGATGTTAAGAGCCCCTATGCCAAAGCATAGGGGTTTTTTCACACACTCGTCTACAAGTGCTTTTTGTATATGGGTGTACTGCTTTTAAGTCGTTCTTTGATTCGATGGTTTTTACGATTTGCCCATCTTTCATAACGATGATTCGGTCTGTTACGGCTAGGCCAATAGTCCGATGTCATGGCTGACGAATACGTAGCCGAAGGGTTGTTCCGAATGGAGTTTTTGTAATAGGTTCAACACTAGTTTTGATTCACCGCATCAAGGGCTGATGTAGGTTCGTCAAAGAGTACTAGCTTGGGGTTAAATTTATCCAAAGCAATACGACACGTTGTAGCTGACCACCGCTGACTTCGTGAGGGTATTTACACCGTATTTTCTGGCAAGTCTACTCGTTGCATCCATTTACGGATATCGTCCTTGCTGACGCCACATCCATAAGCCAGTTGATATACGGCTCTAAGAGAAATGTTTAAGTTCATCCGCGGTGGAATCACCGTCAAGGATTTTTGGAAACATCATCTGCATAGAGCGATATATTTCTGTATGATTTTGAATAGAATGGATTTCTACCAAAGAGTCGCAAGGTGCCAGATGTAGGTTTTCTAGCATAGCAATTATCCTAAAGCAATGTACTTTTACAGAAACCACTACCACCAGCAATGCCCTACCCGTTCATTCTCCGCTACAGAAAAAAGATACATCATCAACAGCACGAACCGTATGATTGTGGTTTGTATATTGTTTACAGATATTCTCTGAGTTGAATATACTACACCCACTTTTGTTACAGAATCTAACAAAATACGAGTATACTCATCTTTTGGGAATGCCATAACCTCTTCGGTGGAGCCTACTTCAACGAGCCTTGCCCCTTTATTCATAACGCCAATGCTATTGGCAATTTGTGCGGCCGACTTGATATTATGAGTTACGATAATAACTGTTGCACCAAGGGCTTGTGTTACCTCTTTCATAAGGTCTAATACAGAGGCTTGCACGAGCATATCTAAGGCACTAGTTGGTTCATCAGCAAATACGATGCTAGGCTTCAAGATAAGGCTCAAAGCTATTGCCAATCGCTGCTGCATGCCACCGCTCAATTGAAACGGATAGGACTGCAAGATACGCTCTCCGTCAGTTAAGTGAACAAGATTAAGCATATCTATAACGCGGCTTACATCATAGCTTTCCTCATCATGAGCACGGAGTAAATCTTTGAAGTGATTTTCTACGGTGCGATTTGGATTTAGATAGGCGCTGGGATTTTGAAAGATCATAGAAATCTTCGTGCCCCGCAATTGTCGCCAATCACCATCACTCAATGTAGAAACATCGGTATCGTTTAGCAAAAAATTTGGCCGCTAATGTTAGCTTGTTTCAACATGCCGAAGGCGGCACGAACAAAGGTAGATTTACCAGATCCGCTTTTCACCAACGATGGCAAAGACCTCGCCATTAGGTACGGAGAAGGATACATTACGCACCGCCTCTTCCGCACCATATGAAATTGTAACCTTATCAAATACGATACAATCAGATTTATTCAATAGTAGAATCCTTTGTTAATAAGTAGTAATCGATTGGATGTACCGGTACATGCCGGTTTTTAACTTTTGTAGTAGATACAACCGTTGCACTTGGATACAACAAATAGATATCTGCCACGTCATCAACTAAGATTTGTTGCGCTTGTTTTGCAATAGTAGAGCGTTCATTTTGATCAAATGTTACGGACAATTGGTCGATTAACGCATCTACTTGAGGGTTAGAGTAGCCACCAACGTTTGATTTCGCACCAGTTTTGTAGAATAAGCTGAGGAACCAGTAAGGATCGTTTGTAGACATAGTCACTACATTGCGTTCTACTAAATCGAAACCATCTGTACCAAGTGTATCTACTTCATCAGGGCTTTGTAATTTCTTAAGAGTTACAGCAATACCAGCTTTTTTCAATTCTTGTTGGATTTCTTCGTATAAAGCTTGTGTCTTTACCCCAAATAGCAATAGTAATCGCTAATTCTTTGCCATCTTTGCATACATGCCGTTTGCATTCTTAACGTAACCAGCTTGAGTCAAGATTTGGTCAGCTTTTGCTACATCTGTCATCGGTTTATTAGCAATCGCATCATAGCCTAAGTTGGCAGATGGCGGAATGGTGCCGCCCTGGTGTGGAACCATTCCCAATGATTTTCGCCATAGAATCATAGTTAATGATATGATTTTACTGCATTACGTACATCTTTATCATGTAATGGAGATGCTGCAGTTTGGTTCATTTTTAACATGAGCACACGAACGCCAGAGATATCTTGGATATTGAAACCATCTTTAAACAAGCTACGGTTAGCAGAGTCCACCTTTTTGGATGATGTCAACATCTTTAGATTGCAATGCCATCACGTTTATTGTTGTCTTCAATGTCTTTTTACTGTTACAGAATCAAGACCTGGTTTGCCGCCCCAGTAATCTGCGAAGGCTGCAAGTTCAATTGTTTCACCTTTTTTGAAAGAAGTGATTTTGTAGGACCAGTAAGAACTGGTTTTAGATGCTACATCTTTAAGATCTGCAGTGTCCATGATAACGAAAGCTGGTTCAGTCAAGCTAGACAACAAGGAGCCATTTGGTTCTGTTGTTTTGATAATCAAGTTTTGACCATCTACTGCGATAGATTCAATCTTAACAGCTTTTGCAGAACGAGCACTTTGTTTCATAGTGTACTCGATAGACTCTTTAACCTTTGTGGAGTCATAGGCGTACCATTATGGAATTTTACATTTTCACGGATGTGGAATTTCCATGTTGTAGGGTCCACATTTTCCCAAGAGTCTGCTAATTGTGGAGCAAATTTCATATATCTGGTGTTACCGTTGCCAATGTTTCACCAGCGCCGATACGCGTCAATGTCCACGCATCCCACTCGTGTGTTGGGTCTAATGTTTCACCAAACCAATACAGACCAACATTCATATGCTTCCCTTGTTTGCCTTGTTTAGCGGTATCACTTCCGCAACCTACCAAAGGCTACCATGCACAGCATAGTTAGACATGCTAATAACCAACGTTTCATAACTTCTCCTTTTGAACATCGCCTCTGTGAAAGAAGCTTTCAACATAAACATCTATACACAGCGCGGTTAGCGAGATACATCGAGGGCATCGCGCAACGCATCGCAATATAGTTAAATAAAACAACAGTAATAAAATAGCGAGCCCCGGGTAAATTAGCAGCCACGGCGCCGTTTGTAGAAAATCTCGGGAGGCTCAATAAGATAGCGCCCCACTCTGGATCCGGCGGTTGCACACACCGATGCCTATGAGCGAGAAACTGGCTACCAAAATGATGGCATCACCTAAATGTTGAATAATAACAATCACCAACGATGGCAATACATTCGGCAGAATATAGCGCCACAGAATTCGTAGATTTGAAGCACCTGACATACGCGCAAAAGGTAATGTACTCCGCGTGGCGTTCAATCTGTACGAGGCCTCTAGTGATACGGGCGTATTCCGCCCATTTCGTAATGCACAAGGAAATGATTACATTTGTAATGCTAGGTCCCATAATACCGATGAAAGCAATGGCAATCACCATGTTCGGAAACCCTAGTACCAAATCAATCAAGCGAGATAACCAACGGTCAATGCTAGGTGTAGAGAATCCTGCTAACCCACCAATAGCGATACCGATGGCCCCACTAATGCCAATGATGGTGAAGGCAATCCCTAAAGAGGCTTTACCACCGTACAAAATACGAGACCATACATCACGACCGAGTTGGTCAGTACCTAATAGATGGGCACTACTAATATCTTGTAAGCGGTCCGCGATATTCGTCGTTTCAGGATCGAATGGTGCTATATAGGGAGCGCATAAGAAAAAATGCGATCCATAGCTGCTAATACCAACATAACGTATAAAGTATAGGGCTTTTGTCTATTCATAAGAGCCTCCTTTTATGGCGGCTCTTCGCTTCGGATTCAGCCAAACACTCAATACATCAATGATAATATTAATTACGATGAACACCAAGGTAATCCAGATGATATAACCTTGCATCAATATATAATCGCGAGCCATAATGCCTTGTACCATCATGTAACCAATACCTTTTATGGAGAATACCGTTTCAATAACGGCAGACCCACCTAACATAGCGCCCATAGTTACCCCCATCATAGGCAACAACATAAAGTCCCCATGAGGGGAATATGTAACGGGTGTAGACCATCCATTCTGGCAAGCCTAATGCTCGCGCCCCCTGTACAAAGGGCTGTCGCGACACTTCTAAAATAGCATTGCGCAATCGACGAATATAGAGGCCACATATCCATAAAGCAAGGGTTACCGCGGGCAATACATAGGCAGAAAAAGCCATTGGTATTCGTTACCGACACTAGCTGTAATTTAACACCGAATAAGTACAGTAATAATAAACCGACCCAGAACCAGGAATAGCTAAGGCCAAAACGTTACTAGACGTATACCATGATCGATCCAAGAATCTGATATTTTGCAGATACTATACCAAGAGGTATTGTTACTGCAACCCCATAACAAGCGCTAAAGATACGAGCCCCAATGTATTTGGTAGCGCCCCTTTCAACAACGTGGCCACAGGCACTGCATAAAGTATAGACTCACCAAAGTCCCCTTTGTACAATTTGACCTAACCAACGTAGTATTTAACATACCAAGGATCATTGAGTCCTAACTGCTCTCGTATCTATTGCAACTACAACTGGATCTGGTGTAGCCCCTACAAGATTAAACTTCATCGACACGGGGTCGATAGGGAGATAATTTTATCAATACAAATGTACCGATAGTAACCACCAATAAAATACCTAAAATACTTGCTAAACGCTGCAATATTAATCGATACAACACATCCCTGCCTTCTTTATCACAAAATAGCTATATTTATATTCTATCAATGTAATACTTAGATAGATATACCTATACGGGTATTTAGAATCGTTATCATTATGAAAGTTTTGCATACCAGCAAAAAACGGCCCCTCATGAGAGGAGCCGTTTCTTATATAACCCTTACAGTGTCCATGCGAGTGCTTCTACAGGCTCGCATGCCTATCCCACTAGGCTAGACTGTTATATTATTTTGTATATGCTGTATGTGCTGTAGGTGCAACAGTATTAGCAATGATCGCTTTTGCCATGTCGCGATTTACAGGGCGTTCAAAGTACATCGCATGGTTTTGACCATCTTTTGTCCAACCAGCGAGATATACCATTTTTCGCCACCTTTGAACGTAACCTTTGTACCGTTTACCTTTTTCAGTAGCTGTAACGCGATAATCCTTATGATTACCACTGATATCACCTTTTGTAGTACCTACACGATACACAATACGTTTGCCTGCTGCTTGATTGCGAGTAGAATCTTCACCAGCTTGGTAAACATACACAACTGCAAAACATCTTTATTGATTGTGCTTACAGACTCAATATTATAGCCTATAGGTAATACCTTGAGCATTTGAGGTGTAATATTCATGTATTTAGCAGCCTCAGCCACAGTAGCAAATTCATGAATTGGGCTTGGCATACCAACCATTTGCCTGTTCTGCAACTACAGGTTTAGCTGGATCGGTTTTACATCTAAAGTACCCAGCACCAGCAACAGTGTAGAAATCTACACAAGCACACGCAACAGCCATTAATACAAATTTTTTGGACGAGTATAATCTCCCTTTCAAATACAAAATTATTAAAAATACATTTATTTTGTATGTAATTTTCCTCAATATTGATAATAGCTCTTCGGCCATATCCTCGTGTAACGGGACGCTGAAAATTCTAAAGAGGATTTTTGTCCATCTTTCATCCACGATGCAAGATAAACCATTTTCTTACCACCTTTGAAAAGTAACCTTTGTACCATCTACAATTTCAGTTTTATAACTTTATGAATTTTATGGTCATTAACCCTTTTAATGTAACTTAGATGAACGATATATAATATACCACTTTCATCTGGCCTTGATTTTCTGTTATTGATCTGTCCATCAGATTTGTTGTTTTATAACCTTTTAAATATATCTTCCTCAATAGAATAACAGATTGAATATTAAATCCTTTATAAAAAAGCCGGCATGTGGTGTAAACCCTATATATTCAGACGCTGCTTCTAACAGTGGTGAACACATGTACAGGACTCGGCATAATAAAATTTGGTTCCCTAGGTTCAACTGAGATTCCACCAGTCATAGGCACAGAACGATCTCCAACAGATGGATCATGAGCACTAGTAATGCTATAGGAACCAATAGCTACACATGCTAAAGAAGCCACTAGTAATGTCTTTATCTTTGCTGTCATAACAACAATCTCCAAAAACAAGTTTTGTAAAATTATATTTATTAAAATATGCTTAATAAGTATATCCTAAATGATATAGGATTTCAAGTAATAAATGCTACCTATATCATTTTAACAAACTAGTATTTAGCCTATTATTTCTTATGCACCATAAAGCCTGCCGCTTGTTGGTTCGCCATGATAGTTACATCAGTAATTTGCAAGCGTTTAAGGTTGGTTTGTTATATAATTAACATCGGCTACATCTCTGGTTGAACAGCCTCAATACCAGCGTAGACAGATTTGCAGTACGATCTGCATCCTATGGAATCGTAATCACTAAATGGAGTTTTCAATGCCTGGTTGAATGGTAAAAACCTTTAATATCTGTAGCTGCCATAGTATCCATACGAATACCATCAGTTTAGCATCTTAACAGCCGCCTTGTTGTACAGTAAACGGCACCACCTGGGTATAAAATCCCGCTGTTTCCATGTTCACAATATGACCTTCATTTTATCAATCATAAAGGCAGTACTGCTTTTGTTACATATAAGGCCTTTCACATTGGTATCAATCATAGTCACCGCATCATCAACAGCACTATCTTGGAAGATCGCCCTTGTGCAAGACCCGCATTATTAACGAGCACATCGACGCCACCAAAGCCTCGATAGCTGCAGAACCTTACTTTCAACATCCTCGCGACTACGCACATCAAGAACAAAGTCTCAACACGCATATCCATTATATTCCTTAGACAAAACGACCTCGCCCAATAACTCAAGCTTTGACGACCAGAAATCAACATTATCGCCATGCTTTGCATAAGCCTCAGCAATACAAAGACCGATACCAGACGTTGCACCAGTGACAAAAAATATTGGTAGCTTGGCAAAGCCTCCACATCATCAATCCGTTTTATTCTAATAAGTTAATTATCATTATGAAAACAAAAAACGCTACCTACCCCTTATAATCGATAAAAATAGTGTATACATTGCCTCCATACCTCTGTTTGCTAACTTGTATGTAAGACAAAAATATTTGAATGATGAAATAGAATAGGATTACCTATTGAAGTCGCCTCTGGTGCCACAAGTACCCATGAAGACTGAGTAGTATCCCCATTGTTTTATGGGGTTTGACGAGGAGGTTTCAAATATTAAAATTTTATTTAAGATGTTTCAACATATCATTTAACAAAATCCCTTACGATGCCATAGTTAGGTTGGAAGATTGGATCGTTGTTAATAGCCACAATTGTATCAGCACTGAGATGCCACTCACGTGTTGGATTGCGCCAGAGATACCAAATGCCAAGTATAGTTTTAGGGCTTACGTTTTACCCATTTGGCCTACTTGGTATGGCAATTCAATCCAGCCTTTTTTCAACGAGTGGACGGGTAGCACCTACAACGCCGCCGATAGCATCGGCGAGTTCGTAGAGAGTTTATCAAAGTTTTCCTTTGAACCCATACCACGACCGCCAGCTACGATGATATCCGCTTCTTGGATATTATAACCAGACTTGCTGAATGGAATAAAATCTAGCCGTTTGGTGCGAATATCTTCGGACTTGAGGTCAAATTGTTCAAG
>VOFH01000159.1_pt1 | contig 12001 bp, 17 predicted proteins | sample 5384091 | NCBI WGS metagenome assembly VOFH01 (sample SAMN12384727, study PRJNA508395) | human gut metagenome | isolation source: healthy gut G | host: Homo sapiens
GACTGCGGTTTCCATCTGATCCGCCTGCTCCTGAAACGCAGCTTCCGCCTCCTGCTCATGCCCGGTCAGGACGCCGTACAGTTTGATCCATTCGCTGCGCCCGAGAGGGATGCTGCTCATAACTGGAATAATCCACCAGAACGGGAATTCCGCTGTCCTCTAACTGTTCCTTGACCTCCGGCGTGTGAAAAATCATAGTGGGATTCCACTGCCAGGGCGCATTTCTCTCAGGATCAACTCATAATCCGGCATATTATATTTTCCCGCATAGAGAAGCCTCCCTCTTCCATCGCATCTCGGACTTCTTCGATATACCAGCCGGAAGATTTTCGTTCCGGTAAGCGTCACCGCATCCATCGCGCCCATTTTGCAAAATGATCCATCGCCGCGGAAGCCGCCAGATAAATGCGGTCTACCGGCCCCTGCAGCACAGTGATTTCATCGGCGAGTCCCTCCGACGCTCCGTTCCCTCGGGAAGCATGAGAAAACAACTGCCGTCGGAAACCGGATCAGCCTGCCTCCATTGCTCAGATAATCCACAGAAAACTCCGAAGCATAAGAAAGCTCCATATAAAGATCTGCTTCAGAAACAGAAAACGTTCTTCCGCCGAAAACTCTGCGCTCTCAGAGCATCCCGATAAAAGGACGAACAGAAAGAACACGATAAGCAGAACCGCAAAACAGCCCTGCATCTTTGGTCGATCCTCTCTGTAATTTTTCTTTCTTCCGGCCGCTTTTTCAGAAATATCACTTTCCTCTTTCCACCTTTCGCTGTGTCTGCCTCTCTTTTATAGCGTTCTTTTCGCCAGCCGTACCAGCCTCTAACGCGACATACCAGTCTTTCACATCCGTTGCAATTTCAGCTGCATTGCTTATTCCCTATACGCAATTTTGTATTCTCAGAGCTTATCTCGTTTTTTTCTTCGCTGCAATTCTGCGTCCGGCGATCACGCCTATGACAAGTCCCGCAAAGATGAGAACCGCTGCTCCGCGATAATCAACGGAGAAACGCTTTTATCCGGGCGCTCTCTTTCGCCCCCGTTCCGCCGTCTCATCCGGCGTAATGCTGGAGGAATCAAACCGCAGCTGATATTCGATTTCATGGGGCGTGCTCATCGCGGTAGTATCCGCGGTGACAGAAAATCCTCATCAAAGACGCTGACCGGTATTTCAAATACGGAATTTCCCTCCGTATTGACCGGCTCGTAGCGAACTCCGTCCACGACCATGTAATCATAATTGGGACTGCTCCATTCGAGCCTTACCGTCGCCTGCCCGTCTTTGATTTTCAGTTCCGCAGGACTGCTCACCGAAGCCTTTCCGCTTCCGCCGAGAAGGGTCACGCCGATGCGGTAAAGACCGTCGGAAAAGCCGGTGAGAACAGAATCACCACCGTTTGCTCCTTCAGAATGCCCTGTTCCGCCGCCTTGGCCTGCAATATTTTCTTTAGGAATCCGGTCTGAAAGAAAGACGATATCCCGGTCATACCATTTCTCTTTTCTCGTGCTCCACGCCGCACATTTCACCTTCCGGTCGAGAGCCTCTACCGGAACTTCGTAAGTATAAGCTCTGTTCTCGTCCTCCTGAAATGGGATATAGCTCGAGGATTCCGCCAGGACCGCCGCCTCACCGGTTCCCATAAAGAGTTTTCCGTAGCCTTTTCCGCTGAGAGTCAGTACAGCGGACATTTTTCCGTCCTCTACCGTCAAAACCGCTTTGACGATGCGAAACATGGACGAGCTGGAGTCTACGTCGATCTCATACTGACCGTCGTCCACCTGTTCCCCTGAAATCGCTGTCATTTCCTCGCTTCCGACTTCCTGAGGAGCGGCCATCTCATCGGCTCCTGCCACCTGAGAGGAACCGCTTTCAGCGAAAGAAGGAAAACATATCGCGAAGATCAGCGATACCGCCAGTAAGATCGGCACGACAGCAGATAATTTACCTTTCACCATGACAGAACCCTTTCCGATTTGAATGATATCCTTGCATTGTTCCTGCTTTCCGTTCCGCTGACCGGCATACCGGCGCAGATCAGCGGATACTTTTTTCTCGACCTCTATGACAGACTGTCCACAGCCGCGCGGATATGGTCTGTATAGATGTCCTGAATTCCCTCGAACTCACCCAGGCCTTTGAGAACACATTCCACCTCATAACCGGATGCCTGCAGCTGAGATTTCCAGGAATCTTCCTCATCTCCCGCCATATCGTTATTGGCATGGTCTCCTGCAACCACCATCAGCGGTTCGAGAACAACTCTGCTGTACCCTTTATCTTTCATAGCGGCCATCACATCTTCGAGCGTCGGCTCTGCCTCTACCGTACCGATATAATAGGCATCTTTTCCCATCGCAGCGAGCGTCTGCTGCATCTTTGTGTAAACCTGATTAGAATCCGCTTCTGTCCTGTGTCCCATAAAACAGATCGCCGTCTTACCGTCATCATAAGAAGATGTCTCCGACGTGATGGTCTCCGCTACCGCGCGAAAATCCTCTTCACTTGTCAGCAGCGGTTCGCCCAGTGCGATCTTTTCAAAACTTATCTCTATAGGTCTCCAATTCTTCCTTCAGATCGGTATATTCGTAACCGTTCATCAGATGCGTCGGCTGCACGATCAGCGTTTTTATGCCGTCTGCGACGGCCGGTCGAGCGCCTCCGTCACATTATCGATTTCAAGATTATCCCGTTCTTTCAACTTATCGATGATGATCTGACTGGTAAACGCTCTTCTCACTTCATATTCCGGAAACGCTTCTGCCGCTGCGGTCTCTATGGCTCCTATCGTCTTATCCCGGCTGTCATTGTAACTTGTCCCGAAGCTGACGACGAGAATCGCCTGATCACTGTTTTTCGCTCCGTTCTCCGCGCTTTCTGCGGAATCATTATCCTGCGCTCCGCCACCGCACCCGGACAGCACCATTACTGCTGCAAGAAGAGACAACAAGACGACAGATAACTTTTTCATTTTCATTTCACTTTACCTCCTGAAATAAAAGCTGACTCATACTTCGGACTTTTTCACCCCCTTCACCGCACACCGTTGGGGCATGTCCGGTATAACACCGGCCGAAAATACTCCTCCGGGCGGGAAAACAGGAACGCCGCCCACTCCTTCTCTGAGTGAGTGATTCCCCGCTGTCCCGCTGCAGCGGGACAGACCGATTCTGTACAATAAAAACAAGATAATACGCGGCAATAAAAGCCCTTTAACGTCAGTAAAGGGGTACACGAAAAGCGGCGGACAAAACCTGCGCAGGAATCACAATCACAGTCTGCGCTGAGCTTCTGTTCACCTGATTTTAGCGTACGACCAGTTACTCGTGGCCTGAGACGGCACGGCCGCCTCTGTACAAACGACAGGCAGGTCTCCTGACTCAGAGGTCTTTGCAGACACACATCCTTCCCAGTCTCCCCAGTGGATTTCCGCCGCAGCGGCCGGTATCCGCTCGCTCAATACAGTGACGAGTTCGCGCGGGACTCTCACCCGCTTCCCTTTTCAACAGCCCGCGGATTCCGTTTAATTTTCGGTTCTCCGCAGCTGTCACCTGTCATTTTATCTATTTGCGCATCTCACAGAACCCGATATCCGGTCTGCACATCCGCAGCGGCCGATGCCGGCGGTCCCCTGTGTCAGTACCAGGCTGCCGCCCTCTGCTGTATGTGCCTTTGCAGACCTATATCGTTCCGATTCAGCGCTTTTATCATGATAACACACATCCAAACATGTAACAAGTTATTCATCGCAAACATCAGACGGATCCGCCGGCGTCCGGTCTGAAATCTCATGCGTCGTTTTTGCTGATGATCCTGCGCCGCAATCCGGTGCGCCGTCTCCGACCGCACCCTGTTCGCCCCGTTCTTATGCTCCTGTTTTGCCATATTCCTGGCCTGATCGTAAAGAAAACGCTTGCGGTACTTCATGCCCGCATATCTCTGAATTTTTCTCAGATAAATGACATTATAAATCCTGCCTGCGGCGCCGGCCACCGGTATCCCCTGAAGAAATTTCATATACAAAAAGCTCTTTCGACAACTCCGCCGCCGTCTTTTTAATCTCAGATTTCTGATCCCATCCCTCCGGCAGTTTTCGTTCTCTGATAAACGATCGGCTTCCCGGTTAAGCTGCTCCAGATCTTCGCCGTAAATAAAAGCTCCCGGATCAGCAGAAGAATCCAGCGGCGCTCCTCATCTGATTCGTAAGTATACCCGTAATTCAGCGCGAGTTCATACATATTCTTCAGCACGACTGCGACAAAGATAGGAATGTCTGGAAGACCGATACCCAGGATTCCCAGGCCGATTCCTCTACGCTGCTGACTGCCAGATTCTTTGCTCCCCGCTCTGCCCGCGTTTTTGAGAAAGCGCGCAGTCCTTTCGCTCCCTTTTTACACCAATCGCATAGGAATTGATTTCATAAGCTTCCTTCATCGCTTCTTTGCGATACGTCTTTTCAATGACAGCGGTCCCTCTGTGAAAAACCAGCGTAAAGGCCTTGCTGAAAGCCGCGTCCAGCGTCGCCTGCAGCTTTTCCGGCACCTTTTTCCTCCAGCATCCGATTCAGTGCGCTGTCCTTTTTCTCTTTCTGCTCCGCGAAAAAATCGTTCCTCTTTTTTCTTTACGATATCCCATTCTTTTTTCAAAGCCCGCTTTTGTTCTAAATCTGTCATACCGATCTGCCCTTTCATTCCTCTGCGGCTCCGCCCCCGTACCGGACTGCGGCTTGCGGACGTACCCGCTCCACCTGCGGATCCCCGTCCGATCCAGAACAGAGACTGTATCATACCGCCCGGTTACAACACACCGACGATCCCGGCACAGCGTCCACTGACCATTTCTGCACCTTTTAATTCCAGTTAGAGATTCCAACCCTCACAGAAATCCGGAAACAAAACCCGCCGTCTGACTGATAAAGGCTGAAAACACGGACTGATCCTGACTTGCCGAAGGGCTTCTACGTATGATTGCCGGTCTCTCAAAATACGAAATGTGCTTTTCTTACTATTACAATACCCAATTTTGCTTTGTCCGTCAAAACAAAATAAATATATCCTTCGATCGGTCAAAAAGACCTTTTCTGTCTGACAAATATACCAAAAGCCCCTTAAACCGAAAATATTTCGGTTTAGTAATTTTATTGATTTTCATACATATATTGTAAAACAGCCCGATTTTTTCTCTCATTTCATCGTCCTGCACGCCCTGTTTTCGCCATTTTTCTTCAGCCCTGAAAGCTTTTCTCCGCGCTTTTCATTTCGTCATTTTTCTTTTTTTGAAGTTATTTACATCCGCTGGAACCCCATAACCATGGGAATTATTACAGTTATATGACAGAAAAAAATTTTTTCAAAAAACACACAAAAACACTTGCTTTTTTATCTCTAATAAGTTTATATTTATCTTGAACTTATTATTCGTTTTAACTCATTTCAAGTTTTCAACTTCAAGAGCAACTTATGCCGAAAGTTGCTCTTTTCCATTTTGTTAGCGAATTTTTAAGATATTTTCTTCATTTCCTTAAGAAATTCTTAAATTATTTCGGTTCGATTTCTGCCTTTTTATGCATTCTGACATCGGACGGCTTTCAGATCTGCGCAGCGGATTCACCAAACAGATTATCGTATCTCATTTCCTTCTCCTCGTCACCGCATCATATTGAATTTACCCATCCATTTTTCAGCGTTTTTTTGTGCAGAAATACAAAAAGGACAGAAAACACGTCTGCAGATTCTCCGCCAGATCCGGTAGATGAGCCGGCATATACCGGCAGATCAGCACGAAAAAGGATCCCTTTCGGGATCCTTCTGAGAAATCGTTCTCTTATTTTTCTTCCTTTACCTTGATCTTGGCAGCCTTGCCTGTTCTCTGTCTCATATAATTCAGCTTAGCTCTTCTTACAGCGCCGCGCTTTGTCACTTCGACTTTTTCGATCATCGGAGAGTGAATAGGAAAGTCTTTTCCACACCCCACGCCGGAAGAGATCTTTCTGACGGTAAAGGTCTTGCCCAGACCGCCGTTCTGAATCTTCAGAACGAAACCTTCAAACATCTGGATTCTTCTCTCTGTTGCCTTCCTTGATCTTGATGTATACCTTTAAAAGTATCACCAACGCCAAATTCAGGAATATCATCTCTCTTATAATCCTGTTCAATTGCTTCGATAATGTTCATCTGTAATCCTCTTTCTCTCGAAACGTTCTTGATATGAACAGAGACCTCTTCGATACTGAAAATATACTATTCTCAGCTCCGTCTCTGTGCGCGCCCCGTGCGCGCCATATCAACCGGACCGCCCGTAATACCGCCCCTATGTTATCACAAATTCATAAAAAATCAATCTTTTTTATTCGTGTTCTTTTGCTTTTTCAGGTTTTTACAATTTAATCTTGACTTTTGCGTCGTGTTCTTTTGCACCCAGATTTTTCTGTCTGCAGTCCGTATCACCGCAGTCCTCCTAAAAATGATCTTTCCGAAACTTCGCCAAAACCCGTAAGCCGCCCTTGTCTCCCTTTTCCATATTCGCCGTTCAGGCTCTCGGATGAGTTTTATCATAAACCTCTTTGATCCGGTTTTTCGTCACTGTCAGATAGATCTGCGCTGTCGCTGCATCCTCATACCCCATGAGCTCCTGAATCGACTTGAGATCGGCGCCGTTCTGCACCATATGTACCGCAAAGGAATTCCGGAGAATCTGAGGCGTCAGTCGTTTCTCCACACCTGCCCCTTTCGCATAAGTGCGGACAATCTTCCACAATCCCTGCCGGGTCAGACGTTCTCCGTGATAATTCATGAAGATATACTCCTGCGGAGATTCGTTTCTGCCCGCATCTCTGTCATCTGCACTCTCTGTGCCGGACATCTCCTGTTCTGCTCTCCTCCTGAGATAGGATTCGAGCAGCTTCGGCCGCGATTCGTCGAGATAACGCTCCAGAGCCTCCTGCAGGGGCGCCCCAAAGGAATAATCCGCGCTTTTCCGTATTCGCCGGTACAGGTGATAAACCCGATGCGAAAATTGACATCGCTCATGCGCAGGCTGAAATCTCAGTGACCCGGATCCCGGTGCCGTACATCATCTCCAGAATCGCGCGGTCACGAAGCCCTTTCACCGAATCATCCGGCGCATTTAAAATGGCCTCTACCTCCTGTATCGACAGATATTCAATTTCCTTTTTCTCCATCCTCGGCGGCCTGATATTTCTCGCCGGGTTTTCCTCCAGAATACCCTCTCCGGTGAGATAGAGACAATAAGACCTCACTGATGCCATTTTCCGGTGAACCGTAGACGCCGCCCTGCCGCTGTTTTTCAGCTCAAAAGCATACGAAGAAATATCCGCGCCGGAAATTTTTCTTCGGCACAGCGCCGATGCCCCGCGACGAAAGATAACGATGAAAATCCGCGATATCCCGTCGGTATGCCGACAGCGAATTTTCGCCATGTTTTCACATTCTTCAGATAATCCGTGTACATTTCCAGATAAGTATCCATAAACTCTTCTCCGACTCGCTCTGCAATCTCATTTTGATCCTTTTATCATATCAGAAATCTGCAGGATCTGCATCTGCTCTTCTATTCCAGCGGTTCAAATCTGTATTTTTGGTCTGCATCAGGATATTTTTCCCGATCCACCTCACTCATAAACATCTCATAAGGCCGCACATACACCAGATAATCTCCGTACAGCTGTTGATACACCACCATCTTCTCATCCGTTTCGAATGAAGAGCCACCGTTACGATCTGGTACAGCCTGTCCTTAAAATGCCGATATCTCCTGCCCGGAACCGGTTCGCGTTCCTTCTGCGGATTTTTTCTCTCTCCTACCGTGCAGAAGTCCTCTGAAGATCCCCGATTTTCCGCATTTTCGTTTTCCGTCAAATAACAAAGTCTGATCCGTCATCCTATCCTTTTTTCCTTCTCTCTTCCCGCGCCGTCTTCCGAAAAAACTCTGCCGGATATTCAGCTGTCAGCAGATCATTCATCGAAATGATTCCACCGGTCGTCCTGAAAATCGATTCCCACGAACCAAACAGCGGCCGCGCTCCAGCGCAGAGTTCCTCTGTCCGCACTCTGCCGGTTGTACTCTTGATATACTCTTCGCCTGATTTTCTGCCGGTTTCTCTGTCTTACGGCAGGCAAGCCGGCTTTTTCCGTCAGAAACTACATACATATCATCAATAAAAGCGGCACGGTGACAATCGACATCACCGTAGTGATAAAAACCGTCTTCGCCGCCAGTTTCTCATCTCCGCCATATTCAGTCGCGAATAAAACACTGGTATTTGCCACAGGCATCAGAATCAGAATATAGATGACACTCAGAATAAATTCATCTGAGATACACAGCTTCAGTACTGGCCACAACAGCAGAGGCACAAACACCTGTTTCACCAGTGAATAAAAATAGACATGCCAGTCGCTGAAAATCGATTTCAGTTCCATCGTCGCCAGCGTCGCTCCGATTAAAATCATTGCGAGGCGTCGTAATGCCTCCGACGGACGAAACGACAGCGCGGATATCCTGCGGAAACGGAATATTCATAAAATATACGACAATCGACATTACCGATATACTGACACCCGGCGACAGAAGATTTTCAGCTTGAATTGTGCCGCGCTCTTTTTAACCCCTGACTTCCGTCTCATCCTGTTTTTTCATCTTCGGCTGACCGCTCTCCTGCACCTGCATTCCTTCGGAAAGATGCTCCGGAGTCCTGGCTTCGTAATTTTCCGGTTCCTGAATCCCCGTCAAATTATCCGCCCGCCCCACATTCATCATTACCACTCCGCAGGTAAAGACCGATATATTAAACAATACGTTGACGATAGCCGCATAAAAAACCGCCTTCTGACCGAACAGAGCATCCATCAGTGGAAATCCCATGAACCCGATATTGGAGTACGTCATCATAAACGCGTATAATCCCCGGTCCTTCCAGGCAGGCGCATCAATTTCACTATCACAAAACTGATCACCGGCAGCGCCGCATACACGATCACACCGATCACAAAGACCTGAGCTACGCCTCCCGGATCGCGTTCAGAATCCGCCTCAATACCGAAGAAAAAATCGTAGCGGGCAGCGTCACATTTAAAAGCAGCTTCGTCAGCTTCTTTTATAAAATCATGATCCACCAGCTTTACTTTAGAAAGAAAATACCCGAGAAACATGATGATAAAAACTGCGGCATCTGATGCAGAATAATTCCAATTTCCATAAAATACAATATTCCTTATACACAAGTCACTCAACCCTGAAAATATTTCAGGCCGTTTTTTCAGATCTGAATCATCTGTCTGCCGCCTGCTGCACAGCCGTCTGATCCCTCTTATCATCCTATCAGAACACCGGGCGGAGAGATCATTCAAGATCCCTCCGCCCGGTAAATCAGCTATACTAATCACTCAATCTGCAAAATGATAATAAAAAATGAACGAACAATAAAAACTATCGAATAAAATTCGTCTTTCTTGGCGGCTCTGCTGCCGGAACCTCAAACCTGCCGCATCGATGCTCCTAAGCATCCAGACCATATGATCCGCCAGCGTCCGCATTGTCTGCAGCCCCTCCTCATCCTGCAGCGCTTCCTCCGCACAGGTTCCATGGATCGAATTCCAATACTGAGAGGAAATCACCGGCATTCTGCTGATAGTAAAGTATTTATTGATTCTGTCGAAAGTAGCGCTGGCTCCTCCCCTTCTGCAGCTGACTACCGCTGCACCCGGCTTTGCGGGCATATCTGCCCTGAGAAGCATAAAAAGCACGGTCCAAAACAGCGCAAAGCGCTCCATTGGTACCTGCATAATACACCGGAGAACCGATAATAATCCCATCCGCCTCTAACATCTTCTCCATCAGCGGATTACAGACATCATCATTAAAAGCACATTTTCCCAGCTTAGCGCATGCACCGCACGCAATACAGCCTCTCACAGGCTGGGTACCGATCTGAAAAATATCAGATTCCACGTCATGCTTTGACAATTGGCTTTTAATTTCAGACAGTGCTGTATAAACACATCCCTCCGCATGAGGACTTCCATTTTACCAATAATACTTTCATTTTCTTACCTCCTCTAACGCAGCCGCCGTAATCGTAATCTCCGTATTGCTTAAACTTACAACTCCCCTTATTATATTATATAGCTGCAGCTAATTACACCATAATATCTTATATTTCTTTCCGCTCGCAACAACTCTCTCCCGCTATTCTTCCTTCAAAATTTTTTTTTTACAGTTCAGCTTTTTTGGTGGATTTCTTCCTTACACAGAAGAACATCAGAGCCTTTCAGTGTAACGATAATGATCTCGACCCCCAAAAGAATAATGTGATGTCCAAATTTTCTATAGGTTCAAAAATCAAAGCCAATGATAAAAATCAGTTTGAATGCTGTGCCGAAAAATTTCAGTCTCCATGGACGTTTTTCACTGCGTTCCATCAAGAGTACTTTCAGTTCCTCGTTTACTTCCTGTAAGCCCATAAGCCCCCTAAGTAACCCCCATAAGCAGAATCGTTTTTCACCGCCCAACAGAAACAGGCACCCATTACGACAAGAATCAGAGGCAAGCCTTTTTCATATTTCTGCTCCTTTTTTAGATATTTTTATCCTTGACTTCAAAAAATGCATCGATAAGACCCGTCAATAACATGATACTGCCCCAGCACAGCAGGAAGCCACAGCACCACCTTGCTGGGTATGACAATGCAGATGATTCCCACAATCGGAAGCAACATTCGGTAAATACTTTTAAAATTTTGTGCTCCGATTTCTTTTCATTTTTTCATATAAGATAATCCTTTCCCTGCTCTTTTTATAGCATCTGTTCCTGTAAGAGTACATCATATCATTTTATACGTCATAACGGATATTTATTTTTATTTCAAAACAAAAGAAAGGAAATAAGAATCCTGCATAGAAAGTCCTTATACTAAATAATCATTGTTTCAAGTAATAAAGATATATCATAATAGAACAGGTTTGAAGTTCACTTTATTTTCAAGATTAAAAGTTTACGATCTTTAAATTGAGGCTCTCTTGATTCCTATCAGCCATATTTCAAAATATCATATATCGAGGAAATAAGTATGAAAATTGCAATTGCATATGAAAACGGAAATGTACATCCGCATTTTGGACAGTGCACCTGTGTAAAATTTATGAAATAGAAAATAATGCTGTCGTATCCACTGGCATAGTCAATATGACTTCTCGGGACGTTCCAATCCCTGCGGACATTTTCTCCAAAAAAACCGGCAATGACCTATTTTCCCAGGCAGTCCTCCCCGCCAAGTATCTTCGGCGCTGAAGAGCTTAACTTCTGTGTTCGGGATGGGTACAGGTGGATCCTCTTCGCCATTATCACCGGATTTCATCACCGGATTTCTCTTTCCTCTCAACTCAAACAATGAAAAATCTTTCCTCTCTCACTTCTCTCCGATTATCTCCTTCTCTTGGTTAAGTTTTCGATCGATTAGTATCGGTCAGCTCCATACATTACTGCACTTCCACCTCCGACCTATCTAACTGTTCGTCTTCCAGAGATCTCTCACCTTTCGGTCAGGATATCTTGTCTTGTGGGGGGCTTCGCACTTAGATGCTTTCAGCGCTTATCCCTTCCATACTTAGCTACCCGGCTATGCAGTTGGCACTGCAACCGGTGCACCAGCGGTATGTGTCCCCGGTCCTCTCGTACTAAGGGCAGCTCCACTCAAATATCCCTCGCCCACAGCGGATAGGGACCGAACTGTCTCACGACGTTCTGAACCCAGCTCGCGTACCTCTTTAATGGGCGAACAGCCCAACCCTTGGGACCTGCTTCAGCCCCGGGATGAGACGAGCCGACATCGAGGTGCCAAACACCCCCGTCGATGTGGACTCTTGGGGGGGTATTAGCCTGTTATCCCGGGGTAGCTTTTATCCGTTGAGCGATGGCCCTTCCACTCGGAACCACCGGATCACTAAGCCCGACTTTCGTCCCTGCTCGACTTGTTGGTCTCGCAGTC
>VOFH01000486.1_pt1 | contig 12001 bp, 9 predicted proteins | sample 5384091 | NCBI WGS metagenome assembly VOFH01 (sample SAMN12384727, study PRJNA508395) | human gut metagenome | isolation source: healthy gut G | host: Homo sapiens
AACCGGAGTACGAAGAGCATCCATAGCAGTCTTTACAACACTCTGTAGTAAACAGCCTGCTCTCTGCCCTCTTCCATAGCACCGGCCTTTGCTGTCTCATCCTTAAGCTTTGCAAGTGCAACCTGTGCATCTGAGAGAAGAGCTGAGCTCTCTGTAAGAAGCTCTGACTGAACAGATACATCTGCATCAGCAACTGCACTCTTAACTGAGTTAACTGACTGTGCAAGTGATGTAATATACTTGATAACTGCAGGAATAATCTGCTTTCCGGCAATATCAATCATAGCCTTTGCTTCTATATTAATAGTCTTTGCATATGTCTCATACTCGATCTCAGCACGGCTCTCAAGCTCTGTCTTTGTAAATACACCGAACTTCTCGAATGCTGCAACTGACTCAGGAGCAACGTATGCAGGAATTGCATCTACCATAGACTTGATGTTTGGAAGTCCACGTCTCTCTGCCTCAGCTACCCACTCATCTGAGTATCCGTTTCCGTTGAATACGATTCTCTGGTGCTCTACTGCGTAATCCTTGATGAGATCATGTACAGCGAGGTCAAAGTTGTCTGCCTTCTCAAGTATATCACAAGCGTCTGAGAATGCCTCAGCAACGATTGTGTTAAGCACGATGTTGGCCTGTGCAACAGAATCCTGTGAACCAACCATACGGAACTCGAACTTGTTTCCTGTGAATGCGAATGGTGATGTACGGTTACGATCTGTAGCATCCTTCATGAAATCAGGAATTGTCTTAACACCTGTCTCAAGCTTCTCACCCTTTAAGCTGTGTGTAGCTGTACCTGTTGCGATAAGCTGGTTCAATACGTCTCCAAGCTGGTCTCCAAGGTAGATAGAAAGGATTGCAGGTGGTGCCTCATTAGCTCCAAGTCTGTGATCGTTTCCTACATCTGCTGCTGCCGCACGAAGAAGTGCTGCATGCTCGTCGATTGCCTTTAACATACATGTGAGTACAAGTAAGAACTGTACATTGTCATGTGGTGTCTTGCCAGGCTCAAGCATGTTGATACCATCATCTGTTGTGATTGACCAGTTGTCATGCTTTCCTGAACCGTTAACTCCTGCGAATGGCTTCTCATGAAGTAAGCACTGGAGTCCGTGACGGCCTGCCACCTTCTTGAGTGTCTCCATGATGAGCTGGTTGTGGTCAACAGCTACGTTGCACTCAGCATAGATAGGTGCAAGCTCGTGCTGTGCAGGTGCTACCTCGTTGTGCTGTGTCTTGGCTGAAACACCAAGCTTCCAGAGCTCCTTGTTTACATCTCTCATGTAAGCTGCGATTCTCTCACGGATAGCTCCGAAATAATGATCATCCATCTCCTGTCCCTTTGGAGGCATAGCTCCGAAAAGTGTACGTCCTGTGAAGATAAGATCCTTTCTCTGTAAATACTTCTCACGGTCTACAATGAAGTACTCCTGCTCAGGTCCGACTGAAGGAGTAACCTTCTTTGATGTTGTATTTCCGAATAATCTAAGAAGTCTCAGTGCCTGATCATTGATTGCTTCCATTGATCTAAGAAGAGGTGTCTTCTGATCAAGAGCCTCGCCTGTGTATGAACAGAAGGCTGTTGGAATGCAAAGTGTTGCGCCTGCTGCATCCTGTCTGACAAATGCAGGTGATGTACAATCCCAGGCTGTATATCCTCTTGCCTCAAATGTAGCACGAAGACCACCTGATGGGAAAGATGAAGCATCCGGCTCACCCTTTATTAACTCTTTTCCTGAAAAGCTCATAAGTACTTTTCCGTTTGGCATTGGAGAAGTGATAAATGAATCATGCTTCTCAGCAGTAACGCCTGTAAGTGGCTGGAACCAATGTGTATAGTGTGTTGCACCCTTCTCAATGGCCCATTCCTTCATCTCGTGTGCGATAACATCAGCAGTCTCGAGATCAAGCTCCTTTCCTTCGTCCATAACCTCATGGAGCTTCTTGTAAACCTTCTTTGGAAGACGCTCCTGCATAACTGCATCGTTAAATACGTTCTCTCCAAAGATGTCTGCTACGTTGAAATATTCCTGTTCGCTCATATCTTACATCCTTTCTGTTCATCAATCCCCTTGAGTGAATTGTTATTTTCAAATAATGTTTAAACAGCTGCACAACATATAAACTCGAATATTCTTGTTTTATGCCGGACTTCTTAGTTTATTAAAAAAGAGGGCACTCCATCTATGGTGGAACGCCCTCGTTCATTTCGCTTAACATTATTTCTGAAATTAAGATACTCCTTTGAGTACCAAAAATCAAGCGTTTATGTTAAAAAGTTAAGTTTTATAAAATTTTACTACAAGGTATAAATATTTTGTAAAGTAGTATGTGCAAAAATACTAAATTACAATAATATTATTCAGCCTTTCCAACTGATCCGAAAAGCTCCATCTTCTCCTTAACTGTTGCCTTGATTGCCTCAGCACCTGGAGCAAGAAGCTTACGAGGGTCAAATCCCTTGCCCTCAAGATCCTTTCCGGCCTCGATGTATTTACGTGTTGCATCTGCGAATGAAAGCTGGCACTCTGTGTTAACATTGATCTTAGATACTCCAAGGTCGATTGCTTTCTTGATCATGTCAGCCGGGATTCCTGTACCACCGTGAAGTACTAATGGCATAACACCAGTCTTCTGCTGGATAGCGTCAAGAGTCTCAAAGCTGAGTCCCTGCCAGTTTGCAGGATATTTTCCGTGGATGTTTCCGATTCCTGCTGCAAGCATATCTACGCCAAGATCAGCTACACGCTTGCACTCGTCCGGATCTGCGCACTCGCCCATGCCGACAACGCCGTCTTCCTCGCCACCGATTGAACCAACTTCAGCCTCGATAGACATGCCCATTGCATGAGCAACTGCTACTAACTCTTTTGTCTTTGCAACGTTCTCATCGATTGGATAATGAGATCCGTCGAACATGATTGATGTGAAGCCAGCCTTGATGCACTTGTAGCATCCTTCGTATGTACCATGATCCAGATGAAGTGCAACCGGAACTGTGATACCGAGCTCGTCATGCATAGCCTTAACCATTGCTGCTACTGTACCGAAGCCTGTCATGTACTTTCCGGCACCCTCAGATACACCAAGGATTACAGGGCTCTTAAGCTCCTCTGCTGTTAAAAGTACTGATTTTGTCCACTCAAGGTTGTTGATGTTGAACTGACCTACTGCGTAATGTCCTTCTTTTGCTTTCTTAAGCATTTCTGTTGCAGATACTAACATATTTTTTCCTCCTGTTAATTAAAAGCTAATGTTATTATATTACATAACCTTATAAAAATAAAGTTAAATTTTTAACACAATCAGACAAAAAAATTGTGTACTATTACTATTTTATGTCCGATTTTGTATTTATCAGCACATAATGGTAATCTGTTTGTTCAGATTAGTGATGGTCAGATCCGTGTGGCTGCCGCCAAACTCTCCGTCGAGTGTCCACGGTACCTCCTCCTCACTCTCCATATGCAGCTCACTGGTCTTGAAGGAGTAGATGAGCTCATTGTCATTTTCACGGTTTGCCAGTCCCGCAAGTATCTTATTGAGCTCATTGGGTTTTTTGGATTCTTGATGAGTGTCACCTCAAAAAGGCCGTCATCAAGCAGTACGTCAGGACCTGATATGCCCTTGAAGCCTCCTACCGAAAGGGAGTTGGTCACCATTCCATATATAAACTCATCCTCTATTATCTCACCGTCATGGCTCACCCTCATCCTGTACGAGGTGATATCCATCAGGTGCTTTGCACCCTCTAAAATATATGCGGCATGTCCCAGTATATTTTTCATCTGCTGCGAGGTCTGGTAGGATACCTCTGTAAAAAGGCCAAAGGCTGCAACATATACGAAGGTATCTCCGTTGAAGCCTCCCACATCACACGGGAATGGAGTACCGTTTACGGCAACTCTTGCGGCCTCCTCCATATTTTTTGGTATGCCGAGAGAGTTTGCAAAGTCATTGGTGCTGCCCGCAGGGATGTATCCTATCGGTACATTTACCTCGCTTTGCTCCATGCCGGTCACTACCTCGTCGAGCGTACCGTCTCCGCCGCTGCACACTACAAGGTCATACTTCTTAGCATTTTTCCTGACCTTTTTTATGGCATCTCCCTGACACTGTGTAGGATAAATGGTGATTTTGTATCCGGCCTTTGTCATGATGTCCACGATATTTACCAGGTGCTCCTTTATGAGTCCCTTGCCTGATTTGGGATTAAATACAAATAAAAGCTTTTTCTTCATCTATCTCAGTTCCTCCGCAATCGCCGATAATTTTCTAAGCCTGTGGTTGACTCCCGATTTGCCCATTGGCGGATCCAGATATCCTCCGAGCTCCTTTAGCGGTGCATCCGGATATTCAAGCCGAAGCAGCGCCATCTCCCGAAGCTGCGCCGGTAAATCATCGAGTCCTCTCATTTTCTGTATCAGTCTGATATCCTCTATCTGCTTTACTGCCGCATTCACAGTCTTGCTGATGTTTGCGGTTTCGCAGTTTACTTTACGGTTTACACTGTTGCGCATTTCCTTTAATATGCGCACATTTTCCAGCTTCATGAGTGACACATATGCCTCCATGATGTTGAGACTGTCCACGATGTGGGCGCCCTCCTTTATGTACACTACATAGTGCCCCTTGCGCTCTACTATCTTGGCATCCGTATCAAAGCCGCACAAGAGCTCCTGAAGCTGCCTTGCCTGCTCTTTCGTATGACACACTATCTCAAAATGGTACGCTTTGTTGGGGTCGCTTATCGAGCCTGCTGCCATGAAGGCTCCCCTGATAAAGGCTCTCTTGCAGCATGTCTGCATAAGAAGCAGTCCGTCTGCAGTCTGTCTGTTGACAGGCTGTGCCGTGATTTTAAGCGCTGCAAGTATTTTTCCGGTATCCTGCTCATCCAGCGCCTTTGTGGTATCTGTGCCAAAGGCACGCTTCATAAGTGTGACATATTTATTTAAAAGCAGCAGGTTTTCGGTGTCGAGCTCAAGTCCCTTTGTTTTTTCATTGATACGGCCCGAAAGCTCTATGATGCCTGCAAGCTCAGCGAGCTGACAGTGCCTGCTCTTTGATACCTGCTTTGCCAGCTCTTCCTTTACATCACTGGAAAACGACATGTTATTTACCTCTCAATGCATCCTTTCCTATGTCGCGATGCTCTATCTTAAGTCCATAGTCATTACAGCCGCTAAGCCTCTTGTACAGCTCGTTTGCAAGCGTTACCGAGCGGTGCTTGCCTCCGGTGCAGCCTATAGATATAACAAGCTGGTTCTTGCCCTCAGAGATATAGTTTGGAATGAGAAACTTTATCATATCATCAAGCTTGTCGATAAACTCATTTGCCTCCGGAAACTGCATGACATAGTCCTGTATCTCCTTATCATTGCCGGTTTTCGCGCGTAGTCCGTCCACATAGTAGGGATTTGGCAGAAACCTCACATCCATAACTATATCAGAGTCTGACGGTATGCCATACTTGAAGCCGAAGGACAGTATCGTGATAAACAGATTCTTGTAATCCTCATTCTGCACAAATATCTTTTCCAGCTCAATTTTAAGCTCCCTTGTGAGAAGCTGGCTTGTGTCTATGATATAGTCAGCATTGTCCTTTAAATACTGCAGCTTTTCCCTCTCAAGCACGATGCCCTTATTGATGCGCTCACTTCCTGCGAGAGGGTGATTACGCCTCGTCTCCTTGTATCGCTTTACAAGCACCTCATCCTCAGCATCGAGGAAAAGTATCTCATACGGAAAATTTTTCTGCCTTAGCTGCTCGAGTGTCTGTGGAATCTCATCAATTCCTGAACCGTTTCGCACATCTATGCCGACTGCCACCTTGGACACATCACTGTGGAAGGTGTTTGAAAAGTCTATGAGCTTATCTAATAGCTGTATAGGCAGATTGTCTATACAGAAATATCCCATATCCTCCATCATTTTCATTGCTGTGCTTTTTCCGGCACCTGACATGCCCGTCACTATTACAAATTTCACTAGAATTCTCCAATCATCTTAACTTCCGGTTCGAGCTTCACTCCAAACTGCTTTAAAACTGTTTCCTGCACGTCTTTTATGAGTGTCAGGACATCCGCTGCAGTAGCTTCGCCCTTATTAACTACAAAGCCGCAGTGTTTCTCCGACACCTGTGCATCTCCCACGCTGTAACCTCGAAGGCCTGCATCCATGATAAGCTTCCCTGCAAAATAGCCCTCCGGTCTCTTAAAGGTGCTGCCTGCACTTGGGTACTCAAGCGGCTGCTTCTCCACTCTCTTTGCGCGAAGCTCTGCCATATATGACTTTATCTCATCCTTAGGCTTTGGAGTGAGCCTGAATCTGGCTGACAGAACTATATAGCCCTTTTCCGTGACTATGCTGTGCCTGTAGGATAAGTCAAGCTCATCCCTTGTGACAGTCTTTAGCTCGCCCTCTGCTGTAAGCACTGTGGCATCGATTAGGACATCCTTTATCTCTCCGCCATAGGCTCCTGCGTTCATGACTACCGCTCCGCCAACACTTCCTGGGATGCCCGATGCAAACTCAAGACCTGAAAGCGATGCCTCCGCTGCCTTTGCAGCCACTGCTGCAAGGATAGCCCCTGCGCCCGCTGTGATGATATGACCGTTGTCTTGTGCTGTGAGGCCCTGCGCTGTGCTTTGCTGCGCCACAGCTTCTGTCACCTCAATTTCGGACAGGCCTTTTCCAATACCAATTACAAGGCCTCTGATGCCCTTATCTCCTACCAGCAGATTGCTTCCGTTTCCTATCACTGTAACCGGCATATCACATGCCTTAGCCATCTCTATAAGCTTTGAAATCCGGCTCATATCAGGCTCTGCATAGTAATCTGCCGGGCCTCCTATGCGGAAGGTCGTGTGTTTTTTCATAGGCTCATCCTGCAGGAGACCAAGCTGCGGCAATTGTTCTGTTACACTTTTTACAAATGTCTGATTCATCTTATATTCCTTTAGCCTATGCTTCCTTCAAAAATGCAATGTAGCCTCTGAATGCCTCATATAAATCGACCTTGCTGATGATTTCCCATGGCGCATGCATGTTGAGCACCGGCACACCGCTGTCAATAACATTCATGTCATAGTTTGCGAGGATATATGCGATTGTTCCGCCGCCTCCCTCGTCTACCTTTCCAAGCTCCGCTGTCTGGAATGAAACATCTGCTGTATCCATGATATTTCTAAGCCTTGCAACATACTCTGCGTTGGCATCGTTTGAGCCTGATTTGCCTCTGGCGCCTGTATATTTGTTGAATACAAGACCCTTTCCGAAGTATGCCGAGTTCTTCTTTTCCATAACCGATGGATAGTTCGGGTCAAAGGCTGCTGATACGTCTGATGAGAGTACCTTTGAGTTTTTCATTGCACGTCTGACTGCAAGCTCGCTGTAGTCTCCTGCCAGGTTCATCACCTCTGCCACACAGTTTTCGAAAAAGCGTGACTGCATGCCGCTGGCTCCCACTGAGCCGATTTCCTCTTTGTCCACGAGCAGGCATACACTTGTATATTCCGGTGCGCCCTCTATCTCAAGCATAGCTCTGTATGAAGGATATGCGCACACTCTGTCGTCATGGCCGTAACCCATGATCATACTTCTGTCAAGTCCGTAGTCTCTTGCCTCTCCGGCAGGTACCACCTCTATCTCTGCTGAAAGGAAATCATCCTCGTCCACACCGTACTCCTGTGAAAGTATTGTGAGGATATTGGCCTTTACTCTCTCCTTGATATCCTTGTCGTCCTCGTCCTTTTCCGGTCCCGGTATGCTTCCAATGAGCACATCAAGGCTCTCGCCCTTTATGACCTCTGAAGCTTTCTTGCCCATCTGCTCGCCTGACAGATGAATAAGCAGATCGCTCACACCCACTACAGGATCATTTGGCTTGTCTCCGATATTGACTGTCACTGTGCTGCCATCCTTTTTACAGATGACTCCGTGAAGTGAAAGCGGCAGTGTGACCCACTGGTATTTCTTGATACCGCCATAATAATGTGTATCGAAAAGTGCCATGTCTGTGTCCTCGTATAAAGGCACCTGCTTTAAGTCCATTCTAGGTGAATCAATATGAGCTCCAAGGATATTCATACCCTTCTCAAGAGGCTTACTGCCCACGATAAACAGCGCCAGTCCCTTTCCCATATTGTTTGCTATTATCTTATCTCCTGCCTTTACGCTCTTTCCTGTCTCTATGAGCTCATCAAGGTCTACAAAGCCGTGTCCTGTGGCGTCAGCATAAACTGCTGCCGTGCACTCGCGCTCTGTCTTGCAGCCGGATATAAACCTTCTGTAATCCTCTGCAAATGCAAATAATTTTTCTCTTTCAGGTCCCTGGGGATATTTCTCCCAGGCGTTTTTCTTTTCTATTGCCATGATTTATTATACCTCCGAATTTTTTGTAAGATTTTCCTGGACGCGGCGATACAGCTCCTGAGCTGCATTGTAGCCCATCTTCTTTTGTCTGTGATTGACTGCTGCTGTCTCTACGATGACTGCCAGATTACGTCCCGGTCTGATTGGCAGTGAATGACACACTACCTTGTTGCCGAGATACTCGGCATATTCTTCCTCGAGGCCGAGTCTGTCGTAATCTGCCTCCTTCTTCCAGTCCTCGAGCTTGATTACGAGGTCTATCTGCTGTTTTTCCTTTACACACTCTACTCCGTAAAGTGTCTTGACATCGATGATTCCGATGCCTCGAAGCTCTATAAAGTGTCTGGTTATCTCAGGCGATGTGCCCATGAGCGTATGCTCGTTGATCTTTCTGATTTCCACCACATCATCCGTCACGAGACGATGTCCTCGTCTGATGAGCTCGAGTGCAGCCTCACTCTTTCCGATACCGCTCTCGCCTGTGATCATTACTCCCTCGCCGTATACATCTACCAGCACGCCGTGCACTGTGATGCATGGTGCGAGCTGCTCACCAAGACAATAGATGAGCTCAGCCATAAAGCTTGATGTTGAACGACCTGTTGACAGCACCGGAATACCGTGCTCTCTGGCCTCTTCCATAAATATCTCATCCGGCTGTAAATCTCTGCAGAAGATGATACATGGTATATCAAACTCCATGAAGCGGCTATAGCGCTCTTTTTTCTCGCTGTCGCTCATCTTCTCTATATAGGTATACTCTACATTTCCGATAATCTGTATTCGTCTCTCCTCAAAATGATCAAAATATCCTGAGAGCTGAAGCGCCGGTCTGTTGACGTCCGAGCACTCTATCGCCCTCTCCTTTAGGTTCATCTCTTTTGTGAGATTGTTGAGATCGAGCAATTCTGCTACCTTTGCAACTGATACTGAGTGTAATGCATCCATTCGCGGTCCCCCTTGATGTATATTTGTTTTTTAGTATACCACAGATTAGCTTCAAAATCTACGTGGCAGAGTGGAAAAATGCATACACTGCCTGTGCTGCTTTTTCGTTCATGGTCTCTGTCTGCATAAGGTCTTCGACATCTGCTTCCTTTATCTTCTCTAGCGACTGGTAACGGCGCATAAGCGCCTTTCTGCGTGCCGGCCCTATGCCTTCAATATCATCAAGCACCGAATGTACCTGACTCTTTGAGCGCAGTGACCTATGAAACTCTATTGCAAAGCGGTGTGCCTCATCCTGTATTCTCGTGATGAGCTTGAAGCCTTCGCCGTGGCGGTCGATAGGTATCTCCACATTGTTGTAATAAAGACCTCTTGTGCGGTGGAAATCATCCTTCACCATGCCACACACAGGTATGTCGAGTCCCAGCTCAGAAAGCACCTGAAGGCATATATTTACCTGACCTCTTCCACCATCCATCATTATAATATCCGGAAAACGGTTGAAGCTGCCTATTTCCTGTGGAGAGCCATCTTTTTCAAGCTGCTTCTGTTCTTCCATGCCATGTGTAAAGCGGCGTGTGAGCACCTCGTGCATTGACGCATAATCATCAGGTCCTGTAACTGTGCGAAGCTTAAACTTTCTGTAATCGCTCTTTTTAGGCTTGCCCTTCTCATACACTATCATGGAGCCGACGGTCTCAAAGCCGTTGATATTTGAGATATCATAGGCCTCCATACGGTTTAATCCATGTAAGCCCAAAAGTCCCTCGATTTCCTTTACAGCTCCTATTGTGCGCCCCTCTTCTCTCTTTATCCGCTCCTTATCCTGGCTGAGCACTAAGAGTGCGTTCTTGTAGGCAAGCTCAACAAGCTTTTCCTTCATGCCCTTCTGCGGCACTTTTATATTCACCCGCCTGCCTCGCTTTTCGCTGAGCCACTGCTCCAAAACAGCCATATCCTCTATCTCACTCTGCAGCATGACCTCGCGCGGTATAAAAGGTGTTCCGGAATAAAACTGCTTCACAAAGTTATTTAACACATCATCCGCAGCCTCCTCGCTTCCAACCCTCACATGGAAATGGTCTCTGCCTATCAGCTTTCCGTTTCTTATGAAAAATACCTGCACCACTGCATCAGTATCGTCATTTGCAAGTGCTATGATATCCTTATCCTCGCCGTCGGCATTTGTTATCTTCTGCTTCTGTGCTACCTGTTTCACACTGTTTATCAGATCCCTGTATTCAGCCGCCTTCTCAAACTCCATGCTATCTGAGGCCTTTAGCATTTTATCGCTAAGAGCCTTTATTGTCTGCTCGTAGTCGCCGTTTAAGAAATCTATAGCGCCCTTTACAGATATGGCATACTCTTCCTTCGTCACATACCCCTGACATGGTGCATTGCACTGGTGTATATGATAGTTGAGGCACGGCCGGTCTGCTCCTATATCACGCGGCAGCCTGCGGTTGCAGGTGCGAAGCTTATAGATTTTGTTTATCAGATCTATCGAGCTTTTCACCGCAGAGGCACTCGTATACGGACCAAAGTAACGGGATTTGTCCTTTTTCATCTGACGCGAAAACAGCACCCTCGGATAGTCCTCTCCCAGTGTCACCTTGATGTACGGATATGTCTTGTCATCACGAAGCATAGTATTGTACTTTGGTGTATGCTCCTTTATCAGATTGCACTCCAAAACAAGGGCCTCAAGTTCAGAGTCGGTAACTATATACTCAAAATGATCTATATGCTCTACCATCTGTTTTTTCTTGATGCCCTCATTGTGGCTCGCCTGAAAGTACTGATGTACTCGCTTCGTCAGGCTTTTGGCTTTGCCGATATATATGATTACATCATCCTTGTCATGCATAATATAAACTCCCGGGGCATCCGGGAGTTTTTTTAATTCTTCTTTGATATCAAATGTTTTTTCCATATTCGCTTTTTAGGTTGTTGTGGAGTTTCGCACCTTCAGGTTGTGTGGTTGCCGGCATGGCACACAGTGTATTCCTCCGGCTTTTTTCAGTTTATGTGTGCGAAACTCTTTTCTACTGCGCTTTTTTTTACGCTCTTTCGCTGCGCGAAAATTGCCCTATAAGGTACTAATTATTTGATGTATCATCCGGCGCTGTATATCCAGAAGATTCATTTGTATCTGCAGGTTGGTCTGTGGCGTTACGGAGGAGCGGATCTGCTGCTGATGTCTCATCATTCTGTGCATTTTCCTGCTCTTTGCTCTCTTCACCATCTTTTTCTTCGTCCGGGTCAGGGAGTCCCTTCATGTCGCGGAACATCTTCATGAATTCCTTACCTGTGATTGTTTCCTTCTGGTAGAGATAATCTGATATACTGTCGAGGATTTCTCTGTTTTCATCGAGGAGCTTCATGGCCTCTGCATAGCTGCTGTTGATGATTGAGAGCACCTCATCATCTATCTGCGATGCTGTATTCTCTCCGCAGATTAATCCTGCTCCGCCCTCTAAGTACTGGTTTTGTACTGTTGCAAGGCACATCATGCCGAATTTATCTGACATTCCGTACATTGTTACCATGGCACGGGCTATCTTTGTGGCATTTTCTATATCATTTGCGGCTCCGCTTGTGACTGAGTTAAATACCAGCACCTCTGCTGCACGACCTGCCATATATGTTGTGATTTTGGCGAGAAGCTCGTCCT
>VOFH01000487.1_pt1 | contig 12001 bp, 14 predicted proteins | sample 5384091 | NCBI WGS metagenome assembly VOFH01 (sample SAMN12384727, study PRJNA508395) | human gut metagenome | isolation source: healthy gut G | host: Homo sapiens
TTTGTCTCAAGGTATTTCTCCTCTTCAGGTGTCTGGAGTGTATATCCGAGTGCTCCCATGGTACGTGGTACGATTGTGATTTTCTGCACAGGCTCTGTATTTTTCTGCAGGGCTGATACAAGTGCGTGTCCAACCTCATGGTATGAGACGATTTTTCTCTCTTTATCACTCATGACACGGTCCTTCTTTTCCTTGCCGCCGACTGCTACAAGCTCGAAGGCCTCAAAGAGATCTGACTGGTTTACAAGCTGTCTGCCGTTTTTGACTGCATTGATGGCAGCCTCATTAATCATGTTTGCAAGATCTGAGCCAACAAGTCCTGCTGTTGCAAGTGCCAGTGCATCGAGGTCTACCGACTCATCCATCTTGACATCCTTTGAGTGTACCTTTAAGGTCTCCAGACGTCCCTTTAAGTCAGGCTTGTCAACAATGATTCTTCTGTCAAAACGTCCCGGACGAAGAAGCGCCTTATCGAGCACCTCAGGGCGGTTAGTTGCTGCTAATATAAGTAATCCCTTTGATGTATCAAAGCCATCCATCTCTGCAAGGAGCTGGTTTAGTGTCTGCTCACGCTCGTCATTGCCACCGCCGTATCTGCTGTCACGGCTCTTTCCTATTGCATCTATCTCATCGATAAAGATAATACATGGTGCCATCTTTTGCGCTTCCTTGAACAAATCACGCACTCTCGAAGCTCCGACTCCGACAAACATCTCCACAAAGTCTGAACCTGCAAGTGAGAAAAATGGTACTCCTGCCTCTCCTGCTACTGCCTTGGCAAGGAGTGTCTTACCTGTTCCCGGAGGTCCCACGAGAAGCGCACCCTTAGGCAGCTTTGCTCCGATATCTGTATATCTCTTAGGATTGTGAAGATGACGGTGCAGAAACAGATCTGGACTTAGGACATTATGAGCGTTTCATCGACGAAAGTCTGACCAAAAATTCCAATGTGACCACCGGTAAAGGTTTACTGGTCTGTGCTCCAGAAAGAGCGCCGCGGCGATTTCGGCGGATGGTACCGTACAGGTCATCCCTCACATCACAAACGAGATCAAGAGCCGCTTCTACCGGAACTTTACTTCCGAGGAGACACACATTGCCATCATTGAAGTCGGCGGTACTCGTCGGCGATATCGAAAGTCAGCCGTTCCTCGAGGCAATCCGTCAGTTCCAGCATGAAGTAGGGCACGAGAATGCCATCCTCATTCATGTAACATTGATTCCATATATCAAGGCATCCGGCGAGCTTAAGACAAAGCCGACACAGGCGAGCGTCAAAGAGCTGCAGGGAATGGGTATCCAGCCGGATATCATCGTCTGCCGTTCCGAGCATCCGCTCGATCAGAGTCTCAAGGACAAGATCGCGCTGTTCTGTAACGTGCCGAACCGCAATGTACTTCAGAATCTTGACGTTGAATATCTCTATGAGGCGCCGCTTGCCATGGAGAAGGAGAATCTCGCCAAGGTTGCCTGCGAAGCGCTTCATCTGGACTGTCGGAACCGGATTTAAAGGACTGGGAGGCAATGGTCGACGCACTCCGTCATCCGAACAAGGAAGTGACTGTCGCATTAGTTGGAAAATATACCGCACTTCACGACGCTTATATCTCCGTTGTGGAGGCGTTGAAGCACGGCGGCATTGCGGAGCGCGCAACCGTCAATATCAAGTGGGTGGGAGGACGTCACAACAGAGGTGGACAATCTTATCAGATGTATCCGGCATTCGCGTACCACGTATGTATGTTCCATACGACGCGCACACAGTATATGAGGTTGCTTCGATCGCAAACACTCAACTCATCCGGTTATCGCACTTATGCCTGATCCGGAACCTTACGTCTTGGTTCTTATCCGTGTATTCTGGGATAGAGGATATCGACACGAACACCGTTATGAGGTCAACAACGACTTCCGCGCTTCTTCAGACTTGGCTCTTATCCATGTGTCCGGAGCATCCTCGTTGCCACACAGGCTCACGGAGTTAAATCAGAAACCGGCATACCAGGTATACGGTACAGAGAATATAAGCGAGCGTCATCGTCATCGTTATGATGTCCGCCGCATCATCCTCAACAATGACTACAGAACAGCTCTCGTAAACAGAGCATGGCATGAAGCTTTTGTGGTACAGATATAAAATAAAGTTCTCGCGGTTCCGGGTTTTCCTTGTCATCGTTCCCCTTGCGGAACCCATACCATGAATACACTTCCCAAAGATCCCGTCATGCTCTTAAGCTTTGTCAACACACAGCTTCGTGACCACTACCCGTCGCTGGAAGAATTTGCTGCAACCTACCAGATTGATGCCGCAGAGGTTATCTCTGCATTAAAAAATATAGACTACGAGTACGATCCGGCGACCAATCAGTTTATCTGATCCGTCAGCCCCGCTTCTTCCGGCACGCTAATCCACAGTCTCGTCACTTAGATATTTTCGCACGCGCTTCCAGTCCGGGTAAAACTTCGTCATAAATCCCCAGAAGCGCTGATTGTGGCTCGCCTCCAGAATATGTGTCATCTCATGTACCACGACATACTCGAGGCACTCCGGCGGCTTGGACAAGAGCGCCAGATTGATGTTGATGTGATGTGTCTGCACATTGCAGGACCCCCATCTCGTCTTCATCTGCCGGATGGTGATTCCGGAGACTTTCACCCTCATCACCGGCTCCCATTTTGCCACAAGACGCTCCACCTCACGCTTTAACTGTTTCTTTCTGCGCGCGATTTCTGCCGCATCCAGTTCCTGTTTTTCCGAACGGCGCTCTCCGGCTTCTTTGTATTTCTGCTGATATTTCCGTATCCATTCGATCCGTTCTCTGGCAAATGCCGCAATCCGCGCATCACTCATCTGATGCGGCGCTGAGATCCGCACCGTGCCATCCTCTTTACTGATGCGCAGATACATGTTTTTCATCCGTTTTTTCGTGACAATGATCGGCACGCCCTCTATCTTTATCTCATAAGTGCGCTCTCTCATAGTTCCTGCTCCCCGTATGTTTTCAAAATAGTTTCCAGATACTCGCGGTATTCCCGCACGACGGATTCCGGCGACTCGATCCGCACTGCCGCGCCAAGTCCCGCCAGCCAGCCGAAAAACTGGCGGCTGACCGCGACGCTCACCCGCACCCGGATTCTTGTCTCATCATACCGGCGCATCGCGACCTCCTTGCCGAAACGGTCGATCATGACTCCCGTGAGGGCGTCTTCGCAGATTAAGGTCACAGTCTCGTCCTCCCCCGCGAACATGCCGAACGTTTTTCGGGAATATGCCGCCACGTCAAAGTTCGCGAACTGCTCCTTCCCCTCTCTGCTTTCCGCCGTAAGTTCGATCTTTAGCATTTTATCCACACGGTAATGGCGGATGTCGCGGCTTCTGTCGTCGTAGGCGATCAGATAATAGTTTTCGTCATCCCACGAGAGCAGCCAGGGACTCACTTCATAGTAACTGCCGTCCCGCCGCAGTTTCATCTCTTTATTGACCGTCCATTCAAAATACTGAAAACGGATCTTCACATTTTCCGCGATGGCATTGTAAATCATATCTACATTATAATAAATGTTTTCATTGACCGCCTTGCTGCGGTTGGTCACCACGACCTGCCTGTGGAGCTGCTTTGCCTGTTCCCTGCCGCAAAGCGTCTCCAGCTTGGCAATCAGCTCTCTCGACTTCTTCGTCGTGATGAACTTCGACGCCTGCACGGCATCTACGAGAAGTTTTAACTCCGCCAGTTCAAATTTCCGACTGGCAAGATAATATCCGCCGGGGCGCTCCTTCACCCGTATAATATCCAGCCCGAAATCTTCCAGTTCCTCCATATCGGTGTACACTGTCTTGCGCTCCGAACGGATTCCGTCCGCCTCCAGATAGTCGATCACCTCCTGCGTCGTCACAGGATGATCCTCGTCCGTTCTCTCATATAAAAGCTGCGCCATGTAAAGCAGCTTCTGTTTCTGCTTCTCGCTTCTTCCTCTTCCCATGACATGTTGTCCTTTCCACGCAGGTGTCCGGCATTTCTTCGCAGTGCCGCGTGAAAACGCTCCGTTTTTTTCACGCTGACGTGCATTTGCACTATCAGCCACTCGCAGCGGCGCGTTCTCTGTGCCAGCACAGAACGCGCCACTTCTCCTGTCTGCACTGCTCATTGCTTATTCACATTATACCCTAATTCGTAATGATATGGGGCACTTTCTTGCAAAGCCAGGTGCAATGTCTGTTTTTTTTCAATCAGGTCTTGCATCCTGTTCATTTCGTGTTATAATATAGTTAAGTTCATAAGAATTACCGAGAGACATGAGCAAGGTAAGAGCAGAGACGATGAGATCGTTTTTGTTTGCCTTGCTCTTTTTGTATTTCAAAAAGAAAAGGAGAATGTATTATGTATGATGTAGCAATTATCGGTGCCGGAGTCATCGGCAGTGCAATCGCAAGAGAATTATCCAGATACCAGGCGAACGTCTGTGTCATCGAGCGCGAAGAGGATGTCTGTGACGGCACCTCCAAAGCCAACAGTGCCATCATCCACGCAGGCTTCGACGCAGCCCCGGGTTCCTTAAAGGCAAAGTTAAATGTCCGCGGCAACGAGATGATGGATGCCCTCTCAAAAGACCTCGACATTCCGTTTAAGAGAAACGGTTCCCTCGTCGTATGTACCAAAGATCAGGACCGCAGCGGTCTTGATGCCCTTTTAGAAAAGGGTGAGAAAAACGGAGTACCTGGTCTTCGCATCTTAGAGCGCGAAGAGCTGCTTCAGATGGAGCCGAATTTAAGCGACGACGTGACCTGCGGTCTGTATGCCCCGACCGGCGGCATCGTCTGCCCGTTCCACATGACCATGGCATTTGCAGAAAACGCATACACCAACGGTGTTTCCTTTTTCTTAAATACCAAAGTCACCTCCATCCAGAAAAAAGACGGCTGTTACACGTTAGAGACCATCCACACCGATACAGACAAACCGGAAACCTTCGAGGCGAAGGTTATCATCAATGCCGCCGGCGTTCACGCTGACGAATTCAACAATATGGTAAGTGAGCACAAGCTTCATATTACCGCCCGCAAAGGCGAATACTGCCTGCTCGACAAAGAGGCCGGAACACACGTATCACACACGATTTTCCAGCTTCCATCCAAAATGGGAAAAGGCGTGCTTGTCACTCCTACCGTACACGGCAACCTCTTAGTCGGTCCGACCGCAGTGGATGTCACGAATAAGGAAGCAGTCAACACCACACAGGACGGACTGGATTCCCTCGCAAAGACTGCCGCATTGAGTGTCAAAAATGTTCCGATGCGCCAGGTTATCACCTCATTTGCAGGTCTGCGCGCACACGAAGACGGCGACGATTTCATCATCGGGGAAGTGGAAGACGCGAAAGGTTTTATCAACGCGGCCGGCATTGAGTCCCCTGGTCTCTCCTCCGCACCGGCAATCGGAGAGATGGCCGCAGGCATCGCCGCCAATCTTCTTTCTCTTACGGAAAAAACAGATTTCATCTCCACACGCAAAGGCATCTTAAGACCGGAGACGCTTTCCATGGAGGAGCGCAATCAGCTGATCAAAGAGCATCCGGAATACGGCAACATCATCTGCCGCTGCGAGATGATCAGTGAGGGCGAGATCATGGACGCCATTCACCGTCCGCTCGGTGCCCGCTCTCTCGACGGGGTAAAACGCCGCACCAGAGCCGGCATGGGACGCTGCCAGGCAGGTTTCTGCTCGCCGCGCACCATGGAAATCTTAGAGCGCGAAGTACCAATGAGTATGTTTGATATTACCAAAAACGGCGTCGGCGGCAACATCGTCATCGGCATCAACAAAGAGATTTAAAGGGGGATTCTACTATGAAAACTATGATTTAGTCATCGTCGGCGGAGGTCCTGCCGGACTTGCAGCCGCTGTATCCGCAAGAGACCACGGCATCGAGAGCATCTTAATCATCGAGAGAGACAAAGACTCGGCGGTATCTTAAACCAGTGCATCCACAACGGTTTCGGCTTACATACCTTCAAGGAGGAGCCTGACCGGGCCGGAATACGCTTCCCGCTTCATCGAGCAGGTGGCAGAGCGCGGCATCGAGTACAAATTAAATACCATGGTCATGGACATCGCTGCCGATGCCCCCGTCCGGAAACGTAATCACAAAAAAAGTAACCGCCATGAACCGCGAGGACGGCATGTTTGAGATCCACGCAAAAGCGGTCATTCTCGCCATGGGCTGCCGCGAGCGTTCCAGAGGTGCTCTTAAATATTCCGGCTATCGTCCGGCCGGTATTTTTTCCGCAGGTACGGCACAGCGTCTGGTCAACATGGAAGGCTATATGCCGGGCCGCGAAGTTGTCATCTTAGGTTCCGGCGACATTGGTCTGATCATGGCACGCCGCATGACGCTGGAAGGCGCGAAAGTCAAGGTTGTTGCCGAACTGATGCCTTACTCCGGCGGCCTGAAGCGAAACATTGTACAGTGTCTGGATGATTTCGGCATCCCGTTGAAGCTCAGTCACACTGTCATCGACATTGAGGGCAAAAACCGTGTCGAAGCTGTCACAATTGCAGAAGTCGGTCCGGACCGCAAACCGATTCCGGGAACCGAGGAGCGCTACACCTGCGACACCCTGCTTCTCTCCTGCGGACTGATCCCGGAGAACGAGCTTAGCCGCAGCGCAGGCGTTGCCATCAATCCTGTCACCTCCGGTCCAATCGTCAATGACAGCTTAGAGACCAGCATCGACGGCGTGTTCGCCTGTGGAAATGTCCTTCATGTACATGACCTTGTGGACTATGTTTCCCAGGAAGCAACCGCAGCCGGGAAAAATGCCGCCGCTTATATCCAAAACGGCTCCAGCAAAGATGCCGCATCCGTCGAGATTTTCCCGGTGGACGGCGTGCGCTACACCGTTCCGAAATATATCCGTCCGACCGAGATGGACGACACTTTAACCGTCCGCTTCCGTGTGGGCGCGGTATACAAGAACTGCTCGATTGCGACTTACTTTGATGACACCTTAATCAGCAAGCGCAAACGTCCGGTTATGGCTCCCGGCGAGATGGAGCAGGTAATTCTCGACAAGAAAAAAAACTTGCTGAATTCCCGGATCTGTCCAGAATCACAATCCGCATTGAAGAAAATTCATAAATAGAATGGAGGAATCATCATGAGCACAAGAGAATTGACCTGTATCGGCTGCCCGCCGGGTGCGCCATCACAGTTACCATGGACGGATCTACCGTCACCGCCGTCACCGGCAATACCTGTCCGAGAGGCGATGCCTACGCCAGAAAGGAAGTTACGAATCCGACCCGTATCGTAACATCGACGGTCCGGGTGAACGGAGGCATCTACCCGATGGCAAACGTGAAAACAGCCTCCGACATTCCGAAAGGCAGGATTTTCGACTGTGTCAACGCCTTAAAGGATATCACCGTCAATGCACCGCTTAAGATCGGCGATGTGGTCTTATCCGACGTTGCCGGAACTGGTGTCGACATCATTGCCGCCAGAAATGTTCCTGCAAAATAAGCGCTTTCAAAGAATCTCACTTTATTATATAATAAGGTCATCATGCGATCGGCATGATGACCTTATTAATTCACCGAATACAGGAGATTGTCATGAAGAAATTATTTAAAGAAGCCCTGGAGGATTCTCCCATCATTGCAGCGGTCAAAGACGACGAAGGTCTTTCCAGATGCCTGACCAGCGACAGCCGCATTATCTTTATCTTATACGGCGACATCGTCACCATCAGTGACATCGTGGAGACCGTCAAATCCGCCGGAAAGCTTGCGATCGTCCATCTGGATCTCATCAATGGACTGAGTTCAAACGAAGTGGCAGTCGACTTTCTTCAAAAAACACGAATGCCGACGGCATTATCACAACGAAGCCGACACTTATCAAACGCGCCAAGGAGCCTGGGGTCTCTTTACAATCCTCCGGCTGTTTCTGATTGACTCCATGGCATACGAGAACATCGACCGCCAGGTCAAATCCTCCCGCCCGGATCTGATCGAAATCCTGCCGGCACTGATGCCCAAGGTCATCGCCAAAGTCTGTCAGTCCACCTCCACACCGGTCATTGCCGGCGGGCTGGTCTCCGAAAAGGAAGACATCCTCGCTCTTTTGGATGCAGGCGCGACCAGTATCTCCTCCACAGACGAGAAAATCTGGTTTTATAAGCACTCCTCTCCTGCATGTATTATGATGCAGTGCCAGACATTCTGTGCTGGACCATATGCGCCACCAGCAGGATTACAAAAATGCAGGCTGCATTTATTCTTCATATTCGATTCCCCCGCTTCCTGTTTTTTCTTCCGGAAGTGTCTTTACAAAGCAAAAAAAGTAGATGACATGACATACCCCACAACGGATAAAACAATCCGTCCGACGGGCACATTTTTCATACAGATAAATCCGATCGCCATAAGAAGCGTCACAGTGGCGACAATATCTGACCTTGGTTTTCATCTGCATACCTTCTTTTCTCACATAGGATTCCAGATTCTTTTTGTAAAGATCGGTACCGGTAAACCAGTCATGAAGGCGCGTTGAACTTTGCAATTGAAAATGGGCAGAGGTGGATTCGAACAAAAAGAACCACTACCTTACGGCAATGGTTCTTTCAACAATTCATGGGCAGAGGTGGATTCGAACCGTTGCTGTTCATTCAGCAATTTCAGCAGATTTACAATCCGGGCGGTCTCCCTTGGTTCTTGGCATGAAAAATGCTGTGATATACGGCATCATGGTCGGTACGCAGACAGCACTGTGCTCTGCAAGATCCTCAATCTGGTCCTCGGGCACGCCCAGATGATACAGCCACTCCTCGGTGATCTCCTTACCGGTACACTCCTTCATCGGCTTCTTCACATAATCGCCCGGCACATCGGTAAACAGACCATATACCCATACGCAGACTTTGTCTTTGTCCTGCTCCTTGAACTGTCCCTGACGGTTGATCGTCCAGCTTAACAGCCAGCTGGAATCCTTGCAGCTTACGATACCTCCGGTAACCGTCTTTCCGCTGCGCGGATCACGCTGGCAGATCTTCTCAATATATGGAAGAATCTTGTCATCCAATGTGGTAACGGTTGCCGACTCCCAATTGGTCTTTGTAATATCGGAACAGAATTTTTCCGGATGTCCAAAAGACGGATCCTGCTTTGCAATATTCTTCCACAGGCTCCAGCAGCCGCTCGTGCGCACTTCCGCGTCCCCGTTCGGCGCATGGTTCTGATCACCGTAAATCGTACCTTCGGTACAGCTTCCGTTTGTGACAAATACCAGATCGTTTTCTGTCAGGACGATTCCGGTCTCTACACCTTTTACTTTGCAGTCAATGGCTTTTGCCACTTTCTTTCCATCTTTGATGTCGAAAATGACATTCGTTACCTCTGTGTTAAACTGGAAGTCCACACCGGCTTCTTCGAGGTATCTCTGCATCGGAAGAATAAGGGATTCATACTGATTGTACCGGGTAAATTTCAAAGCAGAGAAATCTGGCAGTCCGCCAATATGGTGGATGAAACGCTGGAAGTAACGCTTCATCTCCAGGGCACTGTGCCAGGTCTCAAAAGCAAACATGGTCCGCCAGTACAGCCAGAAGGTGGAATCAAAGACTTCGTCGTCAAAAACATCCTCGATGGTCTTGTCATAGAGATCCTCATCTTTTGTCATGAACAGTTTCATGATTTCCATGCAGCCTTTCTGGCTTAAGTTAAACTTTCCATCCGTATGTGCGTCCTCGCCTCGGTTGACCGTCGCACGACAGAGCGAGTAGTTCGGATCGTGTTTATTCAGCCAGTAATATTCATCCAGCACGGATGCACCCTCCACTTCAGAGAAGGAATGCTGCGGAACAGATCCCACAGGCACTCAAAATGATTTTCCATCTCTTAGTCTGCCCAGGTGAATGACACAATTTACAAAAAGATCAAAATGATAAAAAACTTATCATTCCGGCTCTTTTGCTAAGCTTGCTGATTGCTTCTGCTCAAAATTCCGGGCGGCGTTTAAGATACTGCCGCGTAGCATCGTGCTCAGCCGCTGCACAAGTTCTCTGTAATCCGCCTTCATGCCGCCGTCGATCCAGTGCAGCATCATACCCACAAAGCCGTATTTGTAGAACTCTGCGATCAGCGCCTTGTCCTCCCCGCTAACCGCCGCATCACGACATTCTTCCTCTACCACATCCGCCAGCAGATCGTAGGTCAGCTTATAGAGATAGCTCTCGATCTTCTTCTGGCTGACCGAGTGATAAACATTCAAAATAAACGGCTTGTTCTCCAGTACCGCCTCAAAGATCTGCTCCAGACCTTCACTCCACGTACTGTACGTCTTCTTATCCGCAAGCGCACGCTTTCCGTCCTCCAGGCACGCCCACTCAATCAGGTCGTAAATATCCTTGAAGTGATAGTAAAACGCCATGCGGCTGATCCCACAGTCCTCCGTCAGATCGTTGATCGTAATCTTATCCACCGGCTTCTTAAGCAAAAAGCTTTTTAAGTGATGCCTCCAGTGCAAGTTTTGTCGTGTTCGACATGGCTGCCTCCCTGTTCCATTCTTGCGGCAACGGATCTTACCGTCCGCACCTTTATTGTATTCCTCCTCACAGGCAGGGGCAAATAAAGAATTTCTAAATTTTCTTAATTCTTTTTTTAGCCGTTGATGCACGTTTTTGACCACCTGCATATCCAAATTACTATATACATTTATGATCTATTTGTTATAATATTATTATATTTGCGCTTATGGACAAATTGGGTGGTTTTCACACATATTTAAATGCGCAGGCGGAGGAATACATGATCAGTAACACGGATATCCGTTACTTTTTTGATACTTACTATGACAACTTCATGCACAGTCTCGCCTGGGAGGATCACCTTCTGGAGCCTGCCAGCCGTGAGGAATGGCTGGCAACACTTCGCGCATGTGCAGACGACCAGCAGCAACGCTGTGCGGACAATCAGATACTGCTTGAACAGTATCTCTATCCGCTAAGCAGCAATCCTGCTCTTCTGTCCGATGAAGGATATGATCTTTTACTTTCTTTTTGCCGTGATTTTTACTACAGCAACTATACCGAACCGGCTCTGCTGATCCGCATTATTGATATTCTGCTTCCACATTATGAAGACCGCAGCGATACGGAAAGCCTGCTTTTCTCTATATCTGCGCCGGCTTTTCATACATGGGCTCTCACGAACCGGAGAGCCCACCTCTCGCGATAAGACTATATATTTCTACACCAAAAGTGCTCTCTTACCGCGATCAGATTGAATTCTTTGAATCGGCTACAAGCCGCGACTATATTTTTTATTGCCCTATTACAATCTGATCCGGGTGGCGCCGGGTCTTGGCATCTTAGACATTGAGACCGCTTACCGGCTCTGGGAGGGCTCTGTCAGATCCGTACCATGCCCAAATTCTGTCAGTACGATACCACCAATCCACGGATTCCGCAAACAGACTGTGCAATCAACGATTTCCGCGCGTACGGCGCTGTTCTTAACGTTGAACGTGTTATTGCACCATCCGCGATCCTGTCCTCTCTGGAGAATATGACGCAGATCTATTACTCCGAGATATTGCACGAGCATGGTTCCATCTATGAGTGCCCTGTATTCACAGTATTTAATTACCACTATGTGCAGGCACGCAATGGTACAATCACCTGGGAAGCCGCCTGGCAGATCCTGGACGATTATTATGTCCACAAGATGCAGACCATCGGTCAGGTTTCCTCGCCTGACCTGCTTGCTTTTTATACCAATCTGCCGCTCAACCTGATCGACGTGCTGGGGCATACGCATTTCAAGGAAGAGTTTAAGCAGGCAACTTACCGGCGCTACCGCAATCTGATTACCAGCTATCTGATGAATCAGCCTGCCAGTCTCAATTCCTACACGTTAAACAACGGTGTCCAGCTGGTGGCGTTTCACCCGCTGATCCTCGGGACTTTCCAGAACCGTATGGAAAAAATGAACTTTATCGTAGA
>VOFH01000515.1_pt1 | contig 12001 bp, 21 predicted proteins | sample 5384091 | NCBI WGS metagenome assembly VOFH01 (sample SAMN12384727, study PRJNA508395) | human gut metagenome | isolation source: healthy gut G | host: Homo sapiens
GCCGGCAAGGATCACCAGGCCGTTTTCGCCGCCGGTCAGGGCCGCTTGTTTGGCGTACGTGTTGGTGGAATCAAGGGTGTCGAAAAAGGATACGGCGGCCCACCACGGCGGTGTTCAACCGTGCGGCCAGCGCCTCCGGTTCCAATGTGTCCGGCATGGAAAGCCGGTACCCTAGGCGGGTTCTGGATTCGATTTCATATCCTTCCCGGCGCAGGGCGTCCACGCCTTTCCAGACGGCGGAGCGGGTGATGCCGAGGGTTTGGCTGAGATGTTCACCGGAAATGTATTCGCCCTTGCTCGCGCACAGGGCTTCCAAAATGGTATGACGGCGCATAGTATTTGCCTCCTGTATATTCCTTCCTATCATTTGAGTGTAGCAGGTTTCGAGAGAATTGTAAACCAGAGGGAAAGAATTTGTTGACAATTAAATGCGGCTGTTGTATTCTATTGTAAACCAATTAAAACGAATTGAGGTTTACAATATGACTGCAACCGCAACTCACGCAAAAACTCGTATGTTGCTGCTGACGGCGCTGTTTGCCGCGCTGACAGCCATCGGCGCTTTTCTGAAAATTCCAACGCCCTGGTCATCCTTTACCCTGCAGGTTTTCTTTGTCTGCATGGCGGGTGTGCTGCTGGGGCCAAAGTACGGCGCGCTGTCCCAGTTGGTTTACATTGCGCTGGGCCTGATGGGGCTTCCCATTTTCACAGCGGGCGGCGGACTCGGCTATGTGTTCCAGCCTACCTTTGGTTTTTTTGCTCTCTTATATCCCCGCAGCCTTTGTCATTGGCCTGATCGCCGGAAAAAGTGCTTTGCGCCGGCGCATCGCCCTGGCCTGCGCGGCGGGCCTGGCGGTGATCTATCTGGTGGGTCTGCCTTATATGGGGCTGATTCTTAATGTTTATCTGGGTAAAGATATGGGCGTTGCGGCGATCCTGTGGGCTGATGCTGCCCTTTTGCCTTGGGATGTTGTGGAAAATCGCGGCAACCGTGGTGCTGGCGGGGGTCTTGGTGCCGCGGATGAAAGAAATGAAATGAATTGGCGGTCTGCCGGACAAGCAGACGAAAACGTGCTCCACAAACTGCGGAGCACGTTTTTGTCGTTTTATTCCTCGGTGTGAACGCGTTCCTGACGGCTGTGCATCGCCTGATGCTCCTGATAGATCTCAGAAAAAAGCTGGCGTACGGTCCAGTCTTTGTTTGTGGGGGTCAGGGACGCCTTATAGGGGATATACAATCCGGCTTTGCGCAGCGCAGCTACGGTCAGCTGGATGCCGGCGCTGGTCAGGCCGCACAGGAAAAGCACTTCCTCGCGCAGTTCCTCAGCGGGAAGGTCGGGCTGTGCGGCGGTTTCCAGCCCTACCAGAGCGCCCAATGGCGTGTCCCACCTCGCATGGGGAATAACTTTGCAGGCGATGTGCAGCGGGAAGCAGCGCCTTGCGCACAGCGTTCAGGCGGGTTTCATCTTCAAAGTGAAATAAAAGGATCTGTTCTTTCACGCTTTTCCAACGCTCCTTTGCGCGCCGCTGGCGCAGCGCATAGATTGTGTTTATCATAGCACAGTTCCGGACAAAGCGTCAATCCGTCCGTTGCATTTATCGTACAACAGGGGTACAATATTTTTGATTCGTCATTGTGCGGAAAACACTGATTGCAGAAACCGAGGCGTTATTTGTTGAAACAAAAGCACACTGCTATTCTTTATATCCTTCTGGCGGCACTCTTCTTTTCGGGGATGACGGCCTTTGTCCATCTTTCCGGGGATCTGCCTACGGGACAGAAGGCGCTGTTCCGCAATCTGCCGGCGCTGTTTATTGCCGCCTTTACTCTCTGGCGCAAGGGAATCTCCGCTGAGCGTGGCGCCCGTGAACCGGCGGCCCATGTTTTGGCGGTGCCTGTTTGGTACCACGGGCCTTTTATGTAATTTTTATGCCATCGACCATCTGGTGCTGTCCGATGCCAATATGCTCAACAAGCTCAGTCCGTTTTTTGCGGTGATCCTGTCGTATGTTATTCTGAAAGAAAAGGTGCGGCCAGTGCAGGCGGCCGGTTTGGCGGCGGCGTTTGCCGGCGCGCTGCTGATCATCAAGCCTTCGTTTTACCATGTGGATTATGTCCCGGCGCTTATCGGGGCGCTGGGCGGGCTGGGTGCTGGTGCGGCCTACACCTTTGTGCGCAAGATGGGCCTGCAGGGAGAAGAAGGCGCGCGCATCGTGTTTTATTTTTCACTGTTTTCCTGTGCCGTCACGCTGCCGATGTTCCTGCTGGGCGGCGCGGCCATGGCGCCCTGGCAGTTTTTTTGCCTGCTGGCGGCGGGGCTGTGCGGCGCGGGCGGACAGTTTTCCATTACCAAAAGCCTACTGCTATGCCCCGGCCCGGGAAATTTCCGTGTACGATTATACGCAGGTGCTTTTTGCTGCAGTGTGGGGCTTTGTCCTTTTCGGACAGCGGCCCGATGCGCTGAGTGTGGCGGGCTATGCTGTCATCATCGGCGCAGCGGTCTGATGTATCGCTACAACCGCCGCCAGGCAGCCGTTGGGCCGGATGCCGCCGGCGCATTCTTAGGAGAATTTAAAAAATCCCCGCTTTGTTTTTAACATGCTGTATGCTATGCTGGTGGGGAGAAGGGGAGAGTATCCAGTATGTATAATATTTTGATCTGCGATGACGAGCGGGATATCGTGTCTGCCCTGCGCATTTATCTTTCGGCGGAGGGTTATCGTATTTTTGAGGCCCATACGGGGAAAAGAGGCGCTGGACATTGTGGCTGGCCATGAGATCCATCTGATTTTTGATGGATATTATGATGCCGGAGATGGACGGTATCTCTGCCACAGCCAAGCTGCGCGAGGCATCCAATGTACCTGTGATTCTTTTGACGGCCAAAAGCGAAGACAGCGATAAGATCCTGGGGTTGAACATCGGCGCTGACGACTATATCACCAAGCCGTTCAATCCGGCCGAGGTGGTGGCGCGGGTGCGTTCCCAGCTGCGCCGCTATACGAACCTGGGCGGTATGGTCAAGCGGGAAGCGCACTTTACCATCGGCGCCGTGGAGATGGATGACGATGAAAAAACCGTCTGCGTGGATGGGGAGCCGGTCAGCCTGACAACCGCTGGAATACAATATTTTGAAACTTTTGATGGAAAGCCCCGGCCGGGTGTTTTCTTCTGCGGAGATCTATGAAAAAGTGTGGAAAGACGTGGCGCTGGGCAGCGAGGGTACTGTGGCGGTTCATATTCGCCATCTGCGGGAAAAGATCGAGATTGACCCGCCAACCCGCGCTATTTGAAAGTTGTGTGGGGGCCAGGGCTATAAAATGGAAAAGGACAAAGGGGTTGGGCGCATATGAAACGCTTTTACACCAACGCGGCAGTCAAATTCCTTGCCTTTTGCCTGACGGCGCTGTTTTCTGTGGGAGCTGTGATGCTTGCGTTCGGCGCGGTGAACTTTGCCGAGCAGGGCTGTGTGCCGGGCCAGCGCTACGAGGACAGCGCAGCCTATCGCAGCATTATGTCCGGCTACATTATCAGCAGCGCGGCCAACCTTTACCGCATGCAGGGGGAAGATTTGGAGAACCCGGGCTTTCCTTTGTAGATCAGCAGGAGCGGCAGGCCAGCCGGGAGGAGCTGGAGCAGGGATTGGCAGGCAAAGCGAGCAATTTCCGCTTTGAGATCCGCACAGCGGATGGAAAGGCGAGGCTCTACTCGAACTTTCAGGATGAGGAAAGCTTTGACAGCTTGAATATTACGCCGCAGTATGCCACGGTGCAGGACAGAACCATATCCGTATTGTTTGCAAACGGTTTTTCCGATTATTTTCGGATGGGTGTTGACCATCTGTTCCGCAGTGATTCGTATTATGATGCTTACGATTCCTATTACAGCGTGGTGTACGGCGGCGAGTACAGCGGCATGGATTCGGCCAGCACGTATGCCTTCTGGGACGACGGCGCCTACGAGGCCCTGGACTCTTCCAGTGCCGAAGCCTATGTGCTCTGCTGGGGCGTGCGGCCGGATTATCCGGTAGAGGATGCGCTTTTGCGGATGAATCACTGGTATTTCAGCATGCAGAGCAGCATGCCGGGCTATATCTGCGCTGCGGTGCTGCGTGTGCGCTGCTGGCCGTGACAATGCTGGCATTTGTCTGCCGAGGCGCCGGCCGACGCGCGCAGGTGGACGGCGTGGTGCTGCGTGTGTTTGACCGAATTCCCTATGAAGCGGTGCTGGCAGTGCTGTGCATTGCCGGGGTGTTGGGGCTGCCGTTGCTGGAAGAGGCCTCCTTTGCCGAAGAGACATCAACCAGGATTTTTGCAGTGGGGGCATATCTCAGTTATTTGTGTGTGCTTGCGGAGGTGTGTATCGTGACGACTGCTGTACGCCTGAAAGCGCGTGCCTTCTGGCGCCATACCTTGTTGGGCCGCTTGGCGGGCCTGTGTTCCCGCTTCACGCGCCTGTGTTCGGACATGGTCAACCATGTGGATCTGACCTGGAAATTTGTGCTGGCCTATGTGGCGTATGAGTTTGTATCGCTGGTGCTGTTTCTGCCGTCCAACACGCCGGGTGTTTTTTTTCCTGCTGGCCATTGTCAATTTCTTCGTGCTGCTGTGGGGATGCCGCTGGTCTGTCAAATTCGGCACAGTGCGCGACGGCGCGGCAGAACTGGCCCGGGGAAATCTCGAATACCGGATCGACACCCGTCATTTGCCTGCTGCCCTGAAAGACCACGCCGGGGATCTGAACCGGATTTCCGAGGGTATGGCGGCGGCGCTGGAAGAGCAGATGAAAAGTGAACGGCTGAAAAGTGAACTGATCACGAATGTATCCCACGACATCAAGACGCCGTTGACTTCGATCATCAATTATGTGGATCTGATCAAAGCCGAGCCAGTGGATAACCCGAAGGTACAGGAATACATCGCCGTGCTGGACCGCCAGAGCGCCCGGTTGAAAAAGCTGACCTGCGACTTGGTGGATGCTTCCAAGGCGTCTTCGGGCGCCATGCCGGTGCATCTGGAGGATGTGGATGTCTGCGAACTGCTGCAGCAGGCTGTGGGCGAGTACAGCGAGCGGCTCGGCGCAGGGCAGTTGACGCCGGTGTTCGACCTGCCGGAGGAGCCGGTGCTTATTCGAGCCGACGGCGCGCTGCTGTGGCGGGTGATCGATAATCTTCTGAGCAACATCTGCAAAATACGCGCTGCCGGGTACGCGGTTGTATATCAGTATGGAGCGCAGCGGCGAACAGATGACGGTGCAGATGAAAAATGTGTCCCGCGCGCCGTTGAATATTCCGGCAGATGAGTTGATGGAGCGGTTTGTCCGCGGCGACAGCTCCCGCAACAGCGAAGGCAGCGGTTTGGGACTGTCCATTGCCCAAAGCCCTGACGGAGCTGATGGGCGGCGCTTTCCGGCTGGAGATCGACGGAGATCTCTTCAAAGCGAAACTGGACTTCCCTGTCATACTGCGGCCGCATGGCTGAGCCATGCGGCGGACGGGTCCTGCGGGACCCGATGGACGATTCTGGTCGGTGAAAGAAAAATGCCCTCTCTGCCCCCGCGAATGCGGGGCAGAGAGGGCATTTTACTGACCCGGAGGCGGCCTTCCCGACAGAGAGGCGATCCCGGACCGTTTCAAATGGGTCTGACCTTTATTTTTTCAAACTGCGGAAAACCACACGGATGTCGGTGCCTTGGTCTACGATGCTGTGCAGTTCGATCTGTGCACTGTAAATGGCGGCGATGTGCTTGACGATAGCGAGACCGAGACCGGTGCCGCCGGTTTCCTTACTGCGGCTCTTATCCACGCGGTAGAAGCGCTCAAACACGCGCTGGTGCTGCTCTTCCGGAATCCCGATGCCGTTGTCGCGCACCCGCAGGTATGGGCGGCCGTCAGCGGTGCCGCAGGAGAGGATCACTTTTCCGCCGGGGCGGTTATAGCGGATGGCGTTGTCACACAGGTTCATGCACAGCTCATCTAGGGAACTGCGGCTGCCCAGCACTGGGGTGTGTTCAGCTTCGCACAACAGCGTTACATAGGCTCGCTGGGCATTGACAGCCAGATTGTCTGCACAGGCGCTGACCACGTCTTTCAGATCCAGCAGTTCAAATTCTGCTTCTGCCTGGCCGCGCAGTGCTTCTTGGGTGGCATCCAGTTTGGAAAGCTGGAGGATATCGTTGACCAGACTCAAAAGGCGCGCGGATTCTTTGCGGATTTTCTGGGCAAACTGTGCTACATCCTTGGGCTTGGCCATGCCGGTCTCGATCAGTTCAGCATAGCCGGAAATGGAGGTCAGCGGCGTTTTCAGTTCATGGGAAACATTGGCGGTGAACTCTTGGCGCATGGTTTCGCTCTGTCGTCTGGTGTCCCGGTCGCGAAGGATTGCGTCTACAAAGGGCTGAAGTTCGGGGTAGGGGACGTTGCGATCCAGTTCGTCAAGACGATTTCCCATCTGCACAATAGGTTGCACCAGCTGCCGCGTAAGCAGCAGGCTCAGCAGCCAGCCCAGCACCCAGACGATCAGACAGCAGACCAGCAGAACCGGAATGGCGCTGCGGAACAGATCGAAACGGCTGTGCAGGTCGCTGGCTACGCGCAGGATATTTCCGTCATCCAGGCGCACAGCATAATAATAGGCGTTCTGGCTGGTGGTATCGGAATGGCGTTCGGCGTGGCCTTCCCCATGAGCCAGCGCGTCGCGGACTTCCGACGCCCCAGATGGTTTTCCAAGTTTCCGGATACCGCGTTGTCAAAGAGCACGGTGCCGTCCGGCTGGATCAGGGTTACGCGCAGGTCGCTGCTGCCCACGCCCATATCGGATAAGCTGTGTCCGTTTTGGTAGTACGCCGCGGTGATTATATCGGAATAAATGCGCACGTCCTGAGCGGCCTGACGTTCAAATACAGTGAAAAAGACCAGCACGCACAGCGCCAGGGTGACGGCTGTGCTGCACAGGCCCATCAGCATCAGCCGTTTTGTAAACTTTTCTCCATACCTTATGCGTCGGTGCCGGATTCGAGCGTCAGCTGATAGCCCACTTTGCGCACGGTATGGATATAGTTGCCGGCGCATCCCAGCTTCTGGCGCAGTGTGCGGATGTGAATATCCAGCGTGCGGCTCTCTCCGGAAAAATCAGTATTCCAGACGCGGTTCATCAACTCCTCGCGGGTGAGCACTTTGCCGGGATTCTCGATGAAAAAGCGCAGCAGTTCATATTCTTATAGGCCAATTCTACCTCTTTTCCGTCTACAGTGACGCGGCGGGCGGCAGCGTCCATCTGAATCTCACGGAACGTCTGTACTGCCTGAGCACTTTGTTTTTGTGCGCGGCGCAATACGGCACGGATGCGGGAAATGAACTCCATCAAGCCGAAAGGCTTGCTGATGTAATCGTCGGCGCCCTGGTCGAGGCATTTCACCACGTCAATTTCGCTGTCTTTGGCTGTGACCATTACTACGGGAATATCGTGGGTATCGGCCCCTTGGCGGAATTGGCGCAAAATATCCAACCCGTTCTGGTCGGGCAGCATGATGTCGAGGATCACCAGCTCAGGCAATTTTTTCTCACAGGCGGCTAAAAAAACTTTTGCCGTCGCCGAAGCCCTGTTGTTTCAAAACCGTTGTTGCGCAGGGCGTATTGCTCCAGTTCGCAGATATCGGTGTCGTCTTCCACAATATAGATCAATTAGTCCACCTTACTTTCAGCGGCCTCCGGCAGTACGTACCGATGGCCGTACTTTTCATAACGTTCGTCAAATTTTTCGCTGGCATTGCGCAGGGTGTCAAGATATTCGTGCACATCGTATTTGTCTTCGGCCACTTCCACCATGGCGGCGGCTACATTGCTGCAGTGATCGGAGATGCGCTCATAGCTAACCAGCAGATCCTGCAGGACGAAGCCGCCTTCGATGCTGCACATGCCGCTGCGCAGGCGGCGGATATGGCGGTCGCGCATGCTGCGCACCAGATCGTCTACCACCTGCTCGAGAGGCTCGATTTTGGTGGCCAGGTGCAGATCGTTGTTCTCAAAAGCGTTCAGTGTGCGGTCCAGGATATCCTGGATCACCGATTCCAGCACGGCCAGTTCGGCCCAGGCCTCAGCCGATAAAACCATCTGCTTGTCATGGATTTCCTGGGCGGATTCATAGATGTTGCAGGCATGGTCGCTGATGCGCTCGAAGTCGCTGATGGTGTGCAGCAGCACGCTGACTTCGTGGCTGTCCTTTGGGTCAGATCCCGTCCGGAGAGCTTGATCAGATAGGAGCCGATCTTGTCTTCATACGCATCAATGATATCTTCGTTCTCTTTCACGCTGTCGGCGCATTTGGCATCCCATTTATGGGTCAGGACATGGCCTGCAGCAGATTGGAGCGCACCAGTTCGGCCATGTTGTTGGTCTGGCGGCGGCTGTTCTGCACTGCCACGGCGGGGTGGCCAGCAGGCGCCGTCCAGCATTTCGGTCTTGCCGGGTTTTCATGGTCAGGGATTGTGAGGTATGCCAGCTTTTCCAGTCCACGGGCAAAAAGGAAGTAGCACGGCTGTGGCCACCACATTGAAGCAGGTGTGGATCACCGCGATCAGGAAGGGGTCACCGGCATGGAAAGGAACTGGAACTGCAGGAAAAGTTCAGGGCATAGAACACGGCCATGAATAGAAGGGCGCCGATAATGTTAAAATAGAGGTGCACAATGGCGGCGCGGCGGGCGCTCTTGTTGGCGCCAATGGAAGAGATCATGGCGGTGACGCAGGTGCCGATGTTCTGACCCAGGATAATGGGAGGGCGCTGCCGCAGGAGATGCCGCCGGTGAGGGACAGAGCCTGCAGGATACCTACGCTGGCCGAAGAGCTTTGGATCAGCGCCGTCAGGCCTGCACCGAAAGCCATGCCCAGCAGGGGCATTTCAAATTTGGTAAATAACGCCTGGAAGCTGGGGCATATCGGCCAGGGGAGCCATGGCGCCCGACATGGTTTCCATGCCCGTCATCAGAAGGGCGAACCCCAGCAGGATCGTGCCGATACCTTTTGTACGTTCACCTTTACAGAACATATAAAGGATAATGCCGATCAGGGCAAGAATGGGCGAGAATCCTGACGGATTGAGCAGGCGGATAAAAAAACTGTCTCCCTGCAGGCCGGAAAGGCTCAGGATCCAGCTGGTCACCGTGGTGCCCACATTGCTGCCCATGATCACTCCTACGGCTGGTGCAGCTGCATCAGGCCGCTGTTGACAAAACCCACCACCATGACCGTGGTGGCTGAGGAACTTTTGGATTACTGCCGTAACAGTCATACCCAGGACAAATCCTTTTAAAGGATTGTCCGTCATTTTTGAGGATTGTCTGCAGTTTGTTGCCGGCCTGCTTTTCCAGGGCTTTGCCCATGATGTCCATGCCGAACAGGAACATCCCCAGCCCGCCGAAAAGCGTAAACACGTTAAAAATATCCATCCCGATGACCTCCGATTTTTCAAAAAGACAATTGTAAAATTATTGTAAAGAATTGCGTGTAAAAGCTGCTACCAGATTTATGTAAAATTTATGTAAAATCCTGTCTTTTCATGGAAACCAAGAGGTTCTGCGTTGACATAACAGAGATTTTACATTTCCGGGAAGGAGATTACAAAAGTTTTACAAAAATTTGACTGAACATGGTAATGGCGGCGCAAATCACTATGCTTTGTCCACGGGACTGAGGACCCCACTCCGGCCGAGGCTTTTTTTCAAAAAACAACTGTATTTCAACAAAATGACAAAACGGAGGATGTTTCAGATGAAAAGAACCGTATCCTGGCGCTCACCGCGCCGCCTGCCGTGAGTGTGGCTCTGCTGGCCGGCTGCGGCAGCAACAATAAACCGCTCCCTTCGGGCCAATTCCGCTGACAATGGGACGCGTCCGCTCTGAGCGGCAAGGTCGCCACTGGCGGTTCCCACTTCCATGCAGAAGCTGATGAGCATGCTGCGGAAGATTTCATGGCGAAGAATAACGGTGTAACCGTCAGTTATGATCCTACCGGTTCCGGCGCGGGCATCACCGGTGCCAGCGATGGTTCTCTGGACATCGGTTTGTCCTCCGTGTGCTGCGACGACGAAACTGATGTGGAAGCCATCACCGTCTGCCTGGACGGCATTGCCGTGGTGGTCAACAATGCCAACGGCGTTGAAGATCTGAGCTTTGGAGCAGCTGGCCGGTATCTTCTCCGGCGAGATGACCAACTGGAGTGAAGTCGGCGGCAGCGACGGCGAGATTGTCGTCATCGGCCGTGAGGCTGGCAGCGGCACCCGTGACGGCTTTGAAAGATTGTCGGCGTTAAGGATAACTGCAAGTATGCCCAGGAGTTGACCGCCACCGGTGCCGTTACTGCTGCAGTGGCCGCCAATGAGAACGCCATCGGCTATGCATCTCTGTCCGCTGTGAATGACAGCGTCAAGGCGCTGACTGTCGAAGGTGTTGCATGTACGGAAGAAACCGTCAAGGACGGCAGTTATAAAGTGCAGCGTCCGTTCAACTTTGGTGAAGGATGCCGAACTGTCCGAGGCGGCACAGGCGTTCGTGGAATATGTCACCTCCGGTGATGCAAACCAGTGGATTCTGGAGGCAGGCTGCGTTCCCATCGTTTGATGAAAGAGAGTTTTCTGCGGAGGGCTTTGGCAAACCGGAAGGATTTGCCAGGCCCTTTGCGTTGATGAAGAAGGTGTAGAGAAAAAATGAAAGAAAAATATTTGGTGGAACGCGTAATGAATGCGATCTTTTTTCGTCTGCGGACTGACAGCCATTGCCTGCGTAGTGCTGATTTCGGTGTATATGATTATCGCCGGCGTGCCTGCCATCGGCAAGATCGGTTTCATTGACTTTCTGTTCGGCACGAAGTGGGCGTCCACCGCGGCAGAGCCTTCCTACGGAATTCTGCCCTTTATCCTGACGTCGATCTACGGCACGGTCGGCGCGATTCTGATCGGTGTACCGGTGGGGCTGCTGACCGCGGTGTTCCTGTCCAAAATTGCTCCCCGGGGACTGGCGGCGCCCGTCAGCACCGCCGTCGAACTGTTGGCGGGCATACCCAGCGTGGTCTATGGTTTGCTGGGTATGACGCTGCTGGTGCCCGCGGTGGCTAAAACCTTCGGCATCGCTTCCGGCGCGTGTTTGTTTTCCGCCATTTTGGTGCTGGCGCTGATGATTTTGCCCAACATTGTATCCGTCAGTGTCACGGCCCTCAACGCTGTGCCGCCGGAATATGAGGAAGCCAGCCTGGCGCTGGGCGCCACGGAGACGGAAACCTATTTCAAAGTCAGCATTCCCGCTGCAAAAGCGGCATTGCCGCCGGCGTGGTGCTGGGCATCGGCCGCGCCATTGGCGAGGCCATGGCTGTGATCATGGTGGCCGGCAACGTAGCCAACATGCCGGGCCTGTTCCAGAGCGTCACCTTCCTGACTACTGCCATCGCCAAGGAAATGTCTTATGCGGGTGGTCTGCAGCGCCAAGCGCTGTTTTCCATTGCGCTGGTGCTGTTCGTGTTCATCATGGTGATCAACGCGCTGCTCAATTTCTTCCTGAAGGGAGGAAAAAGGATGACAAATAAGCGCAGACTCTGGAAAGCTGCGGTGCGCGCGTTGGTTTATCTGCCGCGGCATTGCTGACGCCGTGCTGCTGCTGGTGGGATTTTGGGTTATGTGCTCTACCGCGGCCTGCCCAATACCCCTGCGCTGCTCACCCAATCTGACAGCGTGCTTAAAGGAACCATGGGCATCTTCCCGCTGATCGTCAATACGCTGTGCGTTATTGTGCTTTCGCTGCTGATTGCGCTGCCGCTGGGCGTCGGTGCGGCCATTTACCTGACGGAATATGCCACCAACCAAAAACTGATCCGTATCATCAGGAATACACTACGGAAACACTGGCGGGCATCCCTCGATCATCTATGGCCTGTGTGGGTATGCTGGTGTTTGTACGCCTGACCAAAATGCTGCATTTGACCACAGGCTCGTCTCTGGTCGCCGGCTCGCTGAC
>VOFH01000737.1_pt1 | contig 12001 bp, 22 predicted proteins | sample 5384091 | NCBI WGS metagenome assembly VOFH01 (sample SAMN12384727, study PRJNA508395) | human gut metagenome | isolation source: healthy gut G | host: Homo sapiens
GCCTGAACGGTTGTCTCGGTTTTGTGAAAACATGGTTGGAAACAGGCGAGGATAAAACACCGGAATATGCAGCAGAGATGGCTTATCGAATGGTTGTAAGTTCAGTTACAGCATTTTATGACACTAAAGAAGCTTTGACCGGCTGGAGCCACTGGGAACAAAATGGCACTGGTATAAATGGTTTGGAATGGTGGAAACTATCTGCTGATGATGTTCTACACAACAATTGGCGGATGGCTTCTTCTATATACAGGAAAGATGGCAATGACGGTGAGTTTAAAGGAAAGGATACGGATGGTGTTGCAGGTGTGTTTTCCGATATGCTTGCAAAACCCGGAACAATGACTTTCTTTATGATCATTGTTGTTGTTGGATGTTTTGCAATTTGTGGAATGGGCTTCAAAATGGAGTGGAAAAGATCACAAAGGTTATGATCTTCGCTTCTGCTTGCACTGATGTTGATCCTTGCAGTACGTTCTGTAACGCTTGATGGGGCTTCTGAGGGGCTTCACTTCTATCTGGCACCGGATTTCCACAAAGTCGTGGAATATGGCTTATTTGACACGATTTTTGCCGCTATGGGACAGGCTTTCTTTACATTAAGCCTTGGAATCGGCGCAATTGCTATTTTCGGAAGCTATATCGACAAATCCCGCAGTCTTACAGGAGAAGCAGTCCTGGTAACACTTCTGGATACCTTTGTTGCTTTGATCGCGGGTCTGATCATTTTCCCGTCATGCTTCGCATATAGGGGTGGATCCGGGAGAAGGTCCGAGTCTGATCTTTATCACACTTCCGAATGTATTTAATTCCATGGCAGGCGGAAGAATCTGGGGAGCCTTATTTTTCTTATTTATGATTTTTCTTTGCGGTATCGACCGTAATCGCCGTTTTTGAGAACATTTTATCCTTTGCCATTGATTTGACCGTGCAAGGCCGGAAAAAGGCTGTAATCGTCAATATCGTGGTTGTGGCGGTACTTTCCATGCCTTGCGTTCTCGGATTTAATGTATGGAGTGGATTTATGCCGTTCGGAAAAGGTTCCGGAGTACTGGATCTGGAGGATTTCCTGGTAAGTAATAACCTGCTTCCACTTGGAAGTCTGATCTATCTTCTGTTCTGTACAAGCCGTTATGGATGGGGATGGAAGAACTTCCTGAAAGAAGCGGATACCGGAGAAGGATTGAAATTCCCGAAATGGGCGAAATTTTATGTAAGCTATATCCTGCCGCTGATTGTATTATTTATCTGAAATATGTTAAAGGTTGCAATTTATGGAAAGGGCGGATTGGAAAGTCTGCGATTACGTCCAACCTGGCGGCAGCATTTGCCGCTATGGGGGAAGCGCGTAATCCAGATCGGATGTGATCCGAAAGCAGATTCAACGATCAATCTGCTTGGCGGCGAGCCACTCAGACCGGTGATGAATTATATGAGAGAAGAGGATGAGGAGCCGGAAGAATTAGAACAGATCGCAAAGAAGGCTTCTGGTGGTGTGCTCTGTATCGAGACAGGCGGACCGACACCGGGACTAGGATGTGCAGGAACGGGGATCATAGCGACATTTCAGTTATTAGAAGACTTTGCGGTTGTTTGAGACATACAAACCGGATGTTGTTCTGTATGATGTTCTTGGCGATGTTGTCTGTGGTGGATTCGCAGCACCGATCCGGGAAGGATATGCAGAGAAGGTTGTGATTGTTACATCCGGAGAAAAGATGGCATTGTATGCGGCTAACAATATTTCCAGCGCAGTGCGTAATTTTGAAGATCGCAGTTATGCAAGAATCTTTGGATTGATCCTGAATCATAGAAATGTGGAAAATGAAACGGAGAAGGTACAGGCATTTGCAGAAGAAAAACAGATCCCGATTGTCGGTGAGATTCCAAGGAGTGACGAGATTATACGCTGGGAAGATCAGGGAAAGACTGTGATTGAAGGTGACGCAGATTCTGAGATCAGTAAGAGATTCTTTGAACTGGCAGAAAAGCTGTTAGAGGATGAAACAGAACGTGTGAGATAAAATATAAGTCGAGGGAAAATATATGAAGAAAGCATATTTTTGTACAGCGGAAGAACTGGAACAAAGAGGAAAGGATAATCTTCCGAAACAGTTTCAGTCAGGGGAACATTTAATCTATAGTTCGCCGGCTACGCTTGCCTTTAACTCTCCAGGGGCAGAAGGGATCGGAGTGAAAAGAGCAGGACTTGCAGTGCCGGGATCGATCATGCTGATCGTGGCACCGGGATGCTGCGGCAGAAATACATCATTGATCAGTTCTATGAGAGAATATAATAACCGTTTCTTTTACCTTTGCATGGACGAGACGGATATTGTTACGGGGCGTCATTTGAAGAAGATACCGAAAGCAGTTGCATCAATCTGCGAAAGTCTTGAGAAAAAACCATCAGTCGTAATGATCTGCATTACCTGTGTGGATGCGCTTCTTGGCACCGATATGGAGCGTGTCTGTAGAAAGTGGAAGAAAAAGCCGGACTTCCGGTGCGTCCATGTTATATGTATGCATTGACACGAGAGGGACGAAAGCCACCAATGGTTCATGTGAGACAGTCTCTGTATTCACTTCTTGAACCAGGACATAAAAAGGAAATGTAGTAAATCTGCTCGGATACTTTTCACCACTGTAGATGACTGTGAATTATATACACTGCTTCAAGAGGCAGGTGTGAAAACGATTCATGAGATTTCGAGATGTGAAGATTTTGAAGAATATAAGAAAATGTCTGAGGCAAATTTTAATCTTGTTCTTCACTCGGAGGCACGGTTTGCAGCAGAGGATTTTCATGATAGATTAAAGATTCCATTTATCGAACTGCGCAGACTTTATCAGATTGATAAAATTGGAAGCCAGTATCAGGCATTTGGCGCAGCACTTGGAATAGAATTTCATGCAGAGGAACAGAAAAACAGGCACAGGAAGCAATTGAAAGTTTTCGTAAGTCTGTCCAGACCCGGTATTTGCTGTTGGGGAATGTGCAAATGCGGATCCGTTTGAATTATCATTAGCATTGGTGAAATATGGATTTAAAGTAGCAGAAATCTACGGAACGATTACTGGGGAGAACTTTATTTATATCAGACAGTTGAAAAGTTAAGTCCGCAGACAAAGATTTTTTCCAATATGGAACCGACGATGCTCTATTACGATCCAGCGGAAAGTGGCGTGACACTGACAATCGGAAAGGATGCCTGTTATTATCATCCGAACACAAAAGGAATCCATTGAATGAGGAGAGACAGCCTTTCGGATATGCAGGCGTGAGAAGACTGTTTGAGGCGCTTGAACTGGCTGTGACAGAACAGGCGGAAGGTAATGTTTTGCAGAAACAGGTGGAAGTGATCGGTTCTAAATCACAAGAAGCAATTGCAGAACAGAGTCAAGAATCACTGTTCAAAGAGGAAGTGGACAAAAAGAAGATGTTTATGTACGTGGCCTTTGGAAAGGACTGACTCCATTTGCACCGGATCAGTCAGGTGCAGCGTCCGTTTTCTATGAACTGGGAGGAATCCTTGTTATTTGTGATGCGGAGGCTGTACAGGAAATGTATGCGGATTCGATGAACCGCGCTGGTTCGGGGAACGTAGTGCGATTTTCAGTGCAGGGCTTGCGTGATATGGATGCAATCCTTGGAAGAGATGACAGGCTTGTTGCGAAACTTACGGATGCAGCAGAGAAGATTGATGCAAATTTTGCAGCGGTGATCGGTACTCCGGTTCCGGCTGTGATCGCAACGGATTATAGAGCATTACAGAGAATGTGCGAGAAGAAGACAAATCTTCCGATTCTGACTGTAGATACGAACGGAATGGAACTGTATGATGTGGGAGAAGAGAAGGCATGGCTGACTTTATTCAAGACATTTGCAGGAAAAGATGTAGCATCACAGAAGGAAGCTTCAGAAGAAGACGATTCTTCTAAAAAGATGAAAATCAGGAGTTCTCGGTCTGACGCCACATGATGTCAGTGACCTGAATATAGAAGAGAAGTTCCGGAAATCAGAAAATGAGAATACGCATTATATTTGCTATGGAATGAGAGCAGGTATTGATAAAGTAAAGACAGCAGGCTCTGCAGATAAGAATCTGGTTGTAGCACCGGCGGCACTCGAGACAGCAAAATATCTAGAAAAGAATTTGGCACACCGTATGAAGTGGGATATCCATTTGTAGATGAATTGATACCTGAACTTGATTATGCTGGAAAAAGATACTGATCATTCATCAGCAGGTGATTGCAAATGCAATCAGACAGGAAATTCGTACAAGAAGTAATGAACAGAATACAGAAGTTACGGTGGCAAGCTGGTTTATGATGAATCTGAGCTTTCAGAAGAGGAGATCTTTCACTGAAAGAAGAGATGGATTATTGTAAGCTTGTTCAAAATGGGAACTATGACATTGTCTTTGCAGATGAAAATATGAGAGGCCTGGTACCGGGATTCAAAGGAACATTTGTTAATATACGGCATTTTGCAGTCTCAGGAAAACTGCAGGAGTCATAACGGGAGGAAAAAAAGTCTATGGAGAAGGAGATAACGAAGAAAATCCGTGTCTATGGAATTGTACAGGGCGAGGATTCCGTCCGACCGTCAGCCGACATGCAGATTTCTGTAAGATCAGGGAAGCGTCAGTAATCGTGGACCTTATGTTGAAATCTTCGCACAGGGAAGCGAGACGGCAGTGAATCTGTTTATTGAGAAAGTTCGTACCTGTCCGCCAAAACGTGCAGCGATTCTTAAGGTTTCAGAAGAAATACTGGATACAAAGGAAAAATATCGGACTTTTCTATCATAGAAAGCGAGAAGACAAAAAAGGAGATCTTTATTTCTCCGGATATTGCAATCTGTGAGAATGCAAGGAAGAATTGTATGATCCGGCAAGGATCGCAGAATACTACATCCGTTTATTAATTGTACGTGTTGTGGCCCGCGGCTTACGATTCTGGATGCTCTTCCATATGACAGAGAAGCGTACGAGTATGAAAAGAATTTCCGATGTGTCCGGAATGTGAGGCAGAATATTACAAACCGGAAAGCAGAAGATACGATGCGCAGCCGGTTTGTTGTAATGCGTGCAGATCGGAAGTTTATTTAATCAAAACTTCTGATAGAACGATAGACATGAAAGGTTCTGATGTAATTACGGAAGCAAGAAGAGTGATTTAAGGGTGGAATCGTAGCAGTGAAGGGAATCGGAGGATTTCATCTTTGCTGCGATGCATCAAATGAGGCAGCAGTGGAACTGAGAAAGAGAAAAACGCCGCCCGGCGAAACCATTTGCAGTGATGGCAAGAAATCTTGAGGTAGTGAAAAGTGTCTGTGAGTTGAGTAAGGAGCAGGAAGAAATTCTCACTGGACATCAGAAGCCGATTCTTCTTTTGGTGAGGAAAGAGATAGAAAACCGAAGCAGCTGTGTTCATCTGTCGCACCGGGCAATCACAAAAGTAGGAGTGATGCTTCCATATGCGCCGGTGCAGTTACTTATTTCAATATCCGGATGGAATCAAGATGCCGGAATTTCTCGTAATGACCAGTGGAAATGTATCCGGTGCGCCAATTTGCAGATCGGATGAGGAAGCACTCGAAGAATTTTCCCATCTTTGTGACTGCATCTTGTCTCACAATCGAAAAATTCGTATCCGAGCAGATGATTCCGTGATGGATTTTATAAAAAACAGACCATATATGATTCGCAGATCAAGGGATATGCGCCACTTCCGATCCATGGTCAGGAAAAGGGAAAGGACAGGTATTAGCTGCCGGCGGAGAAGTGAAAAATACATTCTGTATCGGTGTGGATAGTAGATTTTATCCTTCGGCTTATGTGGGGGGACTTAGAAGATTTAAGAACGGTAAATGCATTGAAAGAGACAATACAGCGGATGGAAACATTGTTAGAAGTGGAACCAAGCGTTGTCGTCTGCGATATGCATCCCAAATATAATTCGACGGTGGTTGCGGAAGAACTGGGACTTCCTGTTTTGAAAGTGCAGCATCATTATGCACACATCTTATCCTGTATGGCAGAGAATGACTGGATGGAACAGGTGATCGGAGTATCCTTTGACGGAACCGGCTATGGAACGGACGGAACCATATGGGGTGGAGAAATCCTGGTGGCAGATCTTGACGGATTTCCGGAGAATTGGAAGTATTGAACCATTTTTACAGGCTGGAGGCGACCTATCAGCAAAAGAAGGATGGCGTATCGCAGTTTCTTTAATCTGGCAAATATCTGAATCAGAAAAATGAGGCGATGAGATTATTCAGAAACTTGGTCTTTGCGAGGAAAAAGAAGCGAAAGTTCAGCTTGACGATGCTTGAGAGAAAGATCAATGCCGTAGAGTCAACCAGTGCAGGAAGATTATTTGATGGAATCAGTGCGATCCTTGGAATCCGAAAGAAATCTTCTTTTTGAAGGAGAAGCCTCCATGGCATTGGAATTCGCAGCAGAAGCTTATGAAAAAAAGATCTGGTGAGAAGAAAATAAATGTCTTAGCCGGGCAGAATGTGTTTAACTGAATCAGCAGACGACGGAAGAGAATCTTCAGTGACAAGTCGACTGGTGAGGGCAGCAGTCGAAGATGGTTACGAAAATATTAGCGAAAATGCAGTGGAGAAGATACATTTGATCAGAACTTAATAGAAAAGGCAGCTTATGAATTTCATAAAGGACTTTGCAGAGCAGATTATCACAGCATGCATCCATGCTAAAGAGGAAAACCGGATGTCAGACAGCAGTCGCTTAAGTGGAGGAGTATTTCAAAATGCATTACTACTTCGTCTGACAGAAGACGGGATTAACTGGAAAGGGTTTTCGTGTACTGACACATCAGCTGATTCCACCGAATGATGGAGGGGTTGCGCTTGGTCAGGCATTTTATGGAATGAATCATGAGTGTGTAGCGAAGCTCCGATTTTATAGAGTTAAAAAAGAAAGGAATAAGAAAAATGTGTGTAGGATTATCAGCTAAAGTGGTTCGCATCAGTGACGGAACTGCAGTGGTAGATGCAGGTGGTGCGAAAAGGGATTATCTTCAAAAGTTATTAGAAGATCTGGAGCCGGGCGATTACGTGATGGTGGCATGCCAGAGTCGCAATTGCAAAGATCACAGGAAGATGACGAAGAGACCGATCAGCTTATGGAAGAACTGCTATAGAGCAGTGAACAATGGGGTGAAAAAGAATAAATGATGATGCAGGATATAACAAAAATCAAACATCTGAAAGAAATGAGAAAAAAAGAAAAACAGCAAGGAAATCATCGAGCAGTATGATGATGGACCACCGGTTCGCATTATGGAAGTGTGCGGAACACATACACATGAGATCTTTCGCCTTGGAATCCGCAAATTACTTCCAAAGCAGGTGGAACTGATCTCAGGACCGGGATGTCCGGTCTGTGTAACACCGGTTGGGTTTATTGATGAGGCAGTGTGGCTTGCACTTGAAAAGCAGGTGACAGTCTGTACATTTGGTGATCTTGTCCGTGTACCGGGAACAAAGAAAAGTCTTGCGGGGAGCGAGAGAAAAAGGCGCAAAGATCCAGATTGTTTATTCACCGGCAGATGCAGAAAAATATGAAGGAGCATCTGGAAGAACAAGTCGTGTTTTCCTGTCCGTTGGTTTTGAAGACAACAACACCTTCTTCTTGTCTTTCAGTAAAAAAGGCGGAGAGGAAGAACAACTAGAAATTATTCTATCTGACGGCAAACAAGACCATGCCCAGGCTTACGAAGCATTAAAAGGAAGCGCAGACATGTTTCTTTATCCGGGACATGTCAATGCGATCACAGGAACGAAAGCTCTGTGAAGAATTGGTGCAGGAAGGTGTAAGCGGTGTGGTGGCAGGCTTTACAGCAAAAGAACTGCTGACTGCACTGGCAGTTGCACTGACACATTTTCAGAAAGGGAAACCTTTCTTTGTAAATTGTTATCCGCGTGTAGTGACAAAGAAGGCAGTAAGGAAGCGCAGAGACTGGTGGATACGCTGATGGAATCCTGCGACAGTGAATGGAGAGGTCTCGGAATGATACCGGGTCGGACTAGGTTGCTTCGTGATGAATGGGACATGTATGATGCCAGAAAGAAATATCAGGTTCCGAAGATGGAAGGAAGGGCGAATCCGGCCTGTCAGATGCGGGGATGTATTACAGGGAAAATGTAAACCATCCGACTGTAAAGTATTTGGAAAGGTCTGTACACCGCAGCATCCGGTAGGTGCATGTATGGTATCCGGTGAGGGAGCCTGTTCAGCATATTATATGTATGGAAGAGAATAAGAAAACAGACGGAAAATAGCAAGGAAGTGGACAAAATGAACGAGTATGTGGATAACGAAGCAAGAAAAGCGAAATTAGTGGGGAAAACTGTGACGATGGCACATGGTGCAGGAGGACGCCAGACGTCAGAACTGATCGATATGATCTTCAAAGCACATTTTGCCAATCCGGATCTGACTGCGGATGATGCGGCAGTTCTTACACCACCGAGTCGGAAAGATGGCAGTATCTACGGATGGATTTATTGTATCTCCGGCATTCTTCCCAGGAGGAAATATTGGAAAGCTTTCCATCTGCGGAACAGTTAATGACCTTGCATGTATGGGAGCAAAACCACTTTATCTGACTTGTGCATTTGTAATTGAAGAAGGATTTCCGATGGAAAAACTGGAAGAGATTGCAGCAGCAATGGCTAAGACAGCGAAAGAAGCAGGAGTCCGCATCGTATCGAGGAGATACAAAGGTCGCCGGAAAAGGACAGGTAGACGGAGTATTTATCACAACAACCGGAATGGGTGAGATCACGGATGGAGTCGAAGTTGCGGGAAATCTTGCAAAACCGGGCGATGCGATCATTGTGACAGGAGATATCGGCAGACACGGATGCACGATCCTTCTTGCGAGAGAAGATTTCGGAATCGAGGCAGATGTGACCAGTGACTGTGCACCTCTCTGGGGCAATGTAAAAGCAGTGATGGATGCAACACATGAACTTCATGTGATTCGCGATGCGACAAGAGGCGGTGTCGGAACGGTATTATACGAGATCGCAGGACAGAGCCACGTAGGGATCCGCCTGGATGCTTCGAAGATTCCGGTTGCACCGGAGGTACGCGGCGTATGTGGAATGCTTGGCCTGGAGCCGCTCTATCTTGCGTGCGAAGGACGGCTTGTGATCATGGCACCGAAAGAACAGGCACAGACAATCGTGGATGCATTGAAAGCATGTCCGTATTCTGAAAATGCGGCAATTATCGGTGAAGTGACAGAAGAACAGCCTGGAAAAGTTGTGATGTTGACGGAGATTGGAACGCAGGCATTACTTCCGCAGCCGGGAGGGGAATTACTGCCGCGTATCTGTTAAGCATGGAAGACAAAGCAGACATAAAGCATGAAAAAGTGAGGAATCTATGGATACAAGAGTGGCAGTTATTTCGATTATTGTGGAGAATCCGGAAGCGATCGAGACGTTGAATCATCTGCTTCACGAGGCAGGGCAATTTATTATCGGAAGAATGTGAACTCCGTACCGGGAAAAGGAATTAATATCATCAGTATTGCAATTGATGCACCGCAGGATATGATCAGTACATTATCCGGTAAGATCGGGCGCCTGAGGGGGTATCCACGAAGACGGCATATTCGAATATTATTACGAAAGCAGGAGAATAGAACATTCGGATATTATTTATGAGAGCAGGAGAGCAAGAATAATATGATTAAAATTGCAGTATATGGAAAAGGCGGGATCGGTAAATCAACGACGGTATCGAACGTTGCCGTGGCACTGGCAGAAAAAGGCCTGAAAGTGATGCAGATTGGCTGTGATCCCAAAAAGCCGATTCAACGATCGCATTAAGACACGGGGAAGCAGTACCGACGGTACTGGATCTTTTCCGGGAGAAAAAGCAGGATCTGAAATTGGAAGATATGGTGCGGACCGGATATCAGGGTGTGATCTGTGTAGAGGCAGGTGGTCCGACACCGGGACTTGGATGTGCAGGAAGAGGAATTATCACGGCATTGGAAAAATTAAAAGAGACAGGGAGCATATGAAGTATATCAGCCGGATGTAGTGCTTTATGATGTGCTCGGAGACGTTGTCTGTGGTGGATTTTCTATGCCGATGCGAAATGGGTATGCAGACAAGATCTTTATTGTTACATCTGGAGAAAATATGGCGATTCATGCAGGTGCGAATATTGCGATGGCGGTAGAAAACTTTAAGAATCGCGGATATGCTTCTCTTGGTGGGATTATTCTGAATCGCAGGAATGTAGCGAGAGAAGAAGAAAAGGTAAATGAGCTGGCAGATGATTTTCAGACACAGGTAGTCGGAACATTGTCCCACAGCGGACTTGTGACAGAAGCAGAAGAAAAGAAAGAGACGGTTATGGAATGCTTTCCAGACAGTGAGATGGCTGAGGAATACAGAAAACTTGCGGAAGCAATCTATGAGTTGTCAAAACGACCAGAAGGATCAGCCTGTGAAAAAGCCGATGAAAAGTATACTGCCGATAAAAGACCTGGGGAGGGATTGAAATGTTAAAGAAAGCCGGAGAATCAACCGGACTGGAATTCAATTCCCCGGCACATGGAAACTGGAATATTGTCCATACAGGAATGCTTCTTCCGGAATCCATACAGATCTATGTCTGTGCAGATAACTGTATGCGGGGAGTCGTTCTGACAGCAGCTGAGATGAATGCGGCAGACAGATTTTCCTTTGTGATCGTGGAAGAAGAGGATCTTCTGAACGGCAATCTGGAAGATGTGACGATCGAAGGCGTTACAGATGTATTAAGAAAACGAAAAGATCATCCGAAAGCAGTATTGTTATTTACTGTGTGTCTGCATCATTTTCTGGGATGTGATCTGGAACGGGTGTATGAAGAACTGGAAGCCAGATTCCCGGATATTTTCTTCGTCCGCTGCTATATGGATCCAATCATGCAAAAGCACGGGCTGACGCCGGATCAGAAACTTCGAAAGGCAATATATGACGGACTTAAGGTGAGAGAAGAAAATCCGAAAGCAGTGACGATTCTTGGCAGTGATTTTGCGCTGGATGAGACCAGTGATATCAGGCGTTTGTTAAAATGGAAGCATATAGAAGTAAAAAAGAATTGCCAGAGTGTAATTCATGGAAGTCCTATCAAGAGCTTGCAGACAGTAAAATATTCATAGCGTGCTATCCGCCTGGAAAATATGGTCTGGAATGTCAGGCAGAACGACTTAGGAAGAAAGCGTTATATCTTCCGGGAAGCTTTGATTATGATGAGATTATCAGGCAGTGGAAGACGTTGGAGCAGGCGGTTGGAGAAAATGTGGAAGAGGTTGAGGGTATAGAAGATACAGATATGCACATGGAGAAATCACTGGAAAGAATTACAAAAAGAGAGATTGCACTGTGTGAATCTGCTTTAGAACAAGCCAGAAAAGTGGTCGGAGATGTACCCATTATGATCGATCACACCTTTCATCCAAGACCGCTGGAACTGGCAAAGCTGTTACTGACACATGGTTTTTCTGTGACCAGAATCTATCTGGACGCGGTTAATCCGGAAGAAAAAGACACATTTGAGTGGCTAAAGGAACAATATCCTGAACTGGAATATGAACCAACGATTCGTCCGGAGATGCGTATGAAGCCAAGAAACGAATCAGATGTACTGGCAATCGGGCAGAAAGCAGCGTGGTTTGCAGGAACCAGGCATTTTGTCAATCTAGTGGAAGGTGCAGGACTGTATGGATTTGACGGAATCCGCAGAACGGCAGAATTGATGACAGAAGCCTGGCAGGAAGAAAAAGATCCAGAAGATCTGATCATTCGGAAAGGATGGGGGTGCGAAAGCTGCATATGAGACAGAGTTACAGAATTATACCGATTTACACAGCTGACGTATCTGGTGTCTGCTCTGCCCTGTATGAATTGGGCGGGATGACAGTGATGCATGATCCGTCCGGTTGTAATTCC
>VOFH01000755.1_pt1 | contig 12001 bp, 21 predicted proteins | sample 5384091 | NCBI WGS metagenome assembly VOFH01 (sample SAMN12384727, study PRJNA508395) | human gut metagenome | isolation source: healthy gut G | host: Homo sapiens
GAAGGTGCATTGAAGAAGATGGCGGATAATTGATCATCCGTTGGCAGATGCATCATCTCTGGAAAGGAGCCTTTTCTGACCATGCAGCTTTTTGAATTAAAGAAAACCAGTCATTCTGGCTCTCAATATGATGGATATCATCGAAGAGCGTGGAATGGAGATTGACCTTCACAGACTTCCTGAGATGCTTGGCGGGATCCCTGTGGTTCCAGTCTCCGCGAGAAAGCGCACAGGACTTGACGTGCTGATGCACGCTGTGGTACATCATTATGAGGAAGGTCCCCAGGGCGTGATCGTCCGCTATGACAGGAGATCGAGGATCGGATCCAGCGGGTAGAAGACCTTCTGCGGGAGAAGTATCCGGATCTCACAAATCTGCGATGGCATGCGATCAAGATGCTCGAATATGACAAGGAAGTCCTGAAGGACCATCTGGTCGAACTGAAACAGATCGTGCCGAGAAGCTTCGAAAAAGAGATTATCAATGAAAAATACGATTACGTGGAATCGGTAATCAAGGAATGTCTGTTTAATAAAGAAGAAAAATCACATATGACAGATCAGGTGGATAAGATCCTGACTCATCCGATCCTGGGAATTCCAGCGTTCTTTGGAATTATGGCATTAGTCTTTTTCCTGACATTCACAGTCGGGGGATTTTCTGAAAGGATACTTTGAACAGGGACTGGAACTGCTGTCGCTCGGTGTTTTGTCCGGGCTTCATTCAGCGGGACCTTCCGACTGGGTGATCTCCTTGGTCGTTGATGGTGCGTTGGCGGGAGTTGGAGGAATCCTGACATTTCTTCCAAACATCTTTATCCTTTTCCTTGCGCTTGCGTTCCTGGAGGACAGCGGATATATGGCCAGGGTTGCCTATGTCATGAATGAGACTATGGGGATGGTCGGACTTTCCGGCCGTGCGTTTCTGCCGATGCTGCTGGGATTTGGATGCACAGTTCCCGCGGTCATGGCGACCAGGGCGCTGGAGAATCAGAGAGACCGCTTGAAGACGATCCTTATCACGCCGTTTATGTCCTGCTCCGCAAGACTTCCGATTTATGTTTTGCTGGCGGATATGTTCTTCCCGAAATCGGCAATGTTAGTGGCATATTCCCTTTATCTGGTGGGAGTTGCCATGGCGATCCTCATTGCGCTTATCGTACATAGAATGACAGACAATAATACAGAGAATGCTCTCCTGATTGAACTTCCGGAATATAAGATTCCGAATCTCAGAACTGTGGCGATCTATGTCTGGGAAAAAATAAAAGATTACCTGACAAAGGCGGGGACAACGATCTTCCTGGCATCGATCATCCTGTGGTTTGTCATGAATGTGGGACCGGCGGGATTTATTTCTGATGTGGCGGACAGCTTTGCGGCAAAATTCGGACAGATCCTTGTGCCGGTACTAAAGCCGGTTGGTCTTGGAAGCTGGCAGATCGCGGTAGCATTGATCTCCGGAATTTCCGCAAAGGAGGTCGTTGTCTCGAGTATGTCTGTTCTTTATGGGATCGGCAATATCAATTCGGCAGCGGGAATGGCGGAACTCTTAGGAATCCTTGGGGAACAGGATTTACGTCAGTGAATGCTTATGCGCTCATGGTATTCTGCCTTCTCTATACACCGTGTATTGCGACGATCGCGACGATCAAGAGGGAAACACAGTCCTGGAGATGGACACTGGGGATGGTCATGTTCCAGCTTGTGCTTGCCTGGTCGGCGGCATTTCTTGTATTCCAGATCGGAAGCCACCTGTTCTGATCAAAAAATTGAAAACTATAACTGCTTCCACACGGACAGAAGATCTACAATAGTGGGTCTTGCGGCAAATGTGTTATATAGCAGTTATACAAAGATAAAGGGGTTAAAAGGGGTAATAAATGAACGAAAAACACTGCTGGAAGCTGTGGTGCTGGGGGGAACTCATGCTTGTCAGCGGAGCGGAGATCTACAGGGTGGAAGACACCATGAATCACATGCTGAAACGATCGGAGTACGAACAGACGGAAACGATCGTATATGGAACGGGAATCTTCGTCACGCTGAGCGATCCAAATAAGGAACCACTGACCCGTGTCAAGCGTGTTGCGGCCAGATGCACCAGTATCAACCGGATCTGCCTGGTAAACGATGTATCTCGCCATTTCTGTGAGGGAAAGATCACGGTGGAGGAGGCGTTAAGGCAGCTGCAGGGAGATCCAGGCACCAACGACGATCCAGTATGACTGGCTGACCCAGGGACTGGGATATGTTGGTGTTTCGGCATTCTTTGCGCCTATGTTCGGCGGCTCCCTGGGAGACTTTCTGGCGGCAACGGTAGTCGGTGTCTGTCTTGCGATAGCCGCATGGATTGGAAAAGCCTTGAAATTCAACGATTTCGGCTTTAACGCGTTTGGAGCGTTTGTGCTTGCGTTTTCAGCCATGACGATCTGCCACTCTTATCCGGGACTGAATTCAGATACGATTATCGTCAGCGCTGTCATGCCGCTTGTCCCGGGCGTAACGTTTACAACGGCGATTCGTGATACCTTAAACGGGGACTACGCAGCCGGATCCGCCAGAATTCTGGAAGCGATCGTTGTGGGACTTGCAGTTGCGTTTGGAGTTGGTGCGGGACTTCTTGTAGCCCGCAGCATGGAAGGAGGACTCTTATGATCATACAGGTATTCAGCGCGTTCTGGGCGGTCGCGATGTTCTCCATTCTGACGGAGACTCCGAAAAAGTTCCTTCCGTACGCGGCTTTTTCCGGCGGATTTGCCTGGTGGGCATATTTAGTGATCAATAATCTGACTCATTCAACACCCAGGCCGCGTTCTTTTCGATCCTCGCGGTAGCATTTTTGAGCCATATTCTTGCCAGGATCATGAAAGCACCGGTGACGGTATTCCTCATCGCAGGAATCCTTCCGTCTGTGCCTGGAGCAGGAATCTACCGTACAGTATATTACCTGATCCAGGGAGACCAGACACTTTCAACCCATTACTTGATCTCGACGCTTCACACGGCAGGCGCGATCGCTCTGGCAATCTTTATCACAGATTCTGTTGTCAACCTTGTACATCTTTATCATGAAGGAAGTCATGCGAGACGAAATTGAAGGCGGTAGAATGTGTGCTGTGCAGCAACGTTTGCCTGCACTTAAACACATGTAGCCGGGTCTACGGAAGAATCACAAGGAACTTCCGTAAAGATCTGCAGGTTATCCGTTTCCCTGCGATACAGGTACATGTTATCAGAGAGAAAGTCTTCCGGCTGGATTGATTCGCGGTTGACATTTTTGATCGTATTGCAGAAGACATGATAGTCATGTTCCGTAAAATTTTCTGAATCAGCGATGATCAGGACCTCGTGGATACTGGATGGAAGGATGAGAAGATCACTTCCAAACTCGTCCGCGAGGTCTTTTAATTTATCAGGATAGAGGACGCAGGCGGCACCGTTGTGCGCGGCATCGTTCGTGAGGACATAGAGCGTCGGAACAGGGCAGTCTTCGTGCACAAAGTCAGTAGCTCCTGGGAAATATTCCTCGATCACTGTTTCAAGGCGGCGGAAACTTGCAGGAAAGATCCGAGGTGTATTTTCTTTTGCGAGCACAAAAAGTTCTTCTGCTGTCACATTCCAGGAAGCAGATACCGTGTTCGTGACGACAGAGCTGATCTGGGTCTCACCTTCAGATTCGATGATCAGGGAGAAGATCACCGCGAGATCCAGGAAAGGGATCCAGGGAATCGTCTTTAACAGCTCCTTATTTTTATCGCGGGAGATAAGCCGCCAGGTGATCTGATCACGGAATTCCTCAAAACTGCTTAAGGAAGTGAGACTTGTCACGGAAACAGGAAGCTGTGCGTCAGTGATCGATATCATATATTCACAGAGTTCTGCCAGCGTGCGGCCTTTTCAAGCTGTTCATACAGCATCTCCAGGGAGATCACGGGGAACAGTGTTTTTTCCAATCTTAAGAGAGCCAGGGAATCAAGCACAACGCCGTTGTTTTTGAGCACACGTTCCCTGTGGATCGAGCAGCTGGTGTCCAGCCTGTTAAAAAGTTCCTCCTGCAGTGCGGCACAGAATTCTTCGTAGTTCATTGTAATACCTCCTGATGTGTTTTTAGATCGATAGATTTGTTTTCATGACTTGAACAATAGAAATTAGAATGTTTTTTTGCGGCCGCCCGGCGGGAAGCAGATATTCATACTGCTTAGATTGATTCGGCTAAAAATCAGGATGCCGGACAGCCATGGATGTAAAATGAAAGGATAGGTGTATTCTAACGAAATCCTGTTCGAAAATCAATCGTGATGATTCACAAGAATCGCCCTCTGAAATTGACATGCAGGCAAAAATAGTTGTATTTACAACATACAAAAGGGAAATATCGTGGTAAAATAAAGAGATAGATCATGGGAAGATCCAGGTGGAAAGGAAAAAAGAAAAATGGCTTTTATCAAAAATATCGATCATGAAACAGTTTTAAATCTCGCGGACCAGATCCACGCAGAACCGGGTCAGATCGTCAGCAAGACTCTCGCCCAGAACAAGGCGGTCAGCCTGACATTATTCGCGTTCTCCAAAGGCGAGGAGATCAGCACCCACGATTCCACCGGCGATGCCATGGTACATGTGATCGATGGCGTCGGTCAGTTTACCGTAGACGGTGCAGAGCATATCTGCAAAGCCGGAGATGTTCTCGTAATGCCGGCGAAGAAGCCGCATGCGGTATTCGCGAAGGAAGATTTTAAGATGCTTCTTACGGTGGTATTTCCGTTAGATTGATACTTGAGTATTTAGATGAACTATTCTTAACATGCTATAAATGCGAGATGTTACCGCCTTCTATACTGGTGACAGGAAGATGGAAAACCCCCGGTGTGGCTGCACCGGGGGTTTTGCTTTTGTCACTCGAATAAAGGAGTCACATCTCTTTAGCCTATGGCATGATATGATATGCAGAACGTAAATTTAACATACATCAGCGAATAAACATCGCGTCTCCAAAACTAAAAAACCGGTACCGCTCCTTGATTGCCTCCTGATATGCATTCAGGATATGTTCCCGTCCTGCATGAGTGCGGACACGAGCATGACGAGTGTGGATTCCGGAAGATGGAAGTTTGTGATCAGGCAGTCCAGGATCTTGAATTTGTATCCCGGATAGATAAAGATCTCAGTCCAGCCGCTTCCAGCCTTTAAGATCCCGTCATCACCGGTTGCGGATTCCAGGGTACGGCAGCTTGTGGTTCCAACGCAGATCACACGTCCGCCGTTTGCCTTTGTATCGTTGATCTTCTTCGCCTCGGATTCTTCTACCATATAGAATTCAGAGTGCATATGGTGCTTCGATGGTATCGACCTTTACCGGGCGGAAGGTTCCGAGACCGACATGGAGAGTTACATGAGCGATTTTAACGCCCATTTCCTCGATCTCCTGTAAAAAGTTCTTTGGTGAAATGCAGACCTGCTGTCGGAGCAGCCGCAGAACCCTCGTTCTTGGCATATACAGTCTGATAACGGTTCTTATCCTTTAACTGGTGAGTGATATATGGCGGCAGCGGCATCTGGCCAAGCTTATCGAGGCTCTCCTCGAAAATTCCATCATACTCAAACTGGATCAGTCGGTTTCCCTCATCGACCACATCGACAACCTTTCCCTTTAAAAGTCCGTCACCGAAGGAAACTTCCGCGCCGACTTTCATCTTCATACCCGGTTTTACAAGGGTCTCCCAGACATTGTCGGATTTTCTCTTTAAAAGGAGAACTTCGATTCCTGCGTCTGTCCCGATCTTATGTCCCATGAGACGTGCCGGGATAACTTTGTATCGTTGATAACGAGGCAGTCACCCTTTTTCAGGTATTGTAAAATATCGCGGAAATGGCGGTGTTCCATCTCGCCGGTCTTTTTTATCTAATACAAGCAGCCTGGAAGCAGCGCGGTCCTCAAGCGGATCCTGCGCGATCAGTTCCGGCGGCAGTTCAAAATTAAAATCTGTTACATTCATTTTTCTATATCTCCTGTTTGTGCGCTCTTATCAAAAAAGTTCCATGCCATTGTAGCAGAATCGGGAAGAAAAATCAATGAGGCGCGCAGGAATATGGGGGAAAATCGGTGATCATCTGCAAAAGGCTCGGACAGCAGCCGGGAAATAAAAAATATATCTTGTTGTTTTAAGGTTATGGTGGTACGATAGGAAAATCAAAAAGCATGGTACATGCGGCAATCGGAAGGAGCAGTTGTAATGAAATATATCAATCAGTTAGAACACAGAGATATCCCCTATGAACATAATTTAGACCACGGCGGAGTGCCGGAGGAGAAGCGGAATGTGGCTGCAGCAGGCTGCGGACCGAGCTGTCTGTGCATGATGGTGGATGCGCTGACTCTGTCAACCTATGAACTCACAGACTGCCTGAAATTATCCAATGAGGTTGGCGCGAACCGTGAGATCGGAACGAGCCTGAAGATCCTGGGCCCCGTCGTTGCGGAAAGGTTTAACCTGAATTATGGGGAAACGAGTGATCTGAATGAACTGAAGGCGCACCTGGCAAAAGGCGGACTCGCCATCGCAAATTCCGGCGGAGACCGGGAAGGGTATACCAGGGTGTTCACTCATGGAGGACATTACATCCTCGTTGTATCGGCCGATGACAATGAGGCGTGCATTCTGGATCCGTCCTATAAAGAAGGAAAATATGAGGAGCCGGGCAGGGATGGAAAAGCGAGAGCCGTAGATGGTTTTGTTTACTGCAGCCTGAAAGTTCTTGCGGAGGACTGCGCAAACCGTACTCCGTCCTACTATCTGTTTTCAAGAAAGCATTAAAAATATGAAAAGCGCGGCAGCCGGGAAATGGAAAAGCAGTGCCCCTGGAACTGCCGCGCATTTATGCGAAGATGCAGATCATCGCAAGCGACCGCGCGGGACTCCGGAAGGTGCCAGGACGCATGCATCCTTAGTTTAGAAAAATTGAGTGAAAAATATACAAAAAAATAATTCTCATCCTCTTGCATGAATCAGAAAATTATTGTATACTATTAGAGATGCATCTGTAGCTCAGTGGATAGAGCAGTGGCCTCCGGAGCCGCGTGCGTAGGTTCGATTCCTATCAGACGCATTTTTTTTGATGCCCTGGGATGTCAGGGCGGTTAGGATCCCGTAAGCCTTGAAAATAAGGGCTTGCGGGATTTTTCTATACATCTGCACAGAAACCGGAATAAACTGATATAGACTGTTTTTGACTGGTTCTGACTGCACTTTTTGTGGTCAGATTCATGGTCAACTTTTGGGTCAAATTTGGGTCAAACTTTTTTGGCCCGAAACCCGCATGTTTAAATGGATGGTATCGCTTTGATCGCGTTTCGTTTCTGCTCTTCGATGATATGGATATAGGTGTTGTAAGTCGTGGTCACGTTGCGGTGACCTAATAACTTGCTCACAACGGCGATATCCACGCCCTTACGGAGCAGAGTAGAAGCAAATGTGTGGCGAAGTCCATGCAGTCCGATATGATGGATCTCAGCGGCTCCCAGGGCGTATTCAGAGACTGGAATAGTGATCGCTCGGAGATCTGTGCGCCGGAATCAGTGGAGATCACATAGGAGTCTCGATTCCCCGTTTCCTGTTGTAGTTCTGGATCTGTTCCAACATCTCAACAGCTCTGTCGTTCAAGGGAATCTCCCGGACACCTGCGGGGTCTTTGTCTCGCTGACCAGCTTTTGACGTTTTCCAGCGTTCCAGTTTTTATCGCGACTTTTTACAAGTGTGAAATTTTTATTGATCCGACATATGCGATTTTCAAAATCAATGTCACTCCATTCAAGCGCGATCGCTTCCCGCACCGGATCCCGGTGTTGAGGGAAGAAAGAGGTAGGCTGGGACGTGTTTGTAAAAAGTGGTTGTCGTTCTTGAGGATCTTGTTGTTAAAGGCATAGAGCTTTGATATTTCCTTTGGTGTTAGAATATCAATCTCCGTGTCTTAACGGCAACATGCTCCTCTTTGGGGACGATGACAGCGTCACAGGGATTTGTTGTGATGATGCCGCGCTGCTTCGCATATTTGAAGAAACCATTGAGAAACTCGTAGATTTTTTTTGATATACGAGTAACTCAGTTCCTGTGCCTTTGCGTTGATCAGCATCTGGATATCATCACTGTTGATCTGCGAGAGAGAGGAAGAAAGCCTAAGACTGGTTTGATATGTACCTCGTAAAGTTGTTTCCAGGCGGTCGATTGAGTTGCCGCGTAAGTTTGGAAACTTATAAACACGCATCCAATGCTCGGCATGCTGCCAAAATGGCGTCTTATCTGCCTCGCAGAGGTATTTCTGGCGATCAGAGTTATACTGCTTGATAAGTTTCTTTAACTCGCGTTCAGTGGCTGCGTAGAAGCTCTTATAGGCATATTTTCCATTGACTTTTCCGAGTGATACCCGGTATTCCCAGCGTCCATCTTTGCGCTGGTTGACCGTGCCCTCTCCATCATATCTTTTTGTTGTGTTATTTGTGGTTGCTGATTTGCTCATGATTGTCCTCGCTTTCGATGATGCGATAACGCCATGTATCAGACCACGGTATGATTGTGGTCATTATAGCATTTTCGCATCACTTCAAGCAACTAAAAGTTTAACTCTTTTCCGGCGTTTTTTGTCATCCAGTCATCTAACTGCTGTTTAGAGATATAGTAGTTGTTACCGATCTTGACAGCGGGGAGGAGACCAGAGTTGAGAAAACGCCGCATTTTATCTCTGCCATACCCGAAAATATGTTGGAGATCATGTTGGTTCAGATATTGGGGGATATCTGGGGCATCTTTAGTTAAAGAGTTATTCTTCACAAAAAATTCCTCCTTGAGGTGTCCCGGATGGCGTATCCGGGACGGTTTAGCAAATTACTCCTCTGGTGTACCCCAGATAGAGATATAGGTCTCAGCATCCAGGTTATGCTCACACCATTGACGTGCCTTTTCTCGAGTAAGGGATACAATTTTTTCACCGCCGGTCCAGATTGTTAATACCGGTAGGTCGAGCAAGACTTGTCATAGCTCCGCCGACAATATGTAACCAGTATTCACCGTTATCCTTACGATATAAGGTTTCGCAATAGCAGGTTAAGCCAGTTTTACCGTTCCAGTTCTCGCCGATCATTGTTGATGATGCGGAATCGTAAAGTCTATTATTCATTATAAATTGCATTTTGTTTTTGGATAACGTTATCGTTTTCTCCTTTTTTATAAACAATGCATTGCTTATGATGTTAGTATATATGTTTTACCTCAAAAAGGATGTAAAAAATGCAGAAAAATATTGAAAAAACGCAAAAAATGCATGACAAATGATAAGATATATGCTATACTAATTATAGTTTATTGTTCGTTGTGTAAATGGAGTATGGGTCATAGTGCTGAAAGGAAGCATTATGGCCTTTTTGTTGTTTCCCTTTTCAATATACCGGATCCCGAATCAATAATTAACATATGTTTCCATGGAGAAAAACATATGGAATTGAGAGAACTGACAGATAGTCTGCGAAGCTATAACAAGCACATTTAAGACGTTAAAAAGAAAGGAGGTGAAAATTATGATAGATATGTTATTATTACCCAAACGTAGGACTCAAGAATATTACAACGGAAAGATGATTCAGGAATTAACATATAAGATATATGTGGCTTGTGTTTACGTATTTAAGAAATAAAGAAAACGCAATTATAAGAAAATATATTGCAAATTTGGAAAAACAACTAAACAATAATATTTATGCGTTTTGTATTTCGGATTTTTTAGGATATGATATGCGTAAAGATACCATTTCACAGTTGTTTAATTCAAAACTGATTAATCCAGTAAATGTAAATCTGCTTATACTGCTACATCTAAATGGAATACCCTATTAATATCAGAGTACCCAGTAATGCAAAATATAAATTAGATGCAAATGTAGCAATTGATCCGGATGTCTATATTGATGAGATAACAATAAAATTAAGTAAATAACATATGTTTTTTGTAGGGAAATAAAGGAAAATTAAATAAGAATAATATTAATAAAATTATTAATTAAACGTATCAGTAAAAGATAAAAGCCAATCAAAAAAGAAAATAAATATATCTTAACTTATTTTTTATTCTACTTCACGCGTTAGAAAATGTCAATATTTGCATAATTTATATGCGATTATTGTCATTTTTGGGTAAATAGACCCCGGTTATTCTTCTAAATAACCGGGATCCAAATAATCCCTAATTAAAATCCACTCTGATTCGTCCTAAGTTATCAACGACTCTTGCGTGCCCTGCAAGCTTTGATAAGATCACATCGTTGCTCGGAACCGTATAGCCAGTTCGGTCACAGTAATCAGCAAAGTAAACCGTATTTTTATAGGAGCCGATCATATAAATATCTTCTTGTGGATCTACTATATGAAATGACTCTTCATGTGACGTTGCCTCATGGCTTACCCAAACACCATTGATACAATATGCTGTATATGAATGATTGGCAGCCAAAGATGTCACACTTGTAGCTTGTAAGTTTACGCACCAACCTAATAAACAAGCTGCATTTACAAATCCATCGCATACCGCTTTTCCTTCGACTAGACAGCCATATGCAAGGCTACATGAATTTGTTGAATTATCATATTCAGCTTTGTTGACACGTCGTGCAATGTGTACCGCTTTTCGTAATCCGATGCGTTCTTCCAATCAAAGCTATTAAGAAAATCTTTGATTTCTTTTTTCTAATGCTAAGGTTTCCGCAGAATTCTCAATTGCATGATATCCCGGCATTTGAACTCCTGCAAGTCGTGCAACTGCATAAAGCGGCTCTCTGCTTGTATTTGCGACATCTGCATAAATAATGTTGTGTTCCTCAGCAGATTTAGTCATTGTATAATCAACCGTTCCGACATATCCATATTTTTCATTCCTTGCTTTTTCAAGCTCTGGATGTTGTTCACTTAGATAATTTCTGGACCATCTCGTTGCTAAGGTACCATTACTTGTAAAAACAAACCAGTCCTTTAAATACGCCAATGGATACTGATCGCTATTATTTGTTGTTTCAGTTTTTGTCTGTATTACACCGTTTACAGTCCATGCGCCATCCGCATTTACTGTATATCCGTCCGGAGTTGTGGTATTGGCATACATATTTCCATTGGAATCAAAACAGTAACTTTTCCATTGATCCACTGCCAGGTCGAAGTCGCATATTTGCCATCATTATTCTGATACTTCCAGGTGTTTTTCCCTCCTGCTTCCAGTCTGCAAACGCAGTCATCGTAGAGAAGGAAAGGCTTGCAGCAAGCGCAAGAGACGCTACACGCATAAACTTATGTTTTTATTCTTCATACTATTTTCTCCTTTTGGATGTATATAGAAGTGAAAAGTCTTTTTAACATATAAATTATATCATGTATAGTTTGGGCTGTCCATATAATGCTTATTTCTTCTGCTTTGCAAAAACAATAAAATTAAAACGTATCAAATGTTAAAAAGGGAGAAGAACAGATTCCATCTCCCTTTTGCGTTTATCATCAGCCTACAATAAAGTTTACCTTCACAGGTACTTTAAATTCATGTTCTCCATTTAATTTCTGCGCGATACAGATTCTATGTCTCCCATCGTAGCAGATAATATGTCCGTCCAGACTTGAAAGCTGTATATCTACTGGAAACTGATAATCTCCACAAATCAACTTTTTCGCCATTCCAATACAATAGTCTGGTTCATACTTTTTTGGCATGATTCGGTTTGGGGAAATATCGACAAAATAGAGATCAGCAAGCGTAAGACCTTCAATTGGGCAAGTGCCATTATGGCACTTGCAGCATTCGTCTTTCGCAAAGTTAAAATGGATATCGTCTCTAGTCTCGGGATAATATTTCCCATCTTTAATCAGATATGGATTAGTGCGCAGATGTATTTTCCGATACATTCGTAAAAACCCTCCCTAAAATAATATGTTTTTTGAAGTCTACAAAAGCCATAAGGCGATAATAATAA
>VOFH01000774.1_pt1 | contig 12001 bp, 21 predicted proteins | sample 5384091 | NCBI WGS metagenome assembly VOFH01 (sample SAMN12384727, study PRJNA508395) | human gut metagenome | isolation source: healthy gut G | host: Homo sapiens
TAATGGGAATATAGACGATATTAATTGTTTGCCAAAACTTGAACATTTACAGGTGTTAAAAATAGAACGTAACAAGTTAAAATAATAGATAACATAAAAAGATATCCAAAACTAAAAGAACTAAGTGTAAATGGGAATGAAATTAATAGCATAAATAGTGATGGCTTAGGTAATCTTGAACGACTAGATTTGCGAAATAATAGTATTACATCTCATGTGCAAAAGAAGAACTTCCTATTCGAATTTTTTTAACAGAATTAGATTATAGAATTGCAACATTTAAGGATGAATTTGATAAACTATTTTATTTTGCATATAAAGATGTCAAGGCAAATGAATTGATATTAAGAAAAGAAAACAGAATTAGAGAAATTTGTTATTTTCGCAAATGATAGTTTTAAGCAAAAAGCAAAGACAATTAATAATTTTAGGGATGAATTAAGTAATATTAAATTACGTGATGCATTTATACAGTACGCATATAATCATTACGATTTTTCAGCAATGTATAGAACCAGTCCATATATGGATGTTAGTGCGACAAGACTCATATGAAAATACCATAGATTAAAAATGGAAGGTAAAACGAAAATGGATGAATTTAGCAATGCACAAAAAAATGAAACTGAAGATAAGCGAGATGAAATTAAGCAAAAGTCCGTCAATACTATGACGGTCGTATTGTTCGGAAGGATTTAACGAAATCCATCCGAGAAGGTGCTAATGTTCCAGTTTATGTACTGGAATATCTCCTCGGACAATACTGTAATTCCGATGATGAGGAAATCATTGAAGAGGGTGTAGAGAACGTAAAGCGTATTTTAAGAGATAACTATGTGCGTCCGGATGAGGCACAGAAGATTCTCTCTCTTTTGCGTGAAAGAGGCAGTTATACGGTAATTGACCGTATTACAGTTGTGCTGAATACAAAGGAAGACCGTTATGAAGCGACATTCTCTAATCTGGGTGTAAAAGGAATTCCGATTCATCCAGATTATGTGAAAGATTATGATCGTCTGCTCTGTGGTGGTATCTGGTGTATTCTGCAGATGGAATACGAATTTATTGAGGAAGATAAAAAAATACACAGCCAATCCGTATCCGGAAACTGACCCCGATCCAGATGCCACATATAGATATGGATGAAGCAAAAAATGGAAGAAAAGCATTTACCAAAGAAGAATGGATGGATATCCTGCTTCGTTCGACAGGTATGGAGCCGGAAAGTTTCAGCGAGAGAGAAAAATGGTTGTTGATCGCCTCGTATGATTCCGCTGGTAGAGAATAACTTCAATCTCTGTGAGCTTGGACCACGTTCTACTGGTAAGTCATACATATATGAGCAGATTTCTCCGAACAGTATTCTGGTTGCCGGAGGACAAACAACCGTAGCCAATCTCTTTTACAACATGTCACAATCACACAGTAGGTCTTGTTGGTATGTGGGACTGCGTGGCTTTTGATGAGGTTGCCGGTATTAAGTTCAAAGATAAAGACGGTATCCAGATTATGAAAGGATACATGGCTTCCGGAGCATTTTCCCGTGGTAAGGCAGAGATTCAAGCAAAGGCTTCTATGGTATTTGTAGGAAATATCAACCAGAGTGTTGATACTCTTTTGAAGACATCCAACTCTATTTGACCCATTCCCGTCTGAAATGGGAACAGATACAGCATTTCTGGATCGTATGCATTGTTATATTCCTGGATGGGAGATTCCGAAATACAGACCGGATTCTTTTTACCAACGATTATGGATTTATCACAGATTATCTGTCTGAATTTATGCGTGAACTGAGAAAGGACAGCTACAGTGACCTGATGGACAAGTATTTCCGTCTGGGAAACAACCTGAACCAACGTGATACCATTGCAGTTCGTAAGATGATTTCCGGATTTACGAAGTTGCTATATCCGGATGGAGAAGTAACGAAAGAAGAGTTACGTGAGATTGTAGAAATTTCGTTGGAACTTCGCCGTAGAGTAAAAGAACAGCTAAAAAAATTGGTGGTATGGAGTTCTATGATGTGAATTTTTCCTATACGGATAATGACAGTTTTGAGGAACATTATGTTTCTGTTCCAGAACAGGGTGGTGGCAAGCTGATTCCGGAAGGCATGGGAAAACCAGGATCTGTTTATACTGTTTCCAAATCAAAAACAGGGATGATAGGTCTGCTATATGCTGGAAGCACAGATGATGCCAGGCACCGGAAAGCTGACCTGCACAGGTATTGGATCAGGAAAAGAGCCGAAAGAAGCAACGAATACAGCGTTTCATTATCTGAAAGCAAATGGAAACCGCATTTCTGGTCGGATTAGTACCACTACAAAGGATTATATTATCAACTATCAGGATATGCAGGGCATTGGAATGACAGGAACCCTAGCATTACCAACACTGATTGCTATATGTTCTGCAGCACTTGGAAAGACACCTCTAAACAGCTTGGCAATTTTAGGTGAAATCAGTATTGGTGGCACTTCTGATTAAGGTAGATGAGTTGGCAAGCACCTTGCAGGTATGTCTGGACAGTGGAGCGAAGAAGGTGTTACTGCCGATTACATCCGCAGGTGATCTGGGAACCGTACCATCAGATCTGGTTGGCGCATTTAGCCTGATTTTCTATTCTTCCGCAGAAGAAGCAGTATTTAAAGCACTCGGCGTGGAATAAGGATTGAGAACAGAACAAAAGTAGATAAGAAGGTGATGACTTATTTTTGAACAGGATTTCGAAGAGATGCTTTGCGGCAAACACCAGGCATCTCTGGATGATAGAAAGAAATTTACTGCATTGGTAAAAGACTTATTTCCAGATCAGGCGAAGAATGTCAATCTACTGCTGATGGCATATAACATGGGAATTGCACAGGACATTCAGAGTGCATCCAATATCAATAATACCTTTGCTTTTCGCTATGTGAAGCGCCTTTTATGGACGATTTTGGCATGAGTCGTGTCAATGCAGACTGGATTGTATCGGTATGGTGTTCCTGCTATGGAGGAAAAGTTCTTGGAAAAGCCTGTGACATTTCTATTCAGAAGCAAGGAAGCGGATGGCGATTCAAGGAGAACAGTCATCTTCTGGCAGATCTTATGGGGATCTTTTTACATATGAAAAAAGCCGCAGGGGAAAAGGTCTTGCAGTGACCGGATTCCGTGGGGATAAGAATAAAACGATTATTTTTCAGAACAGATCTGGGAATACACCGGTAGTGGAGATTGCAGATGACAGCTTCGGTAATTCTCCGACAGAGGAAGCCATTCTGACAGAAGGAATAGCGTATATTGGACGGAATGCTTTTTCTGGATGTAACAAACTACATCAGGTGGTATTGCCGATTAGTATCGAGGAGATTGAAGATTCAGCCTTTGAAAACTGTAGCAGTCTCAAATCAATCTCATTGCCGATGGCATTGAAGACAATCGGAGATGGTGCATTGAAAGGAACAGGCTTGCGGACCATCGAGATTCCGAAGAGTGTGTTCTGGTTAGGCGATGGACTGGTGGCAGATTGTCAGTCAATGGAGCATGTGACGATTCCAGAGAATATAGGTAGAATCCCGGATCATATGTTTGAAGGCTGTATAAATCTTAAAAAAAGTGGAATTACATGAAAAACTGGAAGCCATCGGTGAACGTGCATTTTTCGGTGCAGTTCCTTAGATTTTATTGTGATTCGGACAGTGTAAAGCAGATCGGGCAGGACGCATTTACCAATACAGACAAGCAGTTTATTATTCAATGTTCTTTTTGGCTCTTATGCAGAAGAATATGCCAGAAAGAACAAATTCAAATATCAGCTGGTATAGCATAAGTTTCAGATTGTCGCCTGCTATGCGACAACGAAAGAGAAGATTTACGGTATATTGACTGAGTAAAGAGGTGAGAGGATGGGACTTTTTGATGCACTATTTGGAAATCGGAACCAGATTCCTACGGTGACAACAATTTTGCCGGATCTTTGCAAGGCAGGAAATTATTGCAGGCAGACTTCCAATTTTAAACACAGACAAACTGTTCCTGAAACGTGGAGAAAAGATTCACTTTATTGATAAGGCAATCAATATGGAACAGAAGACAGTGAAAGAGTTCCGTCATGTGAGTGGAAGTGCCCCGGGACTATTTGAGGGAACCAGATGGAGTTCGGAAGAGGAAAAACGGTCGAGCATACAGAACTTGTACAGCACCGGGGAATCCTATACATAACAAATCAGAGAATTGTGTTTCAGGCATCGGAGTGGGGATTTGACAAGACCTATCGTTATCTGACCGCAATTACTCCATACAGCAATGCCTGTGAGATGCAATTTGGAAATAAATCCTATTGCATGATCGTGGCGGATGGCAGTGTAGTAAATCAGGTATTGCAGTTGATCAAACAAAGGAGGCAGATACCATAATGGAAGGACAATTAAAAAATGGAACAATTCTCACTTCGGAGAGGGGGAAATAAGTATGAGGTAGTCAGTCTCCTGGGAGCCGGTGGACAGGGAGAAGTCTATGATGTGAAATGTGGCGGTAATCATTATGCACTGAAATGGTACTTTAAGGGAAGTGCCACCGAGCGTCAGAAAAAGATTCTGGAAACGATCATTGCCAAAGGATCACCAGATGAAAGCTTTCTCTGGCCAATGGAGCTGATTGTACCAGCGAAAAGTGATCTATACGGTTATATCATGCCTCTTCGACCGAAAAAATTATAAAAGTATCGTGGATCTGATGAAGAAACGTGTGAATCCGTCTTTTATACCCTCTGCAGAACTGCTTTTAATCTGACCAGAGGCTATCAGAAACTGCACGCTATGGGAGCTAAGTATCAGGATATTTCTTTTGGAAACTTATTCTTTAATCCGGATAATGGAGATGTACTGATTTGTGATAATGACAACGTATCTTTTGATAACAGTAAGCCAGGTGGAGTTCTTGGAACACCGGGATTTATGGCACCGGAGATTGTAAGAGGTGAGAAACGCCCATCCAAAGATACGGACCGATATTCGCTTTCTGTGCTTGTTGTTCTATCTTTTTATGGTGAATCATCCACTGGAAGGAAAGCAGGAAGCAAGTATCCGTTGCATGGATATGGCAGCCAGAGTGAAGCTGTATGGCACAGATCCGGTGTTTATCTTTGATCCGAATAATAAGACGAACAGACCGGTAAAAGGAATCCATGACAATGCAACGATTTACTGGCCGCTGTATCCGGAAAAGTCTGCGTCAGATGTTTACCAAAGCATTTACAGTCGGACTGAATGAGCCGAGCAAACGTATTACGGAGCCGGAATGGATGACATTATTCTCTAACATGATGAGTGGAATGTTACAGTGTTCCTGCGGTGCCAGCTTTTTTTTTATGATGAGGATCTGGAAGCAAAAGGTGTAGCACATACCTGTTGGAACTGCGGAAAGACAGTGCAGGTACCAAATAAGATTATCATTGGAAAGAACCGGGTGCTGTTAAATCAGAATACGAAGCTGTTACATCATCATGTTTACGATGACTTTGATATGGATACCGTAGTCGGTTCTGTCGTTCAGAATCCAAAGAACCCAGCACTTTGGGGAATCCGGAATGAGGACAAGGTGAACTGGACGTATCAGAAAGCAGATGGCACACAGATACCAGTTGCTCCAGGAAAGACGGCTGGAATTGCAAAAGGTGTAAAGATTTTATTCCCTGAATCAACAGGGGAGTTCAAATAAGAATTGAGAAAATAATAAAAGCACATGTGGGAGGATTTACCATGGAAGTATTACAAAGACCAGGTGGAGAGTTAGCAACAAGACCGATTCATTTCTTTTTGGGTAGTAGATTGTTCGGATCTATGTATGGAGAGAAGATTGGAATCGTAAACAATACCATTCAGGAGTGCATACCGGAAATGCGTTCAGCAGCAGACAATAATCCAAATGCACAGCTTCTGATCCGTGCATTACAGTTCTCATCAGGAGCAAGCTGGATCATCCAGTCCGGTGCCAGTAGAGGACTATGGATGGGAAGATATGGATGCCAATGGACTGACAGAACTTGGAAAAGCATTTGATCTTTTGGCGGCACAGTTAAGTATCCCACCAATGCCGGAGAGAGCATTGCCACCAGTTATTGTGCTTCTTTCGGATGGACAGCCAACAGATGATTACAAAAAAAGCATGGAGAAACTGAAAAAGCTGCCGTGGTTCCGGAAAGCAGTCAAGATTGCAATTTCTATCGGACAGGACGCAGATGATGAGGTTTTGATTGAGTTTACTGGAAATAAAGAACTTGTTCTGCAGGCAAATAATGCGACAGCACTGGCAAAAATGATTAAATGGGCATCTACGACAGCTTCTATGGTATCCGCACCTTCAAGTAAGCCAATGAATTCGGTTGCGGCATCTACACCTGCAAAAGCATCAGCATCCACGCCCAGCCGCACCAGGAGTTTCTGTAGTAGCATCTACACCAGCAGATGATCCGTTTGTACCGGCAAATAATGAGGCATCATTGGTACTTGATATGAGTAATATTCCAAATCCAGATGATTTCGATGAAGGAGCTGTCTGGTAAGAAGAGGAGGAGTCGGATGAAACGATATATATGTGACGGAATCGTCAAAGGTGCGACTCACGTAAGAAACCAAATACCTTGCCAGGATAATAAACGAATCGTAATAATCTCAGATAAGATTGCTATCGTTGCAGTTGCAGACGGTCATGGAAGCTCCAAATGTCCAAGAAGTGACAGAGGTTCCATGATTGCTGTCAATTCTTTTTATGAAGTCATGAAGAGCTATCTGAAGGTTTATGGGGAAGATGATGCTGGACTGTCTAATCTGATCACTTTCCTTAACCGGGAAGGTGATATGCGGTTCGCTCAGGATGTATGTGAAGAGTGGCAGGCAAGGGTGAAACAGTCTTTTTATAAAAAATAAAGTAGATGGAATGACCGATGAAGATGGAAATATTAAGTGGTCGTCCGTATTTTCATTGTATGGAACGACACTGCTTGGAATGCTGGTGACTGACAGCTTCGTATTTTCTTTCCAGATCGGAGACGGAGATATCAGTGTTGTGACAAAAGAAGAAGTCGAACCATTGGTAGAACCGGAGAAATTCCTTGGAACAGAAACCCATTCCCTGTCAAAACCAGATGCCTGGAGAAAAGCAGTAGCATCGGTAAGGAGACGGGAAATGGAGAGCGAAGAGCCATATATGTATATCCTTTCCACGGATGGATTTGCTAATAGCTATACGTCAGATGAAGAGTATCAGAAGACATGTAAGGACTATCTGCAAATGCTTCAGGAGCATGGCGCTGACACTGTACAGGCAAATTTGAAAAACTGGCTGACGGAGACCAGTGAACTTGGGTGTGGAGATGATATTACGGTAGTGATGGTGTATTTTACAGTCGAGTAACAAGTATTGAGGTGTAGCATATGGCTTGGGGATATGAGAAGTGTTTTACAATAGAACATGATAAACATTAAAACGTAGGATTGATTGCAAGGATTGTATTTATTATGATTCCAGTGATAAATCGTGTATGAAACGACCGCTATACTTACCAGTGGATGGATATAATTCATGGCGAAACTGCAAGCATTTTGAATTGGATCATAGTGTAAGTCATTATGATGAAAAAAAGCTTGCAGTATGTTCATGAACTTGCAAGAAGAAAAAAGACAGCAGGAACAGCAGTCACAGAAAAGAAAGCGACTGGCGTAAAGAAAACAGTACAAACAAAGCAAGCTGTAAAACCAAAAGAAAAAGGGTATCCCTGTCGTTCATGATGAAAAGATAAAAGCAAAATCGCAGATGAAAAGATTGCGAGATGGTTCTTTATTCTGTGTGGTAGAGACATTTCCAAAGGGAAAGAAGCTTCAGACCGAATTAGTACCAATTATCAAATCTGGTGGTTCAGGAAAGAAAATAATGATTGGGCGAGATGCCGAGGAGAATAAGATTTATATCACCAATAAGGCTTATACAAAAGAAGCTATCGAAAAAAAGTGTATCAAGTTTTAAATGGGAAAAGTGCAGGTAAGAAACAGAAATGATTGTAGATCGCTATTATTATCATCAACTGAATAAACAAGAGCAGGCGATCTATAAGGCATTTTATAATGGTGCAATGGCGCATCAGGAGATTATTCAATTCCAGTGCGTGGAGAGTTTAGTCAGGAGAGTTTTGAACGCATATTCATGGCGATGACGAGGATAATCCATTGATTTATTTCTTGAACCAGTCAGCTTGCAAAGCACTGCCAGTGATGTGTTTGGACATATTGCAATTTGTCCGCAGTATTTTTTACGAAAGAGAAGGTAAAGAGTACAATCGAAAAATCGAAAAAGTGGTGAATGAGCTTGCAGGACAACTGTATTTGCTGGAATGTAATGATTATGAAAAAGAACTTCGGGTACATGACTGGATTTGCCAGAATATTGAATATGATTATGAGGGAACTGATAAGGATAAAATATCCAGAGTGATTGCGTCTCACAATATCCTTGGTGTTTTCGCATATCATAAAGCTCAGTGTGAAGGAATTGCAAAGGCAGTAAAAGTTCTTCTAAATGCAGTTGATGTAAAATGTATTGTTGTGACTGGTGATTCAGTAAAAAGCGGACAAAGTGTGCCACATGCATGGAATATTGTGAATATTGGAGAAGAACCATATCAATTAGATGTTACATGGGATATAGGTGCGATGGGACAGAGCAAGCATCATATCGCACATGATTACTTCAATCTGACAGACGAGTTAATGAATCAGGATCACAAAGCAGATAGCAGCTTACCGGAATGCAAAAGTAAAAAGGCGAATTATTATGTGCAGAGAGGATGTTCTTTTCAGATGAGACACCGACTTATGGCATATATAAACAGGTTAATTGAAAAGAATGAACGGATTTATGAATTCCGTGCAGAAGGTAGATTAAATAAAGTTGCTATAGAGAAGGAAGTTGCTGATCATATTGTGCAGAAATTACATGAGCAGGGAAGAAGTAGCGTTGGAATAAAAACGTGTTCTAACAGGGAACTTGGAATATACCGTATCGAAATATCTTGAAGAGATTGAAGATATGCTGGAGTTGACGATTTATGAAATTGGATTTTTCTTATGTGCGTTGCTGATTCAGTATTCATTTTTCAAAGTCCATAAAATCATAATCACGGGAAGAATGAAGTAGCGATTAAAAATAAAGCAATTATATGCAATTAACTAAAGAATATACGGGGGACTTATAATATGTGGCATACCACAGAGATCATAACTATAATGCGAGAAATTACAAAAAATATGGATATGATGTATTCCAGAACAGAAAATTATGTGTCGCTCTTTGTGGTGATTTGTTAGCCCATTATGAACAAGAAAGATATATTTTACAAATGCTTTTCCAAGCGGGTTTTGGTGAAACATTAGCTGAAATTCCTTTTACTACAGAACAGAAGCTGAAAATAGGAATTGCTCGCGTAAACACCTTCTTACAAAAACAGGCAATCGCACAAGATGTAAGGATTTGCATTATAGAAATAGTACAGAAAGCATTTGCGTCCGATAATATTTTAATCAAAAATATTTCTATTCAACCAATTATCACAAAATCATATAACGAGCTTCATTTCCGGCTAATGCTTCCTGAAATGCATGAATTTTCAAATCGACTAGAATTTATAACGACATTTCAATACAGAGATTTATCACCGAACATTGATACTATTTTTGAAAAGGCAATTTATACTGACTCGTTAAATTTATCTCATGAGTCATATATGAATTACTGCTTATTACCACGTAGAAAAAGCCGAAATTTAAAAGTTACAATTCCAAGTAATGGAGATAAAATCCTTTTAAGTGGATCTACTATTGATTTCACTTTTTTATCTAGCAATTATAATAAAATTGTGATTTCTTATCAGATAAATATAGACCATAAACTAAAATTAAATCAAATTAGTATTACTAAAATGACATCTGCTGAGTATGAGAAAACACTTGAAATTATTAATACTCTTTTTAAATACGGATGACCTGTCACAACAAAAACTTAACTCTAACAAACAAGAAAAAAGCTTTATCAGAATCAAATAAACCAACATATTTAACAGCTAGTGTGCACGATTACTCAATGCTTTGCATCAAGAAATCCGTTATTTAAAAACGGGACGTGGAAAAAAAATATAAAATAGTCAACGGTGTAAAAATCAATAAAGACACTAAAGGAATCTTTACATATTCATTTGAATTAGAAACCGAATTACATCTTCCCGATGATGCTCCAGTTGTAGTTGATACATCTAATGGATTTCATTCTATAGGAACGGTACTTATCTGTGAAGATTTTCAAATTATGCTTTTATTAGATCACGATTTGGGCGATAAAGTATTAACTGCCTATTTAATGGTTGAACCTTGGAAATTATTAGAAGCACTAGACAAAAAGATTACTTCCCTTAATCCGAATATACATAGATTAGCAATTGAGCTTTTAGAACAAGGGCCAAAGCTTTCAACTACAAAAGATATTTCGTCAGTAACCAAAGGGCAAAAAGAAGTATTTCACAAATTAAAGCAAAATGACATTGTAACAGTATGGGGACCACCTGGAACTGGAAAAACTTACACTATGTCACAAATTGCTAAAGAATATATAAAACAAGGAAAATCTGTTTTAATAGTTTCTCATAGTAATGTTTCTGTGGATGGTGTAATTAAAACTATTATTGAAAAACCAGACAAAGAAATGATATCCAAATTAGAAAATGGGAAAATCCTTCGTTTTGGATATATTCGCGATGAACAACTTTCTAGACATTCATATGCAACTTCATTTAATTATGCACTAAGTAAATGCACCAGCTACAGTGTTGAATTAAATGAACTTAACTTGAAAAAGGATAACTTAAAAGCAAAAAAAAAGAGAAAAAACAGAAGAATATGATAAAATAGAAAAAGCAATTAAGCATATCCGGAACGACATAAGAAAAGAAGAACGAAAATATGTAGAGTATGCTCAATTGATTGGAACTACAATATCTCGCGCAACCATCGATCCTCTATTTGATACAAAACAATTTGATTTAGTTATGTTTGATGAAGTATCAATGGCATATGTACCACAAATAATTCTTTGCACTTGCAAAAAAAGAAAAAATTTGTATGTGTAGGTGATTTTAGGCGACTTGCTCCAATTTCACAGTGTCCAGATGCGAAGCTATTAAAAACAGATATATTCTCATACCTGAAAATAATTGATAATTTAGGGCACATGTATTGGCATCCTTGGCTGGTTATGTTAAATGAACAACGGCGAATGCATCCGGCTATTGCAGAATTTTCAAATAAATTTATTTATAAAAAATTATTGCAGAATCATGAAAGTGTTAAAAAAATAGAAACTATATTGTTGAATCATCTCCATTACCAGGGGATGCACTAAACCTAATCAATCTAGCTGGAACATATTGTGCGGCAGGACAAGAATACTGATGGTTCAAGATTCAATATTGTCAGTGCAATTCTTGCATTTTCAACAGCAATTTCAATAGACCAAAATGAAATCTCAGAAATAGGAATTATTACACCTTATCTTTGCTCAAGCAAGACTGATCCGTGCAATGCTTAAAGATTATTATAAACAGAACACCTCCCATATAAGTTGTGCAACTGTACATCAGTTTCAAGGTTCTGAATCTGATATAGTAATTTTTGATGCGGTAGAAAGCTATCCTAAATCAGCAGTAGGCTATTTAATGGGAAAAGATCCAGATAATATTATTCGACTTATAAATGTTGCGGTTACGAGCAAAAGGAAAACTGATTACAATTGCTAATGATAAATTCTGGGAAAATTTGTATAAAGGCACGAATCATGTTCTTTATAAATTGTTATGTCATATAAAAAAAGTCATAAAAGTAATATCTCAAGATGATAATTCCTTAATACCATATATTCAAACTGTAAATCCAGGAAATCCAATGGAATCAGCAAGTACTTCGTTGATGAAGTAG
>VOFH01000806.1_pt1 | contig 12001 bp, 25 predicted proteins | sample 5384091 | NCBI WGS metagenome assembly VOFH01 (sample SAMN12384727, study PRJNA508395) | human gut metagenome | isolation source: healthy gut G | host: Homo sapiens
ACATGTGGGGCTTGGCACGTTTAGACCGGTAAAGGTGGATAATGTGCTTGATCACCATATGCATTCTGAGTTTTACATGGTGTCACAGGAGGCTGCAGACAAGATTAATAATGCAAAGAAAAATGGCGGCAGAATAATATCTGTCGGCACTACAAGCACTCGTACCTTAGAGGCAGCATCCGATGAAAACGGCATGCTAAAAGAGTGCAGCGGATGGACGGATATCTTTATTTATCCGGGATACAGCTTTAAGGTGATTGACTGTCTGATTACAAATTTCCATCTGCCACAGTCTACACTTGTCATGCTTGTGTCAGCATTAGCAGGCAGAGAGCATGTCCTCAATGCATACAAAGAGGCTGTAGAGTTCACGACATCTGACCGTGAAAATAGACAAAAAGACACGGATGATTGTGTGCATTATATACGAAATGACAATGAAATGGTGCGACACTATTGACAATAGTGGTCATTAAATTTATAATCAAAGACAGTTAAAGGATAGTTCACACCGCAAGGTGCACTAAACCGGAAAGCTGAATACAGGCTATTTAGGCATGTATATGAAGTTTTCCGGTTTTCTTTTTTTCCAAGAGGAGTCTGTTGTTTGAAAGAGGAGGGAGTCAGATGAGAATCTATCGGGCAAAAGATTATTATGACATGAGCAGAAAGGCAGCCAACATCATATCCGCGCAGGTAATTATGAAGCCGGACTGTGTGCTGGGACTTGCAACCGGTTCGACGCCGGTCGGCACTTATGCACAGCTTGTGGAGTGGTACAAAAAGGGGGATCTTGATTTTTCAGAGGTAAAGACGGTAAATCTGGATGAATATAAAGGGCTCGACCAGTCGAACGACCAGAGCTATTTTTACTTCATGGCGGAGCATCTGTTTGACAAGGTCAATATTGATTTTCAGAATGTCAATATCCCAAATGGAATGGAAACGGATGCGGACAAGGAATGTGCGCGCTATGAGGCGAAGATAAAAGCGCTCGGCGGAGTGGATCTGCAAGCTGCTCGGAATCGGTCACAACGGCCACATCGGCTTCAATGAGCCGAACGGACAGTTCGACCGCACGACGCACTGTGTGAATCTGACACAGAGCACGATTGAGGCCAACAAACGCTTTTTTTGCATCGGAGGAGGACAGTGCCGCGGCAGGCGTACACGATGGGAATCAAGACGATCATGCAGGCGAATAAGATTCTGATGGTGGCAAGCGGGGAAGACAAGGCGGAGATTGTAAAACGTGCCTTTTTTCGGACCGATCACACCGGAGGTGCCTGCATCGGTATTACAGCTTCACAACGATGTGACACTGGTGGGAGATGAGGCGGCGCTGTCGCTGATCGGTTCCTGTCAGAGTTAGGATATGGGAATGAAATCATGAAGATAAGTAAAGTGATTAATAACAACGTCCTGTCGGCATTTGATGAAAACGGGCAGGAAGTTGTTCTCATGGGAAGAGGACTCGGGTTTAAGGCGAAGACAGGAGACGACATTGACGAGAGCCGGGTACAGAAAGTGTTCTGCATCGAAAATTCGGCGCTCTCAAGGCAGTTTCAGGAAATGATCTCCAACATCCCTATGGAGCATATGCAGATCTCGGCGGACATTATCTCCTACGCCAAGAACGAGTGCGGCATGGAGTTAAACCAGAGTATTTACGTTGCGCTGACGGATCACATCAATTTCGCGATTGAACGATACAGGAATGGGATTGCGCTGTCGAACGCTATTCTGTGGGAGATACGGCAGTTCTACCGCAGGGAGTATCTCGTCGGAGAGTATGCGCTCCGCCTTTTGCGGAGAGACTGGATATTCATTTCCCGGAGGATGAGGCGGGATTTATCGCACTCCATTTTGTGAATGCCGAATATAATACGGATATACATGACACTTATATGATCACGGATGTGATTCAGAAGGGAATCGAGATTGTAAAGGCAGAGTATCAGAAAGCGCTGGATGAAAAATCCATGCACTACGAGCGGTTTGTGGCGCATCTGAAATTTTTCGCGAGAAGAATCTTCTTCAGCAAGGAAATGCTCTCCGATGAGGAGCAGGAGTTCTCCGATCTGATTGAACTGAAATATCCGGAGGGAATATGCGTGTGCCAGAAAAATTGCCGATTACATCGAAGCGCAGTATGACTGCACGGTGACCAAGGAAGAGATCATGTACCTGGCAATTCATATCCGGAGAATTACGACAGACAGCGATGAATGAGAAAGGAGAGAGGCTGATGTTTGGATTATTTCATAAAAAAGAACAGAAAGCGCTGGAACTGGGAGCGCCGGTAAGCGGGCAGGCAGTACCGCTTCAGGAGGTGAGCGATCCCACGTTCGGCGGGGGAGATTCTCGGAAAAGGCGTGGCGGTAAGACCCACGGATGGCAGGATTTACGCGCCGGCGGATGGGGAGATTACCTTGTTATTTGATACACTGCATGCGCTCAGCATGACGACGGATACCGGGGCAGAACTGCTGCTCCATATTGACTGGACACCGTTGCATTAAAGGGTGCGCATTTTAAGGCGCATGTAAAGACGGGGGATAAAGTCAGAAAGGGTGATCTGCTGTTGGAGGCGGATCTTAATGCGATCCGGGGAAGCCGGATATGATGTGATCACACTGATGATTGTCTGCAATACAGACTGTTTTGCAGAAGTAAAAGCGGTGACGGGTGCGGAGGTGACGCCGCAGGATACGGTTCTGATTCTCACATCGAAGTAATCAGTTATTCAATGGTATTTTAACCGAGCTTTCCGGTATAAAATAAAGGGCAAATCATATATGGCATAGTGAGAAAGTCTACTGTGCCAGAAAAAGAAGGAGGAAGAAGTTATGATGAAATATCTTCAGAAGTTAGGAAAAGCATTGATGCTTCCGGTTGCCTGCCGATCTGCGGTATCTTAATGGGAATCGGATATGCACTCTGCCCGGCAACCATGCAGGGTGGTGATATTACAGGTGCAAAGGCGCTGATTGGATTTTTCCTTGTAAAAAGCGGGGGGCGCTTTAATTGACAATATGGCATGGCTGTTTGTCATCGGCGTCGGCGTTGGTATGGCAGACGACAATGACGGTACCGCGGCACTTGCGGCGCTGGCGTCCTGGCTGATGATTACCAATCTGCTCTCGACGGGCGTTGTTACCACATTGATGCCGTCAATCGCGGAGAATGCGGATAAGACGCTGGCATTCGACAAGATTGCAAACCCGTTTATCGGTATTCTTGCCGGTATCATCGGAGCAACCTGTTATAACAAGTTCAAGGGAACGAAGCTTCCGGACTGGCTGGCATTTTTTCAGCGGCAAACGCTGTGTTGCCATCGTATCCGGTGTGGTATCGATTGTCGTGTCTGTTATCCTGTTATTCGTATGGCCGGTTGTGTTCGGCGCACTGATCGCTCTTGGTCAGGCAATTGTGGGAATGGATGCAGTGGGCGCTGGTATCTACGCATTTTTGAACCGTCTTTTAATTCCAACCGGTCTGCATCATGCATTGAACAACGTATTCTGGTTTGATACGATCGGACTCGGTGATCTGGCCAACTTCTGGAAGGGCAAGACATCGGCGGATGTATCATGGGATCTCGGTATGTATATGTCCGGGTTCTTCCCGTGTATGATGTTTGGTATTCCGGGTGCGGCACTTGCCATGGTTCACACGGCAAAGAGCAATAAGAAAAAGATCGCAATCGGATTGGTTGGTTCCGCAGCACTTTGTTCATTCATCTGTGGCGTTACTGAGCCGTTCGAGTTCGGATTCATGTTCCTTGCTCCGGCACTCTATGTAGTATATGCATTATTATACGGTATTTTTACCTTTATCACGGTTCTGGTAGGCTTCCGTGCAGGCTTCAGTTTTTCTGCAGGTGCAACTGACCTGATCTTTTCCGCTTCCCTTCCGGCGGCAAAGAACACCTGGATGATTCTTCCACTTGGAATCGCAGCATTTGTCGTATTTTATGTTGTATTCCGTTTTATGATCACGAAGTTTGATTTAAAGACTCGGGACGTGAAGATGACGATGATGATGATGCAGAGAAAAGCGCAAAGCTTGAAAATAATGATTACACCGAGGTGGCAAGAATCGTGCTTGAAGGTGTCGGTGGCAAAGAGAATGTAGAAAGCATCGATAACTGCATTACGAGACTCCGTCTGGAGATCAGGGATTACACTAAGGTAGATGAGAAAAAGATCAAATCTGCCGGTGGCAGGTGTGGTTCGCCCAAGCCAGAAAACAGTACAGGTCATTATCGGTACCCAGGTACAGTTTGTGGCTGACGAATTTAAAAACTTTGTAAGTAACCATATTCTGTAAAATAGATTGTTCCAATCGAAAACGACCGCGAAAGCGGTCGTTTTTCGATGCAGACATATATTCAGCGCTCATAAATGGTGTAGTGGTGCTTTTTTTAGAAGTGTGATGGCGGCGGCGAGCGATTCGCTGTCGTACATTTCAGATGCAGCACGCCGTCCTCAAATTCACGGTTGTGGATGATGCCGATATTCTTGATGCTCAAATGGTGGCTAGCAAGAATGGTGGCAACCGTGGCGATTCCGCCCGCCCTCATCCAGAAGATCATGTACAGAGCTCATATACCTGCTTTAAGGTGCCGTTCGCGTGAAGGGTCAGGGAATCCCGGTAGTCTTTTGCCGAGGTAAAAGGCCTCCATCAGCGCTTTGCTGTCGGAAGCGGCGATGGCAGAGCGCATATGACCAAGCTCCCCACAGAAAGAGTCAATCAGTCTTAGAATCTGTTCCTGATTGAAAGACAGATATTTTCCCACATGACGGGGGGAGGAGGAGGCAATGCGTGTAATGTCCTTAAAGCCGCCGGCGGCGATGGTTTTCATGGTTCCTTCACAGTCATCGCAGCTTTTCACAAGGTTGACAAGGCTGTAGGCGATGATGTGGGGCAGATGGCTGATGGCGGCAGTGGCATAATCGTGCTGCTCGTAGTCAAAGCACCATCGGTATCGCACCGAGAGAAGCCACAAGCTCCTTAAAGTCTTTTAATGCCGCGGGATCGGTCTGGGCGGTCGGGGTGAGAATATAGTAAGCATTTTCCAATAAAATCCCTGGCATTGGCAAGACCGGTCTTCTCGGAGCCTGCCATCGGATGTCCGCCGATAAACTGCGCCTCCATGCCGAGGGCGGTCACTTCCCGGTGAATGTCGGTCTTGACGCTGCCCACATCGGTAATGATGCAGCGGTCGCAGACGTGTCCCTTTAAAAGACGCAGATATTCCATGTTTTTCTGGACAGGCGTGCACAGAAAAATATAGTCGCAGTCATAGAAATCCGACAGTTCACAGGGGCTGGCGTTGTCGGTCAGTCCCTCTTTGTAAGCGGCCTCTATCGTCGCGGCATGACCGGCTGTAGCGATAATGACCAGATCTTTATGTAGAATACGAAGGCGCTTGGCAATCGAACCGCCGATCAGTCAAGCCCGATAAATCCGATTTTCTGAAGTTTCATAAATGAATCCCCACAAGTTATTGGTACCCAATTATCATAGACATTTCCGCCTGGAAAGTCAACACGTTAATCTGTGAGAGTACGGAAAGATGCGGCGTGTATGGCGAGAACATGTCCAAATTGTAAATATTGTGTAAATAATAAAAAAGAAGTATTCCAAAAATGTTCAAAAGTAATACATATTATTGCTAAATGTTTCTGATATTATAAATACAGTTAGTAATATTGAATAAATAAGTTGTAAAAAAGACGGAATTTAGTAAAATATATCCATACATAAAACAATTACAGAATATGGAGGGTTTGCTATGAATGTTTACACAACTGACAGAATTCGTAATGTGGTTTTACTTGGTCATGGGGATGTGGTAAGACGAGTCTTGTGGAAGCAATGGCTTATCTGGCAGGCATGACATCACGTATGGGAAAGGTTGAGGACGGAAATACCATCAGTGATTATGACAAGGAGGAGATGAAGCGGCATTTCTCCATCAATACTTCGGTTGTTCCGATTATCTGGGAAGATACCAAGATCAACATACTGGATACACCGGGGTATTTTGATTTTGTGGGTGAGACCGAGGAGGCGGTAAGTGCAGCTGACGCGGCGATCATCGTGGTTTCCGGCAAGGCGGGTATTGAGGTCGGCACGCGCAAGGCGTGGGAATTATGTGAGCAGTATAAGCTCCCCGCGCATGGTTTTTGTGACGGATATGGATATCGATGAGGCGAGCTACCGCCAGGTGGTACAGGATCTGCAGGAACTTTACGGGAAAAAAGATCGCACCGTTCCATCTGCCGATCCGTGAGAACGGACAGTTCGTCGGCTACGTCAACGTGCTGCAGCAGCGGGCGAAGCGCTGGAAGGAGAACGGCGAGGTTGAGAAGGCGGACGTTCCGGATTATTCAAAGGAGAATCTTGGCATCTGCAGAGAGGCTCTGATGGAGGCGGTTGCAGAGACGAGCGAGGAGTTCATGGACCGCTATTTTGGCGGTGAGGAATTCTCCGAGGATGAGATCCGACAGGCACTGCGTGTGAATGTGGCGGAGGGAAGCATCGTTCCGGTGCTCATGGGTTCCAATATTTTGGCACGCGGCATCTACACGCTGCTGGTGGACATTGTGAAATATCTGCCAAGCCCGGAAAAGCGCACCTGCACCGGCATCAATGCCAAGACCAATGAGGTTTACAATGCGGATTACGATTTCGCAAAGGCAAAATCCGCCTATATCTGGAAAACAATCGCAGATCCTTTTATTGGAAAATATTCTCTGATTAAAGTCAATTCCGGCGTATTAAAGACGGACGACATCTTATTCAACCAGCATAAGGATGTGGAGGAAAAAAGTAGGAAAGCTCTACGTGATGCGGGGCAACAAGCCGGAGGAGGTAAAGGAGCTGCACGCGGGCGACATTGGTGCCCTGGCAGAGCTTTCCGGTGCGACGACGACCGATTCTCTCTCCACAAAGACGAATCCGATTCTGTATATTAGAACAACCATCTCCACACCCTATACCTGCAAGCGCTACAAGGCGAAGAACAAAGGGTGATGAGGATAAGATCTCGCAGGCATTGCAGAAAGGCGATGCTGGAGGATCTGACATTAAAAGCTGTCAATGACAGCGAGAACGGACAGACGCTTTTATACGGCATGGGCGATCAGCATCTGGAGGTTGCGGCGAGCAAGCTCTTCGAGCGCTACAAAGTTGAGATCGAATTAAAACGTCCGAAAGTGGCGTTCCGCGAGACCATCCGCAAAAAGTCGATGTGGAGTACAAATACAAAAAGCAGTCCGGCGGACATGGACAGTATGGTCATGTAAAGATGACCTTTGAACCTTCCGGAGATCTGGAACAGCCGTATGTATTTGAACAGTGTGTCGTAGGCGGCGCGGTGCCGAAGAATTACTTCCCGGCAGTCGAAAAGGGCGTGCAGGAAGCGGTATTAAAAGGACCTATGGCAGCGTATCCGGTTGTCGGAGTGAAGGCAGTTCTCTACGACGGCAGCTTCCATCCGGTAGATTCCTCCGAGATGGCATTCAAGGTAGCGGCGATGCAGGCGTTTAAAAAAGGATTTATGGATGCATCCCCGATCCTGTTGGAGCCGATTGCCTCCCTAAAAGTGGTTGTGCCGGATAAGTACACCGGCGATATCATGGGAGACTTAAACAAGAGACGCGGCCGCGTGCTCGGCATGAATCCGACGGAACACGGTTATCAGGAGATCATCGCGGACGTTCCGGTGATGGAACTTTACGGGTACAACACAGACCTGCGTTCCATGACAGGCGGAAGCGGAACATTTTCTTATGAATTTGCAAGGTATGAGCAGGCACCTTCCGATGTACAGGAGAAGGAGATCGAGGCAAGGGGCATCCAAGGTAGACCGCGCGGAAGAGTAACGGCAGTATGTGAAAAGTAGCAGAAAAGAGCAGGCGATAGAAAAAGAAAGGAGGATGAGCAGAGATGAGAAAAGAATTTCTTGCACTGGTATCGATGTTTGTCCTCCTTTTGAATGATCCGATGGTGGCACAGGCTTATATGATGGTCCCGACGGATGGCACAGGATGGGAGCAGGGCAGGACGGCTTCGATTGATCCGTTCCTCGGTGTGAACGATGACGCTGTACATCTGGTGTACGAGTTAAACGGCGGGGTGAATCACAATGCCAATCCGGATGTGATTACAGCGGAAGAACTTCCGTTTGCGCTTGAGATTCCTGTCCGGGACGGTTATAATTTTGCTGGCTGGTATACGGACAGGCTCCTACGATCACAAGATCACGGAGATCACGGAAGAAAATGCAGCGAATATGGTTCTGTTTGCAAAATGGACCAGACCGATCGACAACCGCTATAACGTCGAGATGTATTCCTATCAGACCGCGAGCGTGTTAAGCCGCAATCAAAAAAGAATTAAAAAGAGTGCAATTATGAGTTTCTGGATGAAATTTGGACATTCCGGGAATGCCGTCCACCAGAGAGAAAGACTATCTCGACAATCTGATCAGCAGCGAGGGACAGTGTCTGCAGGGACTCTGCTTCACACCGGATTATATTCTTATGACGGCGTATGCGGATGGATCTGACACGAAAGGCTCCTTAATGATCTTTGAGCGTGAGACCGGAACCTATCTGGCGACGCTTGGCATGAAGGAGAAGAGCCACCTCGGCGGAATTGCCTTTGACGGGGAAAATGTATGGATCTGCCATTCCAATTCAAAGACGCTGGAGCGATTCCATATGAATATATTGAGAGAATCGGAGCCGATGCACCCGGATACTGTGTGGACGCATCTGCACTTTCTGACGAATACAAACTCGACAACATTCCGTCCTGCATTACCTGTTACGGCGGAAGAATCTGGGTGGCAACCCACACCAAATTCTTTGATTCCGAGATGCTTTCCTACAGCTACGATGAGGAAAATGATACGCTTACCTCACTCAGCAGCCTACAATATTCCGAACAAAGTGCAGGAATTGCCTTTGACAAGGGAGGTCAGGTATATCTCAGCACCTCCTACGGCCGCAACAGTTCCTCCTACCTGAAAGTATATGCATCGCTTCTGACGCTGACGAAGCATCCCAATGAGCCGTCGGCAAAGGTAGAGATGCCGCCGTGCTCGGAGGAGATCGCAATTGCGGATGATAATGTGTATGTGTTGTTTGAATCCGCAAGCCTGCGCTATTTTGAGGGAACTGACGGCAGGGCAACAGCCGATCGCCGATTGACAAGGTGCTGGAAGTGACGGTGGCGTCGATCTGGAAAAAAGAAATATAGAAGAACATAGCAGAAGGAGCGGTTTTAAGAGCCGCTCCTTCTGTTTTTCATCAGGTTCATGATTTTGTCTGCTTTGGCAGATTCCTCCGCGGACATGTTCTGCTTTAGAATCTGGAATAAGAGATCCGTCTCCGGTTCACTGAACTGGATGTTATTTGATTTTGCGGAATTCATGGCAGAGAGCAGAAACGGCATCATCTCCTTGATGTCGGTCGGCTTTTTGGCGGTGGCAAAATTCATGAGAAACTGCAGCTTTTCCGGGGACATGTCGGCGAGAAGCGGATTGTTGTTCAAAAATCGTAGGGCATAGGAATTCCTTTCTGTTTAGCTGAAGATGGTTTCGTAGGTCTCAAGCATGGAGAACATATTCGCAAGCATGTCGATGGTTTCCTGCTCTTTGCTGGTGCAGAAAGCGCGCAGATCGTTTAACATGGCAACCATATTATTGCTGCCCTCATCGACGGAGCACATGGACATCACCTTGTCTTCCTGCGAGAACACCTGGACGGTGTTTTGCAGCTCCATATATTTTATCAATATGGCAAATTGCTTTTTTGTGTATCTTTCATGTAGGGGAGCATGGTTTTTAACATCTGCAGTTCCCGTGTCTGTGTCATATAATCAAACGGTGTAAAAGTGGATGTTTCGTTATGACCCATAAGAACCCTTTTTCTTTTTAGTTTATGAGCAGAGAAGAGACTTTATGACCGGTAACGCATATCATATAATGTGGGCAAAGGCAAAAGGAAGCATGGAATAAAAGAGGCAGGACTTTTGCCGGAGCGCAATCATATACGCGTCTGTGGAATGGAGATTGGTATGCTTATAATAGAAGGTAACAGTGTATACGAGATTGATGAGGAATGTGTGCGAAAAAGAAAAGTCCCTGAAAAATGCCAGACGGCACAGAAATTGCAGATGCAGAGAAAACGGGATGCGGAGAGCGGCCTTGAGAAAAGAGCGAACGCTAGAATAATAAAATGAGGAGCGGCATCTGCCGCTCGCCCTTTTAGAACCCGTGTGCGTTTTTATTAGCAGCAGCCGAATCCGTTACCGTTGCCGTTTCCGCATCCGCCGCAGCAGAAGAGAAGCAGGATAATCCAAGGCAGCTGTCATTTCCGCAGCCATTGCCGGAATTAAGTCCGCAGCCGTTGCCACCGCAGCAGCACAGCAATAAGATGATCCAAAGAATGGAACCGCATCCGCCCTCGTTACAGGAACATCCACCACCACAGTTTGTTGCAGCTAAATCACTCATATTAAATCCTCCAAATTTTTCTTACACTGTATCTTATGGCATCCGGAAAGATTTGTTACAAATTTTTCTAAAACAATTGTTATGCGTTCTCTAATTTGCTATGATGAACGTAGCAAAACAGAGCCAGATGGCGGGAGGGGATGAACATGGGATTTGTTGTAATTGCGGAACCGGATGAAGTAAATGCGGCGCGCATTAAGACGATATTAGACAGCCTGGACAAGGATTTTTTCCTATGCACTTGTCGGTTCAGCGGAAGCAGCGATACAGCTTGTGGAGCAGAATACCACCGATGTGTTTATCGCGGATATGCAGATGCCGGTGATTAAGGGGAACAGAACTGTTTTCCATGATTGAGATGATGTCTCCGGAGACAATACGGATCGTGATGACTGACGGCGCACGGATTGCAGATACTGTGGCATTTATGAATGAATGCCGTACCTTTAAGATTATCATCAAGCCGTGCCGTGTGGCAGATGACCTCATGGCTCCGATCCGTGCAGCCTTTCGCTATAAGGAACAACTGGAGCGGGCTGCCGGACAGAGCAGGAGCAGGAGACGGCGTGCAGCATGACGGAGCAGGCGTATCTGGAGCGCCGCCGGATGTGGCTGATGCGGGCAAGCAACAATAAAGAGAGCGCAGGACGTGCTGGCGGAACTGATGAAGGTGAACCTTTCTTTTTCAGATATGGAAGCAGAACGAAAGGAACGCCTTGGACGCTGGTATGTCTGGGTTGTATCCGAATACATCAACTGCGTTTCGTGCGGGACTGGCGAGTTTAAGACCGCAGCCGAGGGGCTTGCGGCATTCGGCAATAAACCGGAACAGCAGGAATATTTTGAATTGAGGTGCACTGCCGATGAGGTGGTCGACCGGAACGGATGAACGAGGTCACTTATATTCTGCGGATTATTACCGGACTGTGTAAGGATATCTTAAACGGCTATCGGATCATGGCAATCCTGGAGCCGATGGAAAAGGTCTATGTGCTTCGTGTGCGCATACAGATGTATAAAGATTCATTCAGAATTAAAAATACAACAATGCGGGAGGGATTGTCACGCGCAACGGAACTTGCGATCGACGCGCTCGGATACAAATCTGTTGTCATGAACAAAAGAGCAGGAAACGATTTTTAATCTGGCGTTACGGCGCTGAATGTCATAGTGTCTGCCATTGCTATAACAAAACATTATATTTGCTATAACTTTTTATTCATTGACAAATAGAACAAGAAATGTATAGTATAAGAAGACGGTATAATTGTATACAATTATGCAAGCGGTTATTTATGCAACGATCAAAAAGATTATACGACGGAGAGAAGCCGTGAAGGATCCGCGACTGTCTGGAGACCGGCATCAGTCCGCGCTGTCATCTTGAGGATATCACACGTTCCGATATTTACGGATTTGTAATTCCGTTCTGTGTGGAACTGATGAAACTGCAGGATGAGTACAAGA
>VOFH01000867.1_pt1 | contig 12001 bp, 15 predicted proteins | sample 5384091 | NCBI WGS metagenome assembly VOFH01 (sample SAMN12384727, study PRJNA508395) | human gut metagenome | isolation source: healthy gut G | host: Homo sapiens
GAAAACTACGTCAGAGAAATGCGCGCCTTTTATACAGCGGGATGGATGAAAATTATGGGGCAGTAATGCCTTATAATTTTTGCTTGGTAGTTAGCTAAAACTAATCTAAATTCGGATATTGTAAGAACATAGACGTGTTCTCTTTATCATAAATACAAAGAAAAGGAGGAATTTTTTTGAAAAAGCAATCCAATTTATCACGCCTGCTGGAAACTGCAGGCAGCCATAAGTACCTGACCTATACTTCCTGGGTGCTTTCTGCGATCAGTGCCCTGATTGCTCTGGTACCATTCTATTACATCTGGAAAATGATCAAGGAAGTATTGGAGGTGGCACCGAATTTTGACCAGGCACAGAACCTGACCGGTAATGGCTGGATGGCAGTATTGTTTGCGGTTATAGCGGTGCTTGTCTACATAGCAGGGCTGATGTGTTCCCATTTGGGAGCATTTCGTATTGCCACAAACCTGCGTATCCAGACCATGGAGCATATTGTTAAGTTGCCTCTTGGGTTTGCCGAGAGTTTTGGCAGCGGAAAACTGCGCAAGATTGTCAACGAATCCAGCGCAGCCACCGAAACCTATCTCGCCCATCAGCTTCCCGACAGAGCCAATGCCATTGCAACCCCCTGCGGTCTTTTGGTGCTGTTGTTCGTGTTTGACTGGAGACTGGGACTATTGAGTCTTGTTCCGGTTGTGCTGGGGTTTCTGATCATGATGGCAATGACCGGAAAGCAGATGCAGGAAAAGATGAAAGAATACCAGAATGCGCTGGATGATATGTCTAATGAAGCGGTAGAGTATGTCCGTGGGATTCCGGTGGTAAAAACCTTTGGCCAGACGATCTTTTCCTTTAAGAAGTTTAAAGACTCCATTGACCGGTATAAAGTATGGGTGATTGCTTATACCAGGCAGCTTCGGACACCGATGATGTTCTATACAGCTGCGATCAACGGCGTTTTGCCACACTGATTGCCGGAGGACTGTTGCTTACGCAAGACGGTGTGACTTCCGGTTTCTTACTGGATCTTATTTTCTATATCATCATTACACCGGTTATTTCTGTCACACTGACACGCATTATGTTCCAAAGTGAAAACGCCATGATCGTAGACGACGCTTTACAGAGAATTGCCAGCGTTTTGCATTTGAAGCCTCTGGAGGAAACGAAACATTCAAAGCATCCTCAAAACGCTCCGTGGAGCTGAAATCGGTTCATTTCAGCTATGATGGAGAAAAAGAAGTATTAAAAGATATTTCACTGACCATTCCTGCAGGACAGACGGTAGCTTTTGTAGGTCCATCCGGCGGTGGAAAAACAACCCTTGCCAACCTGATTTCCCGATTCTTTGATCCCCAGAGCGGAATGGTAAAAATCGGTGGTGTTAATGTGAAAGACATCCCGAAAGAGGAACTCATGAACACGGTGTCTTTCGTATTTCAGAACAGCCGTCTGATCAAGGCATCCATTCTGGAAAATGTGCGTATGGGAAAACCGGAAGCCACCCGTGAGGAAGTTCTGGTTGCCCTTCATCACGCACAATGCGATGATATTCTGGAAAAACTCCCACAGGGTGTGGATACGGTCATTGGTACAAAGGGTGTCTATCTTTCCGGCGGCGAGCAGCAACGAATTGCCATTGCCCGTGTGATGCTGAAAAATGCTCCGATTATCATTCTGGATGAAGCCACTGCCTTTGCTGACCCGGATAACGAAAGCCGCGTACAGGCTGCTTTCTCAAGACTTTCCGAGGGTAAGACCGTGATTATGATTGCCCACAGGCTTTCTACCGTAACAAATGTGGATCAGATTTTTGTCATTTGCGACGGACGGGTTGCCGAGTGCGGAAACAGTCGCGAATTGCTTGCAAAAGACGGTATATTCAGCCGTATGTGGAAAAATTACCAGACTTCCGTGCAATGGAAGGTAACAAAGGAGGTGCAGTGATATGATCAAAAAACTGCAGAAAAAATATGCCCTGTCTGAACAGGGAGCAAAAGACCTGATCAAAGGCTGCCTGGCCTGTGTCCTTCAGAATCTGTCTTTTATGTTTCCGGTGGGACTTTTATATTACCTGGTCAGCGATCTGATGAACGGGGTGTTCCCGGTGGGAAAATTCCATTTTATGTGGCAGGCTGCGTGGTGTGTATCGGCTTGATTCTGCTGACCACTTTCTTTCAATACAATGCGACCTATTTTGCCACTTACAAAGAAAGCGGTATCCGCCGCATTACCCTGGCAGAGCATCTGCGCAAAATCCCCCTTTCTTTCTTCGGGAAAAAGGATCTGGCCGACCTGACCAGCACCATTATGGCGGATTGCACCTTCCTGGAGCAGAGTTTTTCGCATTTTATCCCTGAGCTTGCGGGTTCGATCATTTCTACAGTTCTGATTTCCATTGGTCTGCTCTTTACGGACTGGAGAATGGCACTGGCTGCCTTATGGGTTCTGCCGGTTGCCTTTGCGATTGTGGGATTTTCCGCAAAGATTCAGGAAAATCTGAATCAGAAAGCCATGGATGTAAAGATGGCCTGCGCAGACGGGATACAGGAGTGCATTGAAACGGTTCGTGACCTGAAAGCGAACAATGCGGAGCAGGCATATTTAAAAGGTCTGGAAAAGAAGATCCGTGCCGTGGAGCATCGTTCCATCCTCAATGAATTCGGCCTTGCTGTTTTTGTGGTTTCCGCATCGCTGGTGCTGAAGCTTGGTATTGCAACGGTTGCGCTGGTGGGAGCTGTTTTGCTCATGCAAGGGAGCCTCTCCGTGCTTACATTCTTTATGTTCCTTCTGGTAGTATCCCGTTTATATGACCCTCTGCAGGGCGCACTCCAGAATCTTGCGGCAGTCATCAGTACACGAACCAACATTGCCCGTATGAATGAAATTCTCGATCATCCGATCCAGCAGGGCAGCGACAGGCTTTCCAATCAGGGGTATGATATTGTCTTTGACCATGTTGGGTTTGCCTACAATACCGGAGAAACCGTATTGAAAGATGTTTCCTTTACGGCAAAACAGGGAGAGGTTACGGCTTTGGTCGGCCCGTCCGGCGGCGGAAAAACAACCGTATCCCGGCTGGCAGCAAGGTTCTGGGATATTAACAGAGGAAAGATTACCGTGGGAGGCATGGATGTATCCCGAATTGACCCGGAAACACTGCTTTCTCTGTATTCCATCGTATTCCAGGATGTTACACTGTTTGACAATACGATTCTGGAAAATATCCGAATCGGAAACAAAGACGCCACAGATGAACAAGTCATTGCTGCTGCGAAACTTGCCAATGTGGATGAATTTGCGGAAAAACTGCCGGATGGATGGCATACCAATATCGGGGAAAATGGCTGTGAACTTTCCGGCGGAGAGCGCCAGCGTATCTCTATTGCCCGTGCATTTCTGAAAAATGCGCCGATCATTCTTTTAGATGAAGCTACTGCTTCCCTGGATGTGGAGAATGAAACTCTGATACAGACAGCCCTTTCCCGTCTGATCGCAGATAAAACGGTTCTGGTCATCGCCCACAGGATGCGTACCGTAGCCGGAGCGGATAAGATTGTTGTCCTTTCTGATGGCACCGTGGCAGAAGAAGGATCACCAAAGGATCTGGAAGAAAAGAATGGTGTATATGCCCATATGGTAAAACTGCAGACAGAAAGCCAGAATTAACGATATAATATATGGATAAAATGAGGATATTTATTGTGTATATGGATATTCTATCTCCATCAGTAAACTAAGTAAAATAAAAATTCTGCTTTACAAATAACAGATAAAGTATTAAAATAAACAAAAAGATATCTTCAGGGCAGGGTGAGATTCCCTACCGGCGGTAAAGCCCGCGAGCCGAGAGGCATGATCCGGTGAGATTCCGGGGCCGACAGTATAGTCTGGATGGAAGAAGATGATAGTACAGTTGATTTTTGTATGAATGAATGTAGTATCAGAGCTCTGAGATGGTGATCCATTTCAGAGCTTTTTATGTAGGAAAATCAGACATTCATTTATCGATCATATGTAACAGATCAATTCCACCCTGCAGATATTTCTGCAGGCTTTTTTTGTATCTGGTACATCGTTTTCGAAATAACTATACCATTCACTTGTCTGTGAATCCGATTGCACATGTTTAAAAGCCTCGGCGTAGCCCAGGCAAAGAACAGGAATAAGAAAGAAGGAATAGAAATGACGGATCAGGAATATATGCTTCGGGCTATTCAACTGGCCAAAAAAGGAGAAGGCTGGACGAATCCCAATCCTATGGTAGGGGCAGTGATCGTAAAAGACGGAAAGATCATCGGGGAAGGCTATCATAAAAAGTATGGAGAACTTCACGCGGAACGTAATGCAATTGCTTCTCTTACAGAATCAGCAGAAGGTGCGGTGATTTATGTCACGTTGGAGCCTTGCTGTCATCATGGTAAAACACCTCCATGTACGGAAGCGATCATTGAACAGAAGATCAGAAAAGTGGTGATCGGTTCCAGAGATCCGAATCCGAAAGTGGCAGGAAAAGGTGTACAGATGTTAAGGGAAGCCGGTGTAACAGTAGTTGAAGATTTTATGAGAGAAGAATGTGATCAGCTGAACCCGGTGTTTTTCCATTATATTACTACGAAGACTCCTTATGTGGTAATGAAGTATGCCATGACACTGGATGGGAAGATCGCAACGAAAACAGGAGCATCAAAATGGATCACCGGAGAAGCTGCACGAAAAGAAGTACAGCATATGCGGCATCAGTACATGGGAATCATGGCTGGTATTGGAACTGTGCTTGCAGATGATCCGATGTTAAACGTCCGGGTAGAAGGCTGGAAAAGTCCTGTCAGGATTGTGTGCGACAGTAAGCTCAGGATCCCGCCGGACAGTCAGATCGTAAAAAGTGCGGGAAAATACCGGACGATCGTGGCTTATGCAGATCAGAAAAATACAGAAGAGAAAATAAAAATATTACATACCATGGGAGTTGAGACCATTTGTTGTCCGGACGAAAAGAATCAGATAGACCTTAAAAAGCTGATGACAGATCTTGGAAACAGAGGCATTGACAGCATCCTCCTGGAGGGAGGAGGTACGTTAAATGACAGTGCACTGCGAGCTGGAATTGTAAAGGAAGTACAGGCTTTTGTGGCACCAAAGCTGTTTGGCGGTGTGGCCGGGAAGACACCGGTAGAAGGTATCGGAGTTGAATTCCCGTCTGAAGCAGTAGAACTGAAATATATAGATATCTGCCAGATCGGTGAGGACATCCGGATAAGATGTCAGGTGTGTGAGAAAAAACAGGAGGAATCATGTTTACAGGAATCGTAGAAGAGAAAGGAAAAGTCCGTTATATACAGCTGACAGGGGAATCAGGGATCCTGGCAGTGAAAGCCCGGAAAGTCCTGGAAGGGACAAGGATCGGTGACAGTATCGCTGTGAATGGTGTGTGTCTGACAGTTACGTCGATTCAGCCGGACGGATTTACTGCCGATGTGATGGCAGAGACGATCAGAAGAAGCAGTCTTGGCAGCTGCAAAGCCGGAAGCCAGGTAAACCTGGAACGTGCAATGGCTGCAGATGGCAGGTTCGGGGGACACATAGTAAGCGGCCATATTGATGGGACTGGCGTGATACGTTCCATGCTCCGGGAAGAAAATGCCATCTGGGTATCAATTGAGACATCGCCACAGATTTTGCATCTGATTGTGGAAAAAGGATCCGTCTGTATTGATGGGATCAGCCTGACAGTTGCAAGGGTTGATGAAGCTGGTTTTCAGGTGTCGGTCATTCCACATACAGGAGAAGAAACCACTCTTTTGGAAAAGGTGCCGGGGGATCTGGTTAATCTGGAAAATGATGTGATCGGAAAATACGTAGAAAAACTGCTTGGCATCAGAAAAAACGAAGAAGAGAAAAAAGAATCCGGAATTACGATGGAGTTTCTTGAAGAATTCGGGTTTTAGAACAGGAGGATATACACTATGCCACAAAATTATCAGTACAACACAATTGAAGAGGCACTTAGGAATCTTAAGGAAGGTAAAATAGTTCTGGTCACAGATGATCCGGACAGAGAAAATGAGGGAGATCTGATATGTGCGGCAGAGTTTGCGACCAGAGAAAATATTAATTTCATGGCGACCTATGCAAAGGGTCTTATCTGTACACCGATGAGTGCAGAAATTGCGGCGAGATTGAACTTTCCGCCGATGGTTGCGGAGAACACGGACAATCACAGTACAGCATTTACCGTGGCAGTAGATCACGCAGATACAACCACAGGTATCTCTGCGGAAGAGCGCTCCTATACTATCATGAAGTGTGTGGATGATCAGTCAAAACCGGAGGATTTCAGAAGACCGGGACATGTGTTTCCGCTTATTTCCAGAAAAGGCGGGGTTTTGGTACGAAATGGCCATACAGAGGCAACAACAGATCTTATGAGACTTGCTGGACTGAAAGAATGCGGCGTGTGCTGTGAAGTTATGAAAGAAGATGGCACAATGATGCGTACATCACAGCTATGGGAAATGGCAAAAGAGCATAACCTTACATTTATTACGATCCGTGATCTGCAGGATTATATAAGAATACATGAAAAGCATGTAAAGGAGGAAGCAGTTGCAAACCTCCCAACGCAGTACGGTGATTTTAAAATGTATGGTTATATCAATGATATTACAGGAGAACATCATCTTGCACTGGTAAAAGGTGATCTCGGAGACGGTGAGGATGTGCTTTGCCGGGTACATTCGGAGTGCCTGACGGGTGATGCATTTGGATCGCTCAGATGTGACTGTGGCCTGCAGCTTCAGACAGCGATGCGCCAGGTAGAAGCAGAAGGCAGAGGGATCATTCTTTACATGAGGCAGGAAGGCCGAGGAATCGGACTGATCAATAAGATCAAAGCATATGCGCTTCAGGAACAGGGATACGATACTGTGGAGGCTAATGTGAAGTTAGGATTTGCACCGGATCTCAGAGAGTACTGGGTCGGGGCACAGATACTGTCAGACCTTGGTGTGAAATCATTAAGATTACTGACAAATAATCCGGATAAAGTCTATGGACTTGGCGAATTCGGACTGAAGATCAATGAGAGAGTACCTCTGGAGATTCCGGCACAAAAGTATGACCGGAAGTATATGAAGACGAAGCAGGAAAAGATGGGTCATATTTTTAAAGAAATAAATTTATAAAAAACAGCAAATATCAGGAGGAAGAAAAAATGAGACAGATCAATTTAGTAGAAGGAAAAGTAGTAGCACCGGAGGGAATGAAGGTTGGTATCGTGGCAGCGAGATTCAATGAAATTATTGTGAATAAATTATTGGGAGGGGCAGTCGACGGACTGGTAAGACATGGAGTAGAAGAAGAGAACATTACTGCAGCATGGGTACCGGGAGCATTTGAGATTCCGATTACAGCACAGAAGATGGCACAGTCAGGAAAATATGATGCAATTATCTGCGTTGGAGCTGTCATCCGTGGAGATACTTCACATTATGATCTGGTGTGTAATGAATCTGCCAAGGGAATCGCACAGGTTGAACTTGCAACAGGAATCCCGGTTTTATTCGGAGTGATCACGACTGAAAATATCGAGCAGGCTATTGCGCGTGCAGGAAGCAAAGCGGGAAATAAAGGCTATGATTGTGCATTATCTGCGATTGAGATGGTCAATCTGATGAAGCAGCTCTAAAAGACAGGAAAATAAATGATGACAAAAACGATCATATTCGATTATGATGGAACGATCCATCATACCCTTGGAATCTATGAACCGGCATTTCGTGAAACCTATCAGTGGCTGACAGAACAGAAAGTTGCCGAAGAACGGGAGATAAGCTCGGCGGAAATTGCCGGCTGGCTGGGACTTAACAGTAAGGAAATGTGGAATACATTTTTGCCGGAGATGGATCAGAGCTATAAAGAGCAGGCAAGCAGGATGGTAGGAGATCTGATGATAAGACAGATCAGGAAACATAAGGCAGTGTGGTATCCGGGAGCAGAGGAGATGCTAACAGCTTTGAAGAACCGGGGATATCACCTTATAATCTTAAGTAACTGTAAAGCTTCATATCGTGAGGCACACTGGAAGGAATTTGGGATGGAACGATGGTTTGACCGTTTTTATGACTGTGAATCATACAGATTCCGTCCAAAGACAGAAATTGTGCAGGAAATCATCCGGGAATATAGTGGCCCTTATCTGGTAGTCGGAGACAGGAGACAGGATCTGGAATGTGCCAGGTCCTGCAAAAGCCCTTTTATAGGATGCCTGTATGGATATGGTGAGAAAGGGGAACTGAATGGGGCTGATTATTATGCAGAACATATAGAGGATATACTGCAGATGGTGATATGATTTTGCAATATAAAAATCTGAAGGAAAAAAGTTAAAAATAAGTACTTCTGTAAAATAAAAGGATATAGAAAATTTGCAACAACTTGTTGCAAATTCTGAGGCGGGGATGATTTTAGGATAGTCATAGTGATAGAGGTAATCCACTTTCCTAACCCCATCTGTACAGTAAAGTTCTCAAGTCCAGTTGTACAAAGCGCTACTGCACGAGAAACCAGATGGAATGCATCTCCACTTCCTAAAAGAACTGCCATAATTCCAAACATGGTAAACTGTCGGTTTCCTTTGCCTTTGCGGATTATTTATAGATTTTACTGTGGAAGATTTTGCATAAAGTGTTTTCCGTGCTTGTGTGTACCATTATCTGATATCAAAGCAGTACAGGGTGATTCCGGCCATGCTCAGGTCAATATGGTTACAGATGTGTACTCTCATATTCTGGATGATGACCGAAGGAAAAATGCAGAGCTTTTTGAAGAAGCGTTTTATGAGAAAAAGAATCTGAATCCAGAGAGGCGGGCATTGCTCAATTCACTGGCGAAGACGATGAAGTAATGAAAAATAGTGAAAAAATAGTGTAATTTTAGTGAAAAAAACAATTCATAAAACGATATAATATATGGATAAAATGAGGATATTTATTGTGTATATGGATATTCTATCTCCATCAAATCTATTGAGATCTCCGTCATTTGATGATAAAATGATGGAGATAAATTTGAAATGAAGGAGATTCCTATGAGAGACTTTGATTATATTGCAAGTCCTGCGAAGTTGCTGACCCCCGAAATTGTTCAGATGGTTAGCAGCATCCATGAACATAAAGGCAAACAGGAATTGTTTCTTGAAGCCAATATAGATGAACTGAAAACACTCTTAGAAGTTGCTTTGATTCAGAGTACGGGTGCATCCAACAGAATCGAAGGTATATTTACAAGCGATAAGCGTTTGGAAGAATTGGTAAGCCAGAAAGCAGAACCCCGAAACCGATCTGAACAGGAAATTGCCGGTTATCGTGAAGTGCTTTCTACAATTCACGAAGGTTATGAATATATCAATCCAAGACCGAATATTATTTTGCAGTTACATCGAGATCTATATTCCTATTCACAGGGGGCTACCGGTGGAAGGTATAAGAACTCTGATAATGTAATTGCAGAAACAGATGCCGAGGGTCATCAGAAAGCACGTTTTATTCCGGTTCCCGCATTTCAGACCGCTGAAGCAATGGAAGAACTTTGCACCCGTTTCCTTGAAGCATGGGAAGCTAACCGTATTGATAAACTGGTTTTGATTCCAATGTTCATTCTGGATTTTCTGTGCATCCATCCTTTTAATGATGGAAACGGTAGAATGAGCCGTTTGCTTACTTTACTGCTTTTTTATAAGGCGGGATACATTGTTGGAAAATATATTAGCATGGAAATGCTGATTGAAAAGACAAAGGAAACATATTATGAAGCCCTTCAAATAAGTTCTGCTGGCTGGCATGAGGGTGAAAACAGCTATGAGCCTTTTGTTAAATATTATCTGGGTATCATGCTGAAAGCATACAATGAATTCGAAAGCCGTGTAGAGCATTTGAAGCATCGTAGCCTTTCCAAGCCTGATAGAATTAAAGCAGTGATTGATAATAAGGTTGGCAAAATTACAAAGAAGGAAATCATGGAGCTTTGTCCTGATATAAGACGAAAAGTGGGTTATCGCAAAAGTGGAAAGGACGTGTTTTGCTTATAAATTTAAACGAATCTGGTTAAAGAAGTTTGGGTATATCGTTGCGGCTAATGGATTGTCCTTTCTCATCAGAACACCCCATGTATCGTATTCAGGCACTTCAAGATAATTGTATTTTGATAAATCGGGCGGTTCTACTATAAATGCCATATCCAGAAGTCCACGGTCTAATCGTTCTGTTACCTGTTCGGTATCACCGCTGGTAACATGATAATGGATATTGGGATAAATGCTGCTTAACTTTTTACAGCACGGGCAAGATATTTTACAAGATAGGATTCTGCACAGCCAATATAAATATCACCTCCTGTGATATCATCCATTGCCTGAAATTCGTTTGTGATTTTGTCAGCCATGGCCAGTAAATCTTCTGCTCTTTTTCGCAGAAGCATACCCTCATCAGTAAGACTGACGCTTGTGCTGCCACGCTTAAATAGTTTTTTGCCAAGCTCTTGTTCCAGATCTTTCATCTGTTTAGACAGCGTTGGCTGTGTAACATGAAGTCTTTCAGCAGCCCTTGACATATTTCCTTCACGTGCAATTTCAAGAAAATAACGAAGTACACGAATTTCCATAGTACACCTCCAACCTTTTTTATTATCCTATACTCAAATGATATTCCTGTCAAGAATATCGTGATATGAATTATAAGTATTAGATATATCGTTTGAAGCATGTATAATTAAAGCAGGAGGTGCAGACAGATGGCAGAAGCAAATGACAAATATGGAATAATTTATCAGAATCTTGTGGACGCAGGCTGTAATCAGAAAACAATCCAGTGTTGCATGAAACTGGCACAAGAAAACAATGTAGAAGCGCTGTTATCACAGTTGTGTGTGTATAGAAAACATTTAATGGAACAGACACATAATTATCAGGAAAACATAGATTGCCTGGATTATTTGATCTACTCGTTAAAGAAATCTAATGAAAATAGATAAGGAGAATGTAAATGACAGATTATAAAATTATTCAAACAATTAACGGACCGGAAGATGTAAAAAAAATTGTCTATGGAGCAGCTGGAGGAACTTGCTTCGGAAATCAGAGAAGCATTGTTTAACCGGTTGACTAAAATCGGCGGTCACTTTGGTCCAAATTTCGGTATGGTGGAGGCAGAGATTGCCATGCATTATGTTTTCTCTTCGCCTAAGGATAAGTTTATATTTGACGTATCTCATCAGAGCTATCCTCATAAGATTCTGACCGGAAGAAAGAATGGATATATTTCCGATGAGCACTTTTCAGAGGATTCCGGTTATACAAATCCGGAAGAAAGTGAACATGACTTCTTCAATGTAGGTCACACTTCGACCTCAGTTTCTTTAGCTACGGGTCTGGCTAAGGCGAGAGATATAAAAGGAGATAAAGAAAATATTATTGCAATTATTGGTGATGGCCCCTCTCAGGCGGTGAAGCACTAGAGGGATTGAATGTAGCCGGATCAGAGATTAACTCCAATCTAATTATTATAGTAAATGATAATGAGCAGTCGATTGCCGAAGTACATGGCGGAATGTATAAAAATCTTGCCGAATTAAGAGAGACAGGCGGAACTGCTTCCAATAATCTCTTCAAAGCGTTTGGATTAGATTATATATATGAGGAAAACGGCAATGACATAGCATCACTAATTTCCTTATTCCGCAAGGTGAAAGATACGGATCATCAATCGTAGTCCATATCCATACACAAAAAAGGAAAGGGATATGAGATTGCTGAAAAGACAAAGAGGGATGGCATTGGTGTATGCCATTTGACCGTGAAACAGGCAAACCTACAATTTCTTTTTGGAGATGGAGAAGATTATACATCTATCACTGCTGAGTATATTATGCAAAAAGCAAAAAGTGATTCTGAGTTTCTTGTGATTACTCCTGCTATGCCGGGCAGTGCAGGCTTAAATCAGGAGCA